>WNFZ01000392.1_pt1 | contig 42711 bp, 37 predicted proteins | sample 5400081 | NCBI WGS metagenome assembly WNFZ01 (sample SAMN13153365, study PRJNA577476) | soil metagenome | isolation source: 80 cm soil or saprolite under grassland replicate 1 | place: USA:California | collected 2016-06-15
ACCGCGCTGTGCTCGCCGACCCGCTCGTGCCTGCTGACCGGGCGCAACCACACCCGCAACTCGATGGCGTGCATCACCGAGGCCGCGGTCGGGTTCCCGAACGCCAGCGGGACCATCCCGCCGGAGAACGGCATGCTGCCCGAGATCCTCGGCGAGCGCGGCTGGAACACCTACATGGTGGGCAAGTGGCACCTGTGCCCGACGGTCGAGATGAACATCGCCTCCACCCGGCGGAACTGGCCGTCCGGGCGGGGGTTCGAGCGCTGGTACGGGTTCCTCGGCGCGGAGACCAACCAGTGGTATCCGGACCTGGTCTACGACAACCACCCGGTCGACCAGCCCAAGCTGCCGGCCGACGGCTATCACCTGACCGATGACATCACCGACAAGGCGCTGGAATTCATCAAGGACGCCAAGACGGTCGCGCCGGACAAGCCGTTCTTCCTGTACTACGCGCCCGGGGCCTGCCATGCGCCGCACCACGTCTCGAAGGAATGGGCCGACAGGTTCAAGGGCCGCTTCGACATGGGGTACGAGGCGATGCGGGAGCAGACGCTGGCCCGGCAGAAGCAGCTTGGGATCGTCCCGGCCGGTACCGAGCTGCCGCCAGTCAACCCGATCGGCACCACAGAAACCCGCAAGGGGCCTGCGGGCCAGCCGTTCCCGCCGCTGGACGTTACCAGGCCGTGGGATTCGCTGTCGGCGGAGGAGAAGCGGCTGTTCGCGCGGATGGCCGAGGTGTATGCGGGTTTCCTGGCGCATGCCGACCATCACATCGGCCGGCTGCTTGACTACCTGGAGGAGTCCGGGCAGCGGGAGAACACGCTGGTGATCCTGGTGTCGGACAACGGGGCGAGCGGTGAGGGCGGCCCCGACGGGTCGGTCAACGAGATGTTGTTCGCGAACGGCATTCCTGACAACATCCAGGCGAACCTGGCGATGATCGACGAGCTCGGCGGGACGAAGACCTACAACCATTACCCGAACGGGTGGGCGATGGCGTTCAACACGCCGTTCAAGATGTGGAAGCGGTATGAGTTCAACGGCGGCACCGCCGACCCGTGCATCATCTCCTGGCCATCGGCCACCGCCGGCCAGGGCGGGATACGCCATCAGTACCACCACGCGATCGATATCGTGCCCACCATCCTGGATTTCCTTGGCGTCGAGGCCCCGGCCACCATCAAGGGCCATGTGCAGAGCCGCTTCGACGGGGTGAGCATGCGACCGAGCATCGAGAACGCATCGGCGCCATCGGCCCGATCGACGCAGTTCTACTCCATGCTCGGCTCCCGCGGGATCTGGCATGACGGCTGGAAGGCCGTCACTACCCATCCCACGCTCAGCGGCTGGAGCAATTTCAACGACGACACCTGGGAGCTGTACCACACCGACACCGACCGCGCCGAGCTGCACGACCTAGCCGCCGAGCAGCCCGATAAGCTGCGGGAACTGGTGAACCTGTGGTTCGCCGAGGCCGGGGCCAACGGCACCTTCCCGCTGGATGACCGGTCCGCGCTGGAGATCATCACCACGCCGCGGCCGCAGCTGGCCTCGCCCCGCGACCGGTATGTCTACTTCCCCGGCAGCGCCGAGGTGCCCGAGGCGCAGGCGGTGAACGTCCGCAACCGGTCTTTCACGATCGGCGCGCTGGTGGACATTCCCGCCGCCGGTGCTCAGGGCGTGCTGTTCGCGCACGGGTCACGGTTCGGCGGGCACGCCCTGTATGTCAAGGACAACCGGCTGCATTACGTCAACAACTTCGTTGGCATGGCGGAGCAGGCGGTCGTCGGCACTCAGGACGTCCCGACCGGGGAGAACCTGATCCTGTCCGCGGCGTTCGACAAGGACGGGGAGGACCCGCCGCACGTGTCCACCGGGATCCTTTCCTTGTACCACGGGGACAAGAAGGTCGGCGAGGGCAGGATCAAGACCCAGCCCGGACTGTTCTCGCTCGCGGGCGAGGGCCTGTGCGTCGGCCGCGACGGCGGCGAGCCGGTAACGGCCGACTACCCGGGCGAGTACCCGCACGCATTTACCGGCGGCACGATCAACCGGGTCGCGGTCGACGTGAGCGGTGACCCCTACGTCGACCTGGAGCGCGAGGCCCAGGCGATGCTGGCGCGCGAATAGGGAGACGCGATGACCGGGCCGGCCGGTCGCCGAGATCGCTTATCACCCGCGGCGGGTGATGCCGCCTGCTGACATGCCCGTCGAACATCTGCACCAGCGAAGGCGCCCTGAGCCCGGAAGAACGGAAAAGGAGTGCCGGTGGTAAGCGACGAATACGGTACGCCGTCATCAGCTCCCGGGATGATGGCGGCGACCTGGCAGGCGACGCTGTTTCTCGGCCAGGGGCTCACCGCGCTCATCGGCGGGATCTCCGGCGGCGTTCGCGAGGGCCGGGCCTGGTGGATCATCTTCGGCGTGGTCAGCCTGATCGCGGGGATCGTCGTCGCCGTCACCCCGGCCTCCTCGCTGAACGTCCTCGCTGTGCTGCTCGGGATCTGGTTCGTCATCATGGGCATCTTTGAGATCATCGGCGGGCTCCTGCTCCGGCGCGCGTTCCGCGACGCCGAGAAGACGCCCGTGTAGTTCTCATGGCGCGCCTTCCAGCGGGTCCTCGTCGGCTGCCGCGGTGAAGGATGCGGTGATTCGCTGCTCAGGCCGGCGTACCTCCATCTGCGCGAGCCGCACCAGCATGAGCTCATCGGCCCTGGTCAGCGGCGGCTGGACAACAGACCTGGGCCACAGATGGTGGCGGAGCACCACGTTGATCTCGGCCGCCCACAACGTGAGCTGCGAACCAAGGTAGAGCCACGAGAGCAGGGTAATGACGACGGCGAAGAAGCCATAGGTGGGGCTGGCGGTTCGCAGTCCGCGGGTCATGTACCAGGTACCGATGAGCTGCAGGGCTTCCCAGAAAACGGTGGCGAGTATCGCGCCGACCGCCACTTCACGCGGCCGCAGCGGCTCGGCGGTGAGCACCATGAAGGCGAGCAGGAACAGCCCTAGGTTGACCAGGACGGAGCCTGCGACGCTGAGCACCGATGTGGCAACGCCGTGGGCGACCGCGGTGGCGAACGTGGCCAGCGCAGTGGAAGAGAGCACTGCCAGGCCGAGCAGGCCGATCACCCCGAAGGTGCGGGCGTATCGTTTCCAGATGCTCGGCCAGTGGACGTACGGGATGTTCCAGATGGTGTTCATCGCGTTCTGCGACGCGAAGCCGATTCCCAGGCTGCCGTACACAGTGCCGACGATGCCGATGACCAGCGCTGTCGTGTTCCCTTCGAGCGGATGCACCGTCGAGCGCAGCTGTTCCCCGATGACCGGGAAGTTGCCCAGCGCCGAGTCGATCAGCTGCTCGCGCAGCGCCGGGTTATCCGACAGCGCGAAGCCGAGGACGGTCGCCAGCAGCAAGAGCAGGGGGAAGAGCGCGAACAGGCCGTAGTAGGCCATCAGGGCAGCCTTGCTGCCCGCCTCGTCGTTGCCGAACTTCTGCACGACGGCCCAGGGAAAGGCCATGACCCGATGGCGCTGCTGAAAGCGGTCGGCGCGGCGGACCTGCCGCTCGAGGAAGCCAACGTGCCGCATCGTCGCACCTGTCCCCATCACTGGCCGGAAACAGCCGCACGCCAGCTCCCGCGGCGGCTCGGAACGGGCTAGCGGTGCTTGGTTGCCGTCGAATTGTCCCGGATGACGCAACGAAAGCCCAGATGACAGGTGGCGCTGTCGATCGCCTCGCCCTGCCGGGCCGCTGGCCGGTAGCGCAGGCAATAGTTAGGCGCGCACAGGTACGAGCCGCCTTTGATGACCCTGCGCGGCAGGTGCGATCCTGGCCCGGCGCTGATCCCGCTTCTGGCGGGCGAGCTCACCCGGGGGTTGCGTGGCGCGCAGCAGGCGGCAGCGGCCTGGGCCGGATGGCGTGGGGTGAAGTAGTCACACGTCCACTCCCAGACGTTGCCGGTCATGTCCTGGAGCCCGTAGCCGTTGGCGGGAAAGGATCCCACCGGAGAGGTCCCCTCGTAACCATCGGTGACCAGGTTCTGCCAGGGAAACTGGCCTTGCCAGCTGTTGGCCATCAGCCGGCCGCCCGGCGCGAATTCGTCACCCCACGCGTACACCGCACCGTCGAGGCCGCCACGCGCCGCGTACTCCCACTCCGCCTCGGTGGGCAGTTCCTTGCCCGCCCACGCAGCGTAGGATTCTGCGTCCTCGTAAGCGACATGAGTCACGGGATGCCGCTCACGGCCCCGGCAGTCGCTGCCCGGTCCGTCCGGGTGCTGCCAGCTTGCACCGGGGACATAGGCCCACCAGTTGCGGTAGTCACGCAGATCGACCGGGCCGGCCGTGCGGTGGAAGACCAGCGATCCGGGCACGAGCAGGGCAGGATCGGCATCCGGATACTCGGCCGGATCCAGCGGGCGCTGCGCGGCGGTGATGTACCCGGTCGCCTTCACGAAGCGCCGGAACTCCTCCACGGTCACCGGGCGGGTGTCTATCCAGAAGCCATCAACGCTGACCCGGTGCACCGGGCGCTCCTCGGGGTAGAAGCCGGCCGAGCCCATCCGGAATGTGCCGCCCGGAATCCGGGTCATGTTCCTGGCCGGATCCTGTTTCCGGTTCCCGGCCGCGTTCCTCGCCAGGTTCGGCCCGGTTCCGAGGCCCTTCGCGGCGGCCCTGGACGGGGATCTTGTCGTGGACATGCCGTGCGCGCTCCCGATTGTCGATGCCTTGCACTGCGACCCTAGAGACCCTGGCGCTGGACAGCACCACCCCATGTGGGTGACGTGGCGAATGCCGGGGCCGCAGATCATTTGGGGGCATACGTCGGCAAACTGCGGTGATCCGGCGTCGTGGCCGCGCTGATTGCCCTGCTGATCCCGACCCTCGTGGTCACGGCGGCGAACGCGGACAGCGTCGCCCGGGTCGGGGACGTGGGCGATATCCCGCGCGGCATCCCGGTCCCGCAGCTGCCCGACGTCAGGCTCCTGTCGTTCAGCCTGGTCACGGGCGCGCTGGCGATCGCCGCCATCGTCCTGGTGCAGGGCGCGGGCGTCGCCGAAGCCGCGCCGAACCCCGGCGATGCCCGGCCGAATCCGAACCAGGACATCATCGCGCAAGGGGCGGGCAACCTGGCCGCGGGGTTCGTCCGCGGCATCGCGGTGGGAGGGTCGGTCGGCAATACCGCGCTCAATGTGACCGTTGGCGGCCGAACCCGGTGGGCAGCGATCTGGTCCGGGGTGTGCTGCGGCTGCGCCGCCGTACGTCGCTGGGAGCGACCTTCGTGAAGGTCGTCGCCGACTACGCCAGCCGCCTCGCCGACGCCGACGGCAGGCTGTATCTCACCGGCCTGGAACCCAGCCTGACTGAGCGACTGCGCCGCACCGGGCACCTCGAGGGACCGGTGCGGGCGTTCGAAGCCACGCCGGTCGTCGGCGAGTCGACCCAGGCGGCCTACCTCGACGCCGAGGCATGGCTGGTCAAGAAGCACGACGGATGAGCCTGCCCGCGGGCAGCGGCGGCAGCCGGCTCTTGGCCGAGCTCGTCCCGAGCCGCTACCTGCGGCGGGAAACGCGCCGGGCGGTGCGCCGTCCCGTGCGCCGGGCTACTCTGCGTCCTCCGAACATCTCATGCCTCCGGGTTCTCGTTATCCGCTGGTGTCATGGCGTGCCGGCTGCAGCCGCCGTTTCCAGGTCGTGCAGTTCCTGCGCCTCCTCAGCCGACACTAGCCCAATCTCGACCAGGTCGAGCGGGCTGATGAAGCCGTCGCTGATCCGGAAGCCCCCGGCCCGCATGACCGCATCGCGCAGCGGCACGGCCCAGTGGTGCTCGAGCAGGATCAGCGCCGCCGCGGAGCCGTTCGGGATGTCTTCCAGCACATCCCAGCCCTCCTGCTCGGTGAACACGTGCGCGCCGCCCTCGGCGGCCACCGCCTCGGCACCCGCGACGGCTCCTTCCTCCATACCCTCCTCGCCCTCGAAGCCCAGGCCGATCAGCGCGCCGATCTTGCTGCCGACCTCGATCGCCTCGTCCTCGGTGAGGTTGCTGAGATGCTCCACCTCCAGCTCGCCGCCTTCGTCCTTGTAGACCGCCAGCGAGTCGATCACGCGCACGGTGCCGCTTTCGTGCAGCCGCTCCAGCTCGGCGATGATCTCACCGTGGAAGTCCGGCTGGTTAAAGCCGAGCGCGATGAGCTGCACAGGACCAATTGCCATATTCCTACCTCTTCCGCCTGATTTGACTGAGCTGTCCGCAGGTGGCAGGCCTGGCCTCGATGCGGCCGATCTGGTCCTGACCCCTACTCCGGAAGGATCTGGCCGGACGGGCGACGGCACATCACCCAAGGGGGGTGGTCCGCCACCGGGCCTGCACAGCTGGCTGCAGTCAATGCTGGATCAGGTGGATTACGCCAAGGTCAGACAGCCCGCCGGCCGTCGCCGTGTCAGGCCGGGCTATCGCTGGAACCTGCCGGTCCGCCGCCGGCGTGCGGCCTTCCCGAGACGAGCTTCGCGCTCATCTTGATCGCCGCATTCTGCTCCGGACGGCGCGCAGTGACCGGAAGCATCGTCATCAGCGGGCGACGGCGCTGACGTTGCCCCGCGTCGAGCCGGCGGTCAGGCCTGCGCTGAGCCCGCCCGTGATCGGCACCGCCGCAGGACGCCGTCACTGATTGCCTCACCCCGTCCGGGTGAGGCAGCCAGCCGGCCGGGACGGCATCGTGGCAGGTACGGCGTGCTGCCGACCGCCCATGGGCCCGCTGCGGCGGAGGGGCGGTCGGCAGCGCATCGATGTGCTGCCCGGCTGGGGCGGCGGGCAGCGGCCAGGGAGGAACCGACCATGAGTCAGCAAGCGGCAGAGGCTCCGGCCCGGCCTGCCCGGTATCAGCTAGAGTCGGCGCTGGGGCGGCTGACCCCGGCCGAGCGTGCTGCCCGGGGCAAGGCGGCGCGGGCTGCGGTGCCGCGGGCCAGTCATGCGGTGTTCGACCCGGGGCCGGGCCGGGCGGACCCGATCGCCTTGCTGGCCGAGCAGGCGCAGCCGCGGGTGCCGGAGTTGGTGCCGGTGCGGTGGGGCCGGATGATGGTCTCGCCGTTCACGTTCTACCGCGGGGCTGCGCTGCCCATGGCCAGCGACCTGGCCACCACCCCGGTCTCCGGGCTGGCGGTGCAGGCCTGCGGGGATGCGCACCTGTCGAACTTCGGCATCTTCGGTTCCGCCGAGCGGCGGCTGGTCTTCGATGTCAACGACTTCGACGAGACGCTGCCCGGCCCGTGGGAATGGGACGTCAAGCGGCTGGCCGCCAGCATGGAAGTAGCCGCGAGGGGTAACGGGCTGGCCGGCAAGGATCGCCGCGCGATCGTGGCGGCCACGGTCGCCCGGTACCGGCTGGCGATGCGCAACTTCGCCGCGATGACCGACCTGGCCGTCTGGTACGCCCGCGCCGACATGGACGAGTTCCGGGCACAGTTCGAGTCCCAGCTGCAGGCCCGCCAGCGCAAGGCGCTCGACAAGGGCCTGGCCAAGGCGCGGACCAGGGACAGCATGCAGGAAGTCGCCAAGCTGACCCGGATGGTGGATGGCCGGCCGCAGATCATCTCCGACCCGCCGCTGCTGGTGCCGGTCGCCGAGCTGGTGCCCAGGGAGCAGGACCTGGCCGCGTTCCGGGAGCAGCTCACCGGCCTGCTGGCCGGGTACCGGCGGACGCTGGAAACCGACCGCCGGTTCCTGCTCGAGCAGTACCAGTTCACCGACATGGCCCGCAAGGTCGTCGGCGTCGGCAGCGTCGGCACCCGCTGCTGGATCGTCCTGATGCTCGGCCGCGATGAGTCCGATCCGCTGTTCCTGCAGGTCAAGGAGGCCGAGAGATCGGTGCTCAGCCGCTTCGTCGGCGCCAGCAGGCACAACAACCAGGGCCAGCGGGTGGTCGCCGGGCAGCGGCTGATGCAGGCAGCCAGCGACATCTTCCTCGGCTGGCAGCGCACCGAGGCCGGCCTGGACGGAAAGCAGCGCGACTTCTACGTCCGCCAGCTACGCGACTGGAAGTTCTCCGTCGACATCGAGACCATGATCCCCCGCGGCCTGCGGATGTACGGCGAGCTGTGCGGCTGGACCCTGGCCCGGGCGCACGCCCGCTCCGGCGACCGGATCGCGATCGCCGCCTACCTCGGCGGCTCGGACGCCTTCGACCGGGCCATCACCGAATTCGCCAGCGCCTACGCCGACCAGAACGAACGCGACCACCAGGCCCTCGTCGACGCGGTCGCGGCCGGCAAGATAACCGCAGAACGCGGTCTTTGACATCCAGCCGGCCAATGGCGATCCCCGATCCGCCAGCGCCGGCCAGCCCTGATCCGTCCCGATCGCCAAGGGCCGGCGAGCAGCGCTGGCCGATGGCACTGGCGGTGCTGGCTGCCGGATTGCTGCGCGCGGTCCTGCCGCCCGAGCTCAGGAACGGAGATGCCCGCTGGCTGTTCATCGTGGTCATCCTGGTGCTGCTCGCGGTAATGATCATCGGTGACCCCGGGCGCATCGACCGCGACTCCGCCTGGCTTCGGGCGCTGACCGGCACGCTGATCGGCCTGATCTCGGCGGTCAATGCCTCCGCAGCGGTGCGCCTGGTAGCCGGGATCATCGGCAATGCCAGGTTCAGCAACAATGCCAACATCCTGCTGGCCAGCGGCGGTGCGATCTGGCTGACCAACGTGATCGCCTTCGGGCTGTGGTACTGGGATCTCGACCGCGGCGGGGCGGCAGCCCGCGCCCGCGGAAAAGGCGGCCAGCCCGCTTTCGTCTTTCCTGAGATGAACAACGCTCAGTACGTCGGGGCCGACTGGTATCCGAGGTTCATGGACTACCTGCACCTTTCGTTCACGACTGCCACGGCGTTCAGCCCGACGGACGTCTCGGCGATCAGGCCCTGGTCGAAGCTCATGATGATGGCCGAAGAGGCGATTTCCCTCGTGGTCGCGGTGCTGGTCATCGCTCGTGCCGTGAACATCCTGGGTAACGGCTGATTCCTGCTGCGGGCAATCACCCGGCCCAGGTGAGGCGTCCGCATCCGTACCGCAGCACCATAGATCGGCGGGCTCGCTCGGAAAAGGGAGGAATCTGTGACGATGCCGTCCGATCCTCTCGCACTTCTGCGATCCCGGAGCTATCTGGCGTTGCTGGTGCTTGCCGCGCTCATTGGCGTGCCCGTCTCGGCGGCGGCTTACTTTTTTCTCGCATTGGTCAGCAAGCTGCAGGGGTGGATCTTCACCGACCTGCCCAAGGGCCTGGGCTTTCACGGGGAGCCGCTGTGGTGGCCTATTCCGCCGCTGCTGCTGGCCGGGGTGCTGGCTGGTCTCACCATCCGCTACCTACCCGGCAGGGGCGGTCATTCGCCAGCCGACGGGTTCAAGACGGGCGCGGGCCCGCCCACCCCGATCGATCTTCCTGGCATCGTGCTCGCGGCATTTGCGACCCTGGTCCTCGGCGTGGTGCTCGGACCGGAGGCACCTCTGATCGCCCTCGGCGGCGGCCTTGGCGTCATTGCCGTCCGGCTCGTCAAGCGGGACGCTCCGGCCAGAACGCAGACTGTGGTGGCCGCGGCGGGTGGCTTTGCCGCCATCAGTACATTGCTTGGCTCTCCGCTGACCGGAGCTTTCCTGCTGATGGAGGCTTCCGGGCTGGGCGGCTCCATGATGGAACTTGTCCTGGTACCTGGCCTGCTGGCGGCTGGCGTCGGTTCGCTCATGTTCATCGGCCTTGACGCCTGGACCGGGCTCGGCACGTTTTCGCTGGCGATTCCCGGCCTTCCGCATGTCGGGTCCCCCACGGTCGGCGAGTTCTTGTGGGCACTGGCGATCGGGGTGATGGCTGTCCCGATCGGCAGCGGAATCCGATGGCTCGGCCTTTTTCTCCGGCCTCATGTCGAGCGGCGGATACTCCTGATTACTCCGGTGGTTGGCCTCGCTGTCGCGGGCCTGGCGATCGCGTTCGCCGCAGCCACCGGAAAGGGCTCCGCTGAGGTGCTGTTCTCCGGACAGTCCGCGCTCGGCCCGTTGATCGCGCACAGCGCCAGTTACACCGTCGGAGCGCTGGTGCTCCTCCTAGTCTGCAAGGGCATCGCCTACGGCATATCACTGAGCAGTTTCCGCGGCGGTCCGACCTTCCCGGCCCTGTTCCTCGGGGCGACGGGCGGTATCGCGCTGTCGCACCTGCCGGGGCTACCACTGGTAGACGGTGTCGCCATGGGCATTGGCGCGATGTCGGTCGTGATGCTCAGGCTGCCGCTGACCTCCGTCTTGCTGGCTACCCTGTTGCTGGCGTCGGACGGCCTGGCCGTCATGCCTCTGGTGATCGTGGCGGTCGTGGTGGCCTACGTGGCATCGGCGAGGCTCACGCCTGCGCCGGCTCCGCCTCGGGCCCCGGAAGTACCGTCTGCAGCCGGGGAGACTCCGCCCGCTGCCCGCCCGGTCGCCGAGCAGGGCGGCTGAGCCGTGAGCCCCCGGCTGGCCCGGCTGCCCATCGGCGACGCCGTGCATGACCGCCAGCCTCTCGGCTGGCCGGCCGCTCAGCGTGGCCGGCCGAACGTGCTGTACATCGTCTGGGATGACGCAACCATCGCGGCCTGGGAGGCGTTCGGCGGCCTGATCGGCACCCCGAACATGGACTGGCTCGCCCGGCGAGGCCTGCGTTACTCGCAGTGGCACACGACTGCGCTTTCCTCGCGGACGCGTTCCTGCCTGCTAACCGGACGGGAGTGCGACGCCAGCGGTAGGGCCGCAACCGTAGCCACCGGCCACCGGCGGCGCGCGGGCAGCGCTACCATCCCGGCAGGAATGAGCACGCTGGAGGTCGCCGAGCTGTCTTCGCTGTGGCGAGCGGCAGCTGACTGCGCCGTAAGCCTGGCGCACGACGAGCAGGAGGTGCCGGAGCTGCCGGCCAGGTCACGGCCGCAGTTGCCCGACCGGCGCGCGAGCTAGGCGCCTATACCGGGGCTTCTGAGCTCCGCATGGAAGATCACCTCCGGTGCGATGCGCCGCGCCGGGCAGGCAGGACCGCGCCGATCAGCCACAGGATCGGGAAGATGAAGCCGATCAGGCCGAGGACCCAGTGACCCTTGCGGAAGGTCATGATGGCCACCGTGAACAGCAGGACCAGGTACAAGATCCCCAGCCCAATCCCCAAGAACCAGCCTGACATGAGCGCCACTTCCGTCCGGTCACGGCCGCCGGAGTCCTACGAGCCCGAGCGATCGGACAGCTAAACTTCGCCGAGCGGCGCGGTGCCGCCCGTTTGTAGTGTGCGGTCCCCTCAGCGACACGGCATCACCCGCGCTGGATGGTCATTGGCCTGGATCCGGTGCCCGGTCATCCCGGCCCGGGCGCTGAGCCACCTGGGCCGACGGAGTCTTAGTCGGAGGTCTGCTAATTCTTCCCGCTGGCCTCCGGCGGTACGACATCTGCGGGCCGCGCCGGACGGCCTTGATTGGCTGGCGCTGGCCGCCGGTTCGGGGGGCTTGCTCGGCGGGCGTCCGGAAGGAGGCCACCAGGCGGGCGACCAGGGTGGCCAGGAACACCTGGCCGATCAGCGCCTCGATAACGGCGACCGCCCGGCCGCCGTCGCTGGCAGCGGTAAAGTCCCCGTAGCCGAGGGTCGTCAGCGTGGTGAAACTGAAATACTGGATGGTCTGGGTGTTCGTCTGGTGGTCGGCGCTCTGCTGGCCAGCGAAGAAGGAACCCCCGCCCAGGTGCCAGATCGCCGCGTAGAAGGCGGCAAACATCAGGCCTATGATCATGTAGGCGCTGATGGCTCCGAAGATGCTCTGCACGGTGACGGTGGACTTAGCCAGGACGCGGCGCACGATGAGCACCGCGGTCACGAGCAGGAGCAGCGCTTTCCATAGGTCCGCCGCGCCGTCACCGACGTCGGTGTGAGTCAGCACGGCCGCGGTGGCCGCAGCGGAGCCAGCCAGCGCCACTGCGGCGGCCGTCCTCGCGGCCCGCTGGCTCACCTTCGCCGTGCGGAGCGCCAGCAGCAGCAGCGTCAGGAAGAGCACGGTCTGGACGTCCGCAGCCAGCGTGCTGAAGCCGGAAGCAGAGAGCAGATAGGTCAGGATCAGCACGAGCAGCAGCAGGCCGTACCGGCCGACTGGTTCTGTCGGGCCGGCACGGCCGCCGATGATGGCTGCCCGCCGGGCACTCGATGCCTGCGTCATGGCCCTCCGTCTGGTCAGGTTCGGGCGGGACAGCAGGCTGGTAGTGGCTGGGCCCTTATGCCGCGGCCCCGCCGTGCAGGGCGTCCTGGAGTTCCTTCTCGCCGTCCTTGGACAGCGAGGTCTTCAGCACGGTGCCGCCGTACTTGCTCATTGCCTCGATGGCCTTGTCCGGTGTCACCTTTTCCACCATGAGGAACAGCGCCGAGGTGCCGGGCGTCAGCATGCCGCGGACCTGGTCCTGGAACTGCTTGTCGATGCCGGACTTGGTGACCTTGCCCATCAGCGCGCCCAGCCCGGCGCCGATCGCCATCCCGAAGACCGGGATGAAGAACAGCAGGCCGAACAGCAGGCCCCAGAACATGCCCCAGGTCGCCCCGCCGCCGACCAGGTGATGGCGGGTATGCACGTGGTAATCGCCGTCCTTGTCCCGCACGATCACCGCTATCGCATCGGGCTCGATGATGAGATCACGGGCAAGCTGCCGCGCCTCATCGGCGGCGGCCTCGGCGGTGGTCTCGTCGGGGTATCCGATCGCGATCAGATCAGACATAGTGACCTCTTCTCAATTCCGCAGGTGATGTGGTCCGGCCTCAGTCCATCAAGCAAGGCTCCGGTCACGCCCCACCCCCGGCGGGTGATACAGCGCCCGCCGGGATCCCCACGCCGACTCAGGCAGGCGGCTCGGTATAGCGGCGCTCCTCGTAGACCTCGGCCGATTCGCGCCCGCGGCGCCGCGTGGCGAGGAACACGATCGAGATGATCAGGCCGGCCCCCCCAGCGATCATCAAGATCACGCCGATCACTTGCAGGTCCACGTTTGCGGGCTTCCAGGTGATGCCCCATCGGAGAATTGCGCCAATGACGATGAGCGCGATGCTGCCGCCGATTGTCACAGTGCTTGCCACCTCCTCGGGCCTAGCTTCCGCCGAAACCGGGAGCGCGCATCGCCCGGCAAGGGTGAATCGCCCGTCTGCGTCCCGGCCTGCACGGCAGGAAGCTGGAGCCGGTCGATGTATCCTCGGGACGATCTTCGATGCCGGCTAAGGACCTTGGACCCTAGCCGGGCCTAGATCACAAAGGCTAATTTCAGTTAAGTGCGCGACAATGCACACATCGAGGGACGAGAGCGGCTGGACCGCGGCGTGCGCGCGGTCGCCACCTTGCGCCCGCGCCGGGTGGGCGTCGACGTGCCGATCGAGTCAAAGCTGCATGGCCCGACGCCACGCAAGGAGTGGGTGGATCGGCCAGAGCTCCTGCACTCCCTGGCGGACGCCACCGCTAGGCTCGTCCTCGTTGACGCTCCTGCCGGATTCGGCAAAACCACGCTGGTAGCGCAGTGGCGCTCCAGCACAACCGAGGTCCGGCCGTTCGCCTGGGTCTCGCTCGACCGCGGCGACGATGACCCCGGCCGGCTGTGGTGGTACGTCGTCTGCGCGCTGCAACGATCTTGCCCGGGGTTCGATGGCGGCGATATCCTGAGGACCCTTCGGGTCCAGGTCCCCGACATCACCGGTGAGGTGCTTCCGCTCCTGCTCAACGACCTGGCCGCAATCCCACAGCCGGTTGTCCTGGTGCTTGATGACTACCACGTGATCAAGGAAAGCCGCTGCCACGACCAGCTCGCGTTCCTGCTGCAGCATCTGCCGCCGACTGCGCAGCTGGTGCTCATTACGCGGGCCGACCCGCTGCTGCCGCTCGGACGGATGCGAGCGGCCGGTGACCTGGCCGAGTTCCGGGCGCGCCAGCTGCGCTTCACGCCCGGGCAGGCGGCCGCGCTCGTGCGCGCTATCTCTGCTGTCGAGCTCGGCGAGGCTGACCTGGCCGATCTCGTCGAACGGACCGAAGGATGGCCCACCGGGGTGTTCCTTGCGGCGCTCTCCCTTCGCGGTCACCCCTCGCCGAGTGCTTTCGTGCGCCAGTTCACCGGCGACAACAGGTTCATCGTCGACTTCCTGGCCGAGGAGGTGCTCGGCCGCCAATCCGGCGAGATCCGGCAGTTTCTCGCCCGGACCTCGATTCTCGGCCGATTCTGTGCGCCGCTGTGCGACGCCGTCGTCGGATCGGCCAACGCGCGCGAGATCATCGAGGTGCTGGACCGCGAGAACCTCTTCGTCGTGCCACTTGACGAGAATCGGGAGTGGTTCCGCTATCACCACCTCTTCGCCCAGGTGCTGCGCAGTGAGCTTGCCAGAACCGAGCCCGATGCCGTGCCCGCCCTGCACGAGCGCGCCAGCGACTGGCACCGGCAGTCCGGGTCGGCGGACGAGGCGATCGGCCACGCGCTTGCCGCCGGTGACGTTACCGGAACCATCGAGGAGATCGGGCGCCATTGGTACTCCTTCGTTGATTCAGGCCAGGTGGCAACTGTTATCGGATGGATCCGCTCGCTGGGAGAGGACGCGGTCGCCGCCGACCCCGTTGCCGCGCATTGCGCGGCGTGGGCCGCCGCGCTCTGCGGCGACCGGGAGTCCGTGCGGCGCTTGCTCCCGGTCATCGAGGCCGGCCAGCGCGAAGGGCCGCTCCCCGACGGCATCAGGTCACCACAGTCCTCGGCGGCGCTGTTGCAGGCGACCTTCGGATTCGAGGGCATCGGGCCGATGCGCGAGGCCGGCGCCAGGGCAGTGACCCTCGAAAACGACCAGACGACGCCCTGGTATGCGCTGGCGCGGGCCGCGTTCGGGCTTGCCCGCTACCTCTGCGGCGATCTCGAAGGTGCGGCCGCGCAGGTTGAGGCGGCACTGCTGAGTAACGCTTCCATCGCGCTGGTGCGGATGTTGTGCTACGCCGTCATGTCCCTGATTGCGGTCGAGGAACGAAAGCTCGATCAGGCCGGGGAGTATGCGCGCGCGGCTTGTGACATCGCCGATGACCTCGGCCTCACCGCAGCCCCGCAGAGTTCCCTCGCCTATGCGGCCGCCGGTGCGGTCTACGCGAGCACGGCACGGCTCCGTGAGGCCCGCATCGAGTTCGAGCGTGCGCTCCGGTCACGCCGGAGATGGCCCGGAATCAGCCCATGGGCGACGATCGAGATCCTGCTCAGGCTCGCGCCGGTGCTGGCCGACCTGGGTGACCGTCCGGGCGCCGCCGCGCTTCTCGACGAGGCCAGGCAGGTGCTCACTACATTCCCGGACGGTGCCGAGGCTCAGCTGGCCCGGCTGAGCCGGCTCGAACTCCGGATTACCGGCCGGCCGCCAGCGGCGTCACCTGCTGAGCTGCTCACCGAGCGAGAGGTGACCGTGCTGCGCCTGCTCCGCGGCACCCTTTCCCTTCGCGAGATCGGTCAGCAGCTGTATCTCTCGCAGAACACGGTCAAGACACACACCCAGGCGATCTACCGGAAACTGGGTGTCTCTGCCCGGCAGGACGCTGTCGCGAAGGGGCATGAGATCGACATCCTGTAGCGGGCGTGCCCGGCAAGGTCACCAGGGTGAAAACGCGGCGATGGGTGACGACATCTCACCCCTTCTGCTGGAATGAAGGACCTATGCCAGCGGCCGCGGCCTGAACGCGGGCCAGGCCGCGGACAATTGACAACTAGTTCAGCTCGTCCGCCGGAGTGCCGACCATGGCCATGCTCAGCAATACCACAATGCGGTACCAGATCATCGTTCGCGGTGAGTGCGGCATGCTGCTGGCCGGCATCGTTGACGACCTCACCGCCGAGTCCAGCCATGGCAGGACGCGCGTTGTCGTCTCGGTTCGGGACGAGTCCGAACTCTACGGGCTGCTCGACCGGCTCCAGGACCTCGCGATGCACATCATCAGCCTCAACGAGCTCAGTGCCGATCCGTGATGCCTGCGGAGCGCCACGACCGCCCAGCGCAGGTTCAGAGCAGCTTGAGCTGGCGTGCACGGCGGACCGCCTCACCGCGGTGGGTAGCCGCCAGCTTCCGGTAGATGCTCTTGAGGTGAGTCTTGACGGTGTTCACCGAGATGTACATCTCGGCGGCGATCTCGGCGGTGCTCAGCATCCCCGACACGTGCCCGAGCACTTCGCGCTCACGCTCGCTGAGCCGCTCCACGATCAAGGGCGCTCCCGGCCCCGCGCCGGACGACTGGGCCCGGCCTGCCGCGTGCCGCACCAAGTCCGGCTCCAGCAGGTGACGGTGAGCGGCGGCCAGCTCAGGGTCGCACCGTAGCACGGGCCGGATCCACTGTCGCTGCAGGGCGAACGGCAGCCGGAGCCGCTCTGGCTCAGCAAGCTGCAGCGCGTGCTCGAGTGACAGGCGACCGCGTCCGGTGTCACCGTTGCCGTAGCTGAGCCGGGCGTCGGCAAGCAAGCCCTCCAGGCGCGCCCAGTCGGGCGCCTCAGCGCCTGCCGAGACGCTGGCCAGCGTATGCCTGGCGGCGTGCGGGTCGCCGGCCGCCAGCCATGCATGCGCGAGCACCGCAGCCGCATCGAGGCGGGATCCCGGGTCTGCGCTCGCAGCCCCGTCCACCGCTGAGTTCGTGTCCGACATAGCCGCATGTGCTGACGACTCGAGCAGTCTCAGCCTGCGGTCGAGCCAGGCTGGCGGCGACCAGCCGTGCCGTGCCCGGCCGGCGATCTGGGATGCTGCCTCAGGACGGCCCTCGGCCAGGCTGCAGCGGGCCGCAACCAGGCAGGCCGCCGCGCTGACCAGCTTGTCGGGGCGGTCCCGGAGCGCCTCCTCCGCCCGCTTCAGCCGCCCGCGCGCGAGGGACAGCTCATTGCGCTCCGTGTGCGCGCAGGCGAGCGCCACCTCCGCAGCGGACCTGACCGGCTCTGACGACCCGTCCTCGTTGTCCTCGGGCGGCCCCGCGGCCTCGGTGGCCAGCTCCGCTGCGTGGTCCAGCCGCCCCCTGAGGGCCTCCAGAAGCGCGAGGTGGCCAAGGCACTCGGCTCGCTGATTCGCGTCATCGGGTGCACTGGCAGCGGCCACAGCCGCATCAAAGGCGTCGGCGGCCGCGTCGGCATGGCCGGAACAGAATTCCACGGCTCCGCGTCCGGACAGTACCTGCGCGTAAATCCCGGGATGCCGTCCGAGCACGTCCTCGGGAATTTCCCCGAGCATCGCCTCCGCCCTGGTCGCCGCGTCCGCGGCACCGAAATTCCCGGTGCGACGGGACATGGCCAGGCGGATCAGCGCGGCAGCGAGCCGGGACGGGATTTCGGCATCGGCCGGGAGCCGGTCGAGGATGCTTTCCGCAGCGCCGAGCGAGGCCCCGCTCTGATCATCCAGGCCCCTGGACAGCTCGATGGCGGCATCGATGAGCAGCAGCGATGGCTCCGCCGAGTTCGGATCGCGCGGCATGCGCCGGAACCCGTCGGCGAGCTGGGTGTTGCCCCGCGGTTCGATGAGCTTACCCACGGCCAGCTCATCGAGAACCGTTCGGGCAGCGAGCTGCCAGTCGTCTGCGTTCCCGGCATGCCGGACCGCGTCAGCGAGCGACCCATTCCGCCGGTACCACCGAGCGGCCCGCCGGTGCAGCTCTGGCACCCGCTCCGGGCATTCACGCCGCAACTTCAGGCGCAGGACCGCGGCGAGCAGCGAATGGTAGCGATACCACCCATGCCCGACCGGCACGACGAACGCGTTTGCCCGGGCGAGGGCGAGCAGGACGTTCGGATCAGGTTCGTCGTCGGCTAGCTCGGCGGCAATGTCTGCGCTGACGCGGTCCAGGATGCTCGTTCTCAGCAGAAAATCCCGGACGTGAGCGGGCTGAGCGTTCAGGACTTCCTGCACCAGATAGCCGGTCACCGCGCTGTCCTCGGCGACGAACTCCTTGATGAACTGGTCAGGATCCGGGTGGCCGGCCATCGAGATCGCAGCCAACCGCAGACCCGCCGCCCAGCCTTCAGCCCGGCTGGTGAGCCGCTCCAGCGAATCCGCCGACAGCGTGACGCCGTGCTGCGCAATCAGCAGGCGGGCTTCGAGATTGCTGAAGATGAGATCGCCGGCCCTGATCTCGGTCAGCTGCCCGCTGAGCCGGTATCGGTGCAGTGGCAGCAGCGGGTCTATCCGCGAGGCAACCATCAGGTGCAGGCCACGTCCCGCATTGCGCAGGACGTATTCCAGCCCATCCAGCACCTTGGGCTCGGTCAGCAGGTGGACATCATCGAGGACCAGCGTCACCGGCGGGTCCTGCGCGGCCATCGCGGATGCGAATTTCAGCAGGAACGCATGGTTAACGGTGCGCCCGCGCGCCGCGGCCGCCAGGCCCCGCGGCACGGCGATGCCTGCCTGGCGCAGCGCCGTGATGACATAGGACCAGAAGGCCCTCGGCTGGTTGTCGTAGCCGTCGATGGTGACCCACGCGGACGCACCGGAGTGCGCTTCGGCCCACAGGGCGAGGGCCATCGTCTTGCCCGCGCCGGGAGCCCCGGTGATAACGGTGAGCGGGGTCCGCGCTCCCTGAGCGATGAGCTTGCTGATTCGCGGGCGCTGGACGGCCCAGCCAGGCACGCCCGGCGTGGTGATCTTCGAAGCAAGGACTGGATCCTCGGTACCCGCCCCCTGCCATCTGGCGCGTCCCGGACCGCGCGCCGATGCCCTGGTCACCACCGGTACCACCCTCACCCTCGGGGTCACAGACTTTCCCCTGCGGGAGCCGCATGGTGCGGTCCCAACCTGCGACGACCTTGCCCAACCCGGGGTCTGGAAGCGGGCTAGCTCGATGCCTATGTCCTGTTCTCACTCCGATCCGGGTGATTCGTCAATACCCTGCGCCGATTTCACCTGGGTGACGAACTCACCCGCCGTGAGTGGGGCGCAACCGGCCGGGCAGTAGCACGGTGGAGTTGCCATTGCCGGATCCGACCAGCTGGGGAGCCCGTGGTGCCATCGGCCTACTACGAGATTCGGGTAGCGGGAATCCTCCCGCCCGAGGCCCTGCTTGACTTCGAGCGGCTCACCGCAGTCGTGGAGCCGGTCGAAACGGTCCTGCACGGCCCCCTGTCGGATCAGGCCGCACTGCACGGCCTTCTGGCCAGGCTCGAGACCTTCGGTGTGCAAGTGATTGAGGTGCGCCGCGTTCATGATCAGGACCGGCCGCAGGAGAAATGACTCCCGCAGCGGAGGATCCAGCCCACTCCCCTGCCACGACCTGATCTGTCGTCACCGCAACCGCCATCCGCGCGGCGCCGGACGCGCTCAGCCGCCCATGGCTACCATCACAACGCGAGAGCTTCCCCCGGTCACCCGCGCGGGATGAGGCATCTTCGCGCCGCAATCGACATGATCAACGGGGTGGCGGATGGCCACCGGGAGACAGTCGTGACGATGGTGGCTGACCGGCGGTGAATGCTGCGTTCTTCGGGCTGGCGGTGCTGGCCGCTAGTGCTCGGCGCGGTGGCCGGCACGCCGGGCGCCACCTATATCACCGCGCTGCACCAGCTGGTCACCGGGACGTCCGCTACTGCGGTGCAGGCCGCCGCCGTGGCGGTCTTCGTCCTCATCGAGTTCTCCCTGGTGATCATCCCGTTCGTGTTCCTGCAGTTCAAGCCCGAGGCAACCACGGCTCAGCTGCAGCGCTCCCATGACTGGCTGATGGGCCATGCGCGGCAGCTGATGGCTGGCGTCGCCCTGTTCGTCGGCGCGTACATGGTGATCAGCGGCCTGGTGCGGCTGCTCACCTAACCTGGTGGGATCGGACTGCCTTCGGTTCGGCCATGCCGCGTCCAGGTCCTGGCAGTCGGGCTGTGGCCGGCATCCGGGCGGGTGCCGGCCGGGCGGAGGGAACGGGGGGCCAGGAATGACCCTGACCGTGGTGTTCGCGCTGGCCGCCGCGTTCGCCAATGCGGTCAACCTGCTGACGCAGCACTCGGCGAGCACGGCGGCGCCGAAGCGGGAGAAGGGCTGGCGGCTGGCCGTCTACCTGGTCCGGCAGCCGCTGTGGCTGCTCGGCGCCATCGCCGCGGTGGGCTCGTTCGCGTTCCAGGCCCTGGCCCTGCACCTCGGCCAGCTATCGGTGGTCCAGCCGATCCTGGTCACCGAGCTGGTCTTCGTCCTGGTGCTGCGCCGGGTGTGGATCCGCCAGGACGTGGCCCGCGCCGCGTGGGCGGCCGTCTTCGTGGTTTGCGTGGCGCTGGCGGTGTTCCTCGCGATGGCCGAGCCTACTGGCGGGCATCCGGTGCCGGAGACGTCGGAATGGCTGTCCGCGGTGTCGGTGCTCGGCGCGATGATCGCCGTGCTGGCCTTGCTGGGCAGGCGGGGCTCGCCGGTGCGCCGGGCCGCGGCCTTCGCGCTGGCGGCGGCGCTGACGTGGGCCCTGCTGGCCACGTTCATCAAGGCGGCGACGGAGACGCTGGCCATGTTCGGCATCGGCGGCATGCTCACCCGCTGGCCGGTGTACGCGCTGGCCGGCGCCGCCGTAACCGGCACATGGCTGGAGCAGGCCGCCCTGCACGTCGGGCCGCTGAGCGTGTCCCAGCCGGCCCTGGTCATCATCGACCCGTTCGCCAGCATCGCGCTGAGCGTCTGGCTGTTCGACGAGCGCTTCACCAACAGCCCGGCGAAGATCGCCATCGCCATCCTTTCCTTCGCCGTCATGGCCGCCGGGGTCACTGTGCTGTCCCGGACAGCGCCGCACGACCTCACCCCGTCCCGCCCGGCCATGCCGTGAAGGTGCGGCGGCTGGCCGGCGGCAGCTCGTTCCGGTTCGCCTGGACGCTCATGGCCCGTGAACTCCCATCACTCCGGCAGGCGCGGGTTTGAGAGCACGACGATAGAGCGAGGGCCGACGGCGATGCGGTCGGCGGAGTGGTGGCCGTCTGCCCCGGATCCGGCGGGTGACGCGGGGTTGTAGGTGTCCAGCCGGATATGCCATGCCGCTCGCGGCCTGGTGACCGGCAGGACAAAGTCGAGCGGCTCCCACCAGGCGTTCACGAGCACCAGGAAATCGTCATCGAGCAACGGCGCGCCATCAGCCGCCCGGTCAGGATCATCGGACCCGTCCAGGTACAGCGCGACCGCCAGGGCACTGGCGTCCGACCAGTCGGCGGCTGTCATCTCGCCGCCTCCGGGGGTGAACCAGCGAAGCTCGGAGGCTTCGGCTCCGGCCAGGAATCGGCGGCGGCGGAACACCGGGTGGGCCAGCCGGAAGGCGATGAGCTGCCTGGTGAATTCCAGCAATTGCGTGTCTTGCCGGGACCAGTCGAGCCAGGCGATCTCGTTGTCCTGGCAGTAGGCGTTGTTGTTGCCTTGCTGCGTGCGGCCCATCTCGTCGCCGCCAAGCAGCATCGGGATCCCGAAGGAAAGAAACAGGGTGGTGAGCATCGCCCGGGATTGACGCGTCCGCAAAGCCTGCACGTCGGAGTCGTCGGTCGGGCCCTCAGCGCCGCAGTTCCATGAGCGGTTGTCGTCGGTCCCGTCGCGGTTTGACTCCCCGTTGGCCTCGTTGTGCTTGTCGTTGTAGGAGACAAGGTCGCGCAGGGTGAAACCGTCGTGGACCGTGATCAGGTTCACCGAGGCGGTAGGCCGGCGCCGCGCGCGGCTATAGAGGTCCGCCGACCCGCAGAACCGGGAGGCGAACTCGCCAATGCCGACCGGGTGGCTGCGCCAGAAGTCACGCATGGTGTCGCGGTACTTGCCGTTCCACTCGCGCCACGCCGGCGGGAAGCCGCCCAGGTCGTAGCTATCCAGCTGTCCGACATCCCACGGCTCGGCGATCAGCTTGGCCCTGGACACGACGGGATCCTGCGCGACAAGGTCGAAGAACGCCGACCTCTTCTCGAACCCGCCTTCCTGGCGAGCGAGGGCGGGAGCGAGGTCGAACCGGAAGCCGTCGACTCGCATTTCCGTCAGCCAGTACCGCAGCGAGTCCATGATCAGCTGGAGCGTCCGGGGGTCGCCGGCATTGAGCGAGTTGCCACAGCCGGTCGTGTCGACATACCGGCGCGGGTCACCGGGCTCCAATCGGTAGTACGCGGGGTTGTCGAGGCCGCGGTAGCACAGCGTCGGGCCGAGGTGATCGCCTTCCGCCGTGTGATTGAAGACGACATCAACAAGCACCTCAAGCCCGGCTCGGTGCAGGGCGTCGACCATGGCCTTGAACTCGGCGACCTGGCCTCCTGGCCGCCCGCCCCTTACCGCGGCCGAGTATCCCTGATGAGGCGCGAAGTACCCGATCGTGTTGTACCCCCAGTAGTTCGTCAGCCCGCGCTGCAGCAGGAAAGCCTCGGGTACGCTCTCATGGACCGGCAGCAGCTCGACGGTGGTCACGCCGAGCTCGAGCAGATGGCTGAGCGCGGCCTCGTGCCCGAGCCCCGCATATGTCCCGCGCAGCCCGGGCGGCACACCTGGGTGACGCATCGTGAAGCCCTTGGCGTGCACCTCGTAGATGACCGTGTCCGCGTACCGGTGCCGGGGGGGTGCGCCATCGCTCCAGCTGAACGCCTCGTCCACGATGAGGCTGCGCGGTACGTGCGCCGCCGAGTCGAGCGTGCTCGGCGCGTCCGGGTCGCCGGCCGCATACCCGAGCACCTCCGGCCCGAACGTGACGGCCCCGCTGAACGCCCGGGCGTAAGGGTCCAGCAGGAGCTTCGCGGGGTTGCAGCGCGCTCCGCCAGCCGGATCGTAGGGACCCGTAGCGCGGTACCCGTAGGCTCGGCCCGGCCCGGCCCCCGGTACGAAGGTGTGCCAGACGCCAGCGTCGTAGTCCTGCAGCGGAAGCTGCGTCTCGCTGCCCGCCTCGTCGAACAGGCAGAGCACCATGCCGTCCGCGATCTCGGACGCCACCGCAAAGTTCGTCCCTCCCTCGCGGACCGTCGCGCCCAGCGGGAACTGGCTGCCCGGGAGCGCATTCACGGCCGGGCTGGCCGCGGCGGTCATGGCCGGGTCTTCCCAACTCGCCGGATGACGTCGCCGACTGCACCGACCTCCCCGTGCCGACGGCGGATCACGTCTGCGATAAGCCCGGTCCAGCCGGTCTGGTGCGCTGCGCCGAGCGCGGCTCCGTTGTCACCGTGGAAGTACTCGCTGAAGACCAGGTTGTCCTTCCAGGCCGGGTCGTTCTGCAGCCGCTCGGTCCCGCCGAAACATGCCCTGCGGCCGTCCGGCCCGCGCGTGAAGATCGAGATAAGCCGGTCCTGCAGGTCGGCGGCAACCTGGTCCAGGGTCAGCTGCTGGCCCGACCCGGTCGGGTACTCGATGGTGAACTCGTCGCCGAAGAACCGGTGATATCGCTCCAGAACGCTGATCACCAGGTAGTTCAGCGGGAACCAGAGCGGGCCACGCCAGTTCGAGTTTCCGCCGAACATGGACGTGGTGGACTCGGCGGGCTCGTAATCGATGCTCGCCCTGAAGCCTTCGACGTCGAGCTCGTAGGGATGCTCGCGATGGTAGGCCGACAGAGCCCGCAGGCCGTGCGGGGAGAGGAACTCGCCCTCGTCGAAAAGCTTCTCGAAAAGCTTCTCGAGCCGGCCCACGCCGGCCAGGCTGAGCAAGAGCCGCTGCTGGCCGTGCTCCCCGCGCAGCAGGCCGATCGCAGCGAGCTTTTCTCGGTCCGCCAGGCCCCGGCGGCCCAGGAAGTCCGCGAACTGCTTGCCAACCGTGAGCGAGAGCTGGAGATCATTCTCGTCGATGACCGCGGCCGCCAGGATCGGGATGATTCCCACCATCGACCGGACCTTCACCGAAATGGCTTCCCCGCTCGGGGTCATGAGCCTGTCGTAATAGAGCCCGTCGGTCTCATCCCACAACCCGAGGCCTTCGAGCGCATCGGTGATGGCGGCGAAATGCTCCAGGAATTTGAGCACAAGATCCACGCCTGGGCGCTGGCCGGACCGGTTCAGGATCACGGCCATGGAGGCCATGGCGATCGCGTAGAAGCCCATCCAGCCGGTGGCGTCAGATTGCTCCAGGATGCCGCCGACCGGCAGGTGCGAGCGGTCGATCGGACCGATGTTGTCCAGGCCGAGAAAGCCGCCTTCGAACAGGTTGTTCCCTTCGGAGTCTTCCCTGTTGACCCACCAGGTGAAGTTGACCAGCAGCTTGTCGAAGATCCGGCTGATGAAGCCGATATCGCGAGCGCCGTCGATGGCGAAGACCTCCACCGCGGCCCATGCCTGCACCGGCGGGTTCACGTCACCGAAGTCCCACTCATACGCTGGCAGCGCGCCGTTGGGATGCTGGAACCACTCCCGGCACAACAAGATGAGCTGGTACTTGGCGAACGCCGGGTCCACGTGTGCCAGCGCGACGCAGTGGAACGCCAGATCCCAGGCCGCGTACCACGGGTACTCCCACTTGTCGGGCATCGACATGATGTCGAAGGAGTCGAAGTTGCGCCACCGGGAGTTGCGGCCGGTCAGCCGCTGCGCCGGGGGCGTCGGCTGGGTCGGGTCCCCGTCCAGCCAGCGGGCCACGTTGTAGTAGAACAGCTGCTTGCTCCACAACATCCCGGCGAACGCCTGCCGCATCACCAATGCCTCGTCGGCCGACGCCCCGGCCGGCGTGAGCTCGGCGTAGAACTCGTCAGCCTCGGCCCGCCGCTGGGCGATGACCTGGTCGAACTGGGCACCGAGCGGAGAGCCCGCCGTTCCCCCGGCCGCCGGCGGCCGCAGCCGCAGCCGCAGCTCGGCTGTCTCGCCGGCCTGCACCGGCACCTCGTACCAGAAGGCGGCCTTGGTTCCCGTTCGCTCGGGGTTGACGGTGGCCGCCCCGTTCACCACGTGATCGTTGATGCCGTCCTTGGGATACGGCGTGACCGGCGCGGCACCGAACAGCCGCTCGGCGTTCGTCTCGTTCTCGCAGAACAGCGCCGTCGGCATTCTCCCGTCGGGTCCAGGGCCGACGATCAGCTCCAGCGGGCCAACGAAGGGATGATCGATGCCCACCGCCGAATCACCTGCCGCCCGCATCGCTGGCCTGGGCGCGCCGGTGTCCCAGGACCAGGTGTTGCGGAACCACGCGGTCGGCAGCACATGCAAGGTGGCCGCGTCCGGGCCCGCGTTGGTCACCGTTACGGTCATCAGCAGGTCATCAGCGCTGGCCTTGGCGTAGTGCACTTCGACAATCCAGTACCGGTCACCATCAAAGACCCCGGTGTCGAGCAGCTCGTATTCGGGCTCGAGCCGGCTGCGTGACCCGTTCTGCTCAACGAGGTCGTGATAGGGGAACGCGGCCTGCGGATAGTGATACCGCCACCGATTCCACGCGTGGCTGGGGATCGCGTCGAGATACCACCAGTACTCCTTGACGTCCTCGCCGTGATTGCCCTGGGCGCCGGTCAGGCCGAACGCCCGCTCCTTCAGGATCGGGTCGTTGCCGTTCCATAGCGCTAAGCCCAGGCACAGCCGCTGTTCCACATCGCAGAATCCCGCCAGGCCGTCCTCCCCCCAGCGGTAGGCACGCGACCTGGCGTGATCGTGGGGCAGGTAATCCCATGCCTCGCCGTCGGCGCTGTAGTCCTCGCGCACCGTCCCCCATTGGCGCTCGCTGACGTACGGCCCCCACCGGTACCACTCGCCGGCCTGCCGCAGCCCATCCTCCATCCGCCCGAACGCTGCTACCCGATCCCGCTCAGCACCCACTTCCGTCCCCTTCAGAGTGGCAGCGCGCCGCCTTCGGCTGCCTCCCGCTCCGCCTTGTCCGGCAGGCCGCGGACCAGGACGATGATCAATACCGCGATGGCGGCGCCGATGAGATCGCCGAAGACGTACACCCACCAGCCGGTGAAGTTGGCGCCCACGATGTCAGGCCCGAGCGTGCGGGCCGGATTCATCGATGCGCCGCTGATCGGGCTGGCGAACAGCCCGAGCAGCGCCACGGTCGAGCCGACCGCGATGGCGGCGTTATGGCCGATGCTGCGGGATCCCGTCGCGGTGTGCAGAATCACGCTCACCAGGATCGCGGTCAGCACGATCTCCATCACGAACGCCCGCCACTCCCCGCCGGGGGTGGCGATCGGGTAGTTCCCGCCCGCGCTGACATGGCCGTAGATGACCTGCAGGAGCAGGGCCGCGCCGATGGCACCGGCGAACTGCACCACCCAGTAGGGGATGACCCAGGCCCGCGGGAAGACCCCGCGGCCGGTGAACGCGAAGGTGACCGCCGGGTTGATGTGCAGCCCCGACAGCGGGCCCCAGGCGTAGATCAGCGCCATCACCAGCGCTCCCGGCGCGATCACCGCGGCGGTCCGGGAGATCGGGCCGCCGCCGACGTAATGATTGATCACGCCCGATCCGGCGGCCACGGTCACGAGCATGAAGGTGCCGAGGAACTCGATGATCAGCCGGATCCACAGCGGGCGTTCCCTGAGCGTGTCCTCCTCGAACTTCATGAGGAAACGGGTACCCGCGGTGGCGGCGTGCAGCCGCTCCTGGTCGTCGGTGACGTCGGCCATCTACTGCTCCGCTTCAGCCGGTTGCCGGGCGTTCAGGTGAGGATCTTCGCCTTCTCGCTGGCGAACTCATCAGCGGTGATGACTCCCCGGTCGCGGAGGTCGGCCAGCTTCGCCAGCTGATCAGCGGAACTAGACGTCGAGCCTGCTGCCTGCTGGATGTAGGCGCGGGCGGCCTCGTCCTGTCGCTGGGCGTTCTCCTGTGCCCGCTCTTGCATCTTCCCGCCACGGGCGATCAGGTAGACCAGCACGCCAATCAGCGGGATGAACAGCACGAAGATGAACCACAGGGCCTTGGCCCAGCCGGACAGGTCGTGACTGCGGAAGATGTCAATGAACACCCAGATCAGGATCCAGATCCAGATCACCCACAGGAAGAACTCGAACATGGTCCAGAAGACGTTCAAGAGCGGATAGGACGACGCTGATGCGGCGAGTGACATTCCTTCTCCTTAGCGCCACGAAGTTCTCTGCTGGCTCGGCTCTGTGGGCCGTGCTCCCCGGGCACGCTCAGCATCGGCCGACAGCGGATCTTGGGGCATCACCCGTCGCGGGTGAGACAGCAGCCCCGCGCCTGTCAGGCGGCGAGCCCGAGCCGCCTGATGATCTCGGCCACGACGTCGGCAGGCGCAGCGCGGGCGGGAACCACCAGGATCGGTTCCGGATCTTGTGGCACTTCCAGCGCGGCAAACTGGCTGTCGAGCAACTCCGCGGGGAAGAAATGCCCGGGCCTGCCCTTCAGGCGGTCCGCGTCCTGATCGTGGCTTACCTGCAGGAAAACCATCCGCGCGGCCGGCCGCCCGGCCAGCAGCGCGGCCCGGTAGGCGCGCTTGAGCGCCGAGCAGGCCACCACCGCGGACTGCCCGGCCGCGATCCGCTCGTCCATCCAGGCCCCGATCGCGGCTAGCCATGGCCGGCGGTCAAGGTCGGTGAGCGGATGACCGGCCCGCATCTTGGCGATGTTCGCCGCGGAGTGGAAGGAATCGCCATCCGCGAAGGGCCAGCCCAGTTGCCCGGCCAGCAGGGTGCCGATCGTCGTCTTGCCGCTGCCGGAAACGCCGGCCACTAGCACGATCATCCCCCATGATGCTACCGGGCATTCCTTGCTCGCTGCGGATACGAACAGGCGGCAGGGTCAGCCCGAGGCGGTTCGCGCGCCAGCCGCCGCGAGTCCGCGTGCGACGGCGTCCGGGCTTGGCTGAGACCGCTCGATCGGCTGCCTCGTTGATGCCGAATTGATCCACGAGTACGTTCTGAAGAATGAAGCCGGAGATCATCGATGCGCCGGCCGTGCTGCCTGGCGGTGAGCACGCAGCCGCAACGAGGCTCGGGTTCGAACTGCCTGACTCGAAATTCCACCCGCCTGCGGCCCGGCCAGGGATCGTCAGGCGGACGGCGCTCATCGACCGGCTGGCCGCTGCCCGGGCGCCGGTCATCTCCGTCGTCGCCCCACCCGGCTACGGCAAGACAACGCTCATGGCACAGTGGGCGCAGCGGGTCGGGCCGCGCGTGGCGTGGGTCTCCTGCGACGACGGGGATAACGACCCGGTCGTGCTGCTGAGCGCTCTCGCCATTGCGCTGAACCGGATCGAACCTCTCGATCAGACCATATTCCGGGCGCTTGCCTCCTCAGGCGCCGGCATCACCGTGGTGCCCAGGTTCGTGTCCGCCATCACCTCGATGCACCTGCCGGTCACCGTGGTGCTCGATCATGCAGAGGCGGTAACGAACAAGAATTGCCTGAACGTGATCGGCGAGTTCGCCCTGCGCCTCCCGCGCGGCTGGCAGTTCGCGCTAGCCTCGCGCACCGGCGTGCCGCTGCCGACGGCGCGCTTGCGCGCCCAGGGCGGGATCATCGAGATCGGCGCCGAGGATCTGGCGATGGGGCCGCCGGAAGCCTCCGCTCTGCTGAAAGGCGCGGGCGCCGAACTCGGCCAGGCGAGCATCCATGATCTCCTGCAGCGGACCGAAGGATGGCCAGCCGGGCTGTACATCGCCGCGCTGGCCATGAAATCTGGCACCCGGCACAGCCAGGCCGGGTTCACTCTCACCGGCGACGATGTCTTCATGGGCGACTACCTGCGCTCTGAGCTCCTCGACCGGGTCTCCACCGCCGAAGCGTCGTTCCTCATCCGCACCTCGGTTCTTGACCGGATGTCCGGGCCGCTCTGCGATGCGATCCTCGGCGAGAAGGGATCCGGGCGCCTCCTTGAGCGGATGGAGGACCGGAACCTGCTGGTGATCCCGCTTGACCGCCGCCGGGAGTGGTACCGCTACCACCAGCTGCTCAGGGAGCTGCTGCAGTCGGAGCTGCGGCGGCTGGAGCCCGAACTGGCCCAGGACCTTCATTTCCGGGCAGCCGCGTGGTTCGAGGCGAACGCGATGCCGGAGGCTGCGATCGATCACGCCAAGGCGGCGGGAGACTATGACCGGGTCGCCCGCCTGCTTCTGGACCTGGCTCAGCCCGTCTGGGCCAGCGGGCGCGTCGAGACCGTGCTGCGCTGGATGGAGTGGCTCAGGGACATCACCTCAGCCGAGCACTATGGCGCGATCGCCGTGCACGGCTCGTTGATCTTTGCCCTACTCGGCCAGCCGGGCGAGTCTGAGCGCTGGACGGCCGCCGCGGAACGTGCGTCCCCAACGGGCATCCTCCCCGACGGAAGCACGATGGAGGGCACGCTCGCCTACCTGCGCGCGATCTTGTGCCGAGATGGCATCGACGCGATGCGGCGCGACGCGCAGATCGCCTGGGACGGGCTGAGCCCGGCGAGCCCGTACCGCGCGACGATGCTGTACACCGTGGGCAATTCCTACCTGGTGGAGGGTGACCCGGCCCGGGCTGAGCCCATCCTCGCCCGCGCATTCGATATCGCGACCCGGGCCGGCGCCTTGCCGTTCGCGGCGCTCATCCTCGCCGAGCAGTGCAGCGTGGCCGCCCATCGCAATGACTGGCCGAGGGTGACGGCGCTGGCGCAGCGCGCGGTCACGATCGTGGCGGCCGGGCACTTCGACGATTACTGGACAAGCGCACTTGTCTACGCGTGGGCGACCCGGGCTGCGCTGTACCAGGGGAATATCTCCCGGGCACGGTTCTACCTCGGCCGCGCCGCCCGGCTGAGGCCCCTGCTGACCTACGCGCTGCCCGTCGTGTCAGTTCAGGCGCTGCTCGAGATGGCGCGCTGCTACATCACGCTCGCCGACCCCGGCGGCGCCGCCACGGTCCTGACGCAAGTCCGCGACATCCTCCAGCAAAGGCCGGACCTCGGCATCCTCCCGAAACTTGCCAGTCAGCTGCAGTCCAGGCTGGCCACGATCAAGGCCAGTGCCGTCGGCGCGTCGTCGCTGACGGCGGCAGAGTTGCGACTTCTGCCGCTACTGGCCACCCACCTTTCGTTCCGGGAGATTGGCGAGCGGCTTTTCGTTTCGTCTCACACGGTCAGGACGCAGGCGTACTCTGCCTACCGGAAACTCGGCGTCTCGTCACGCAGCGAGGCGGTTGCCCGCACGCACGAACTCGGCCTGGACGCGCTCTGAGGATAAGGATCCGCTGAGGACCTGAGCCGGGCAAGGATCCAAACCTGCCGGAATGCGATTTCACACCATTCGTGTGATGCGCCGCCTGCCCGGCTGACATCTCGTGGTTAGTGGGGGGCCAGCAGCCTTCCACGGCAGCCGGAATCAAGGCCGGCCGGTTACCCGACAAGTGATCCGCAATGGCGAACTACCATCAGTACTGGCCGGCCGGGGGGCGGGGATTACCCGATGGCGACTTATCCTGCTCACCAGCCGGCGGTCCGCGCCAGGCGGCCGGCGGTTCCCCTCGAGGATCCGATCCTGGCAGCTAAGATCACCGCGCCGGCCGTGCCGGACTGGGCCGTGCCGCGGCCGCGGATCAGCAAGCTGATCGCCCAAGGTACGCGGTGGTGCCCGCTGACCGCGGTCACCGGCCCTCCTGGCGCGGGCAAGACGATGGCCATCGCGCTGTGGGCGGCCGCCGAGCCCGGGCCGGTCGCCTGGGTCTCGCTGGATGACTACGACAACCGGCCGAGGGTCTTCTGGTCCTACGTCATCGCGGCACTGCGCCGGTCCGGGGTTGCCGTTCCCAAGGCCCTGTCGGCAGCCACGCGGGGGCGGCGAGCCGATCACGGGTTCTTGCTGCGGCTTGCGTCGGCGCTTGTGGCCCAGAACCCGCCGGTGACGCTGGTCATCGATGACCTGCACCTGCTCACTGAGCCGTCGGTGCTGGACGGGCTCGACTTCGTGCTGCGGAACGTGCGGCCTGGCATGCGCGTGGTGATCGCCGCACGGATGGATCCGCTGCTGCCGCTGCACCGGTACCGGCTGGCCGGCGAGCTGGCCGAGATCCGGGCCGGCGACCTCGCCTTCAGCTTCGCCGAGGCCGGCCGGCTCATGGCGCAGCACAGCTGCCTGCTGTCGGCGGACTCGCTCAAGAGCCTCACCCGGCGAACAGAGGGCTGGGCGGCCGGCATCCGGCTGGCCGCGATCTCGATGGATGGCCATCCCGAGCCTGACCAGTTCGTCAAGGAACTGATCGCCGAGGACAGCGCGCTGACCGGCTATCTGGTGGAGGAGGTTCTCGACACCCAGCCGCCCGAGGTCCGGGATGTCTTGCTGAGCACAAGCATTCTCGAGCGGGTCAGCGGCGAAGCCGCCGGCGAGCTGGTGGGCGATCAGCGCGCGGCGGGAATCTTGTCGGACGTAGCGGCGGCGAACGCGTTCGTCCAGCCGATCGGGTCCGGGTGGTACCGCTATCACACGTTGTTCGCCGAAGTACTGCGCCTCAAGCTGCGCCGCGACCATCCGGGCCGGGTGGGCCCGCTGCACCGGCGAGCCGCCCGGTGGTACGAGCGGAACGGCCTGCTCAGCGACGCGGTGCGGCATGCGGCGGGGGCCGGCGACTGGCAGCTCGCCGCTAGCATGATCATCGACGGGCTGGCGATCAGCGAGATCATCGAGCCGCGGGGCAGCCGGCCCCTGGCCGGCGAGATCCGGAGCATGCCGCACGGCGAAGCCTGGATCGAGCCACAGCCGTGGCTGGTCTCCGCCGCTGTCGCATTGTCCGCTGGCCGGGCCGAATCCAGCGCAGCGGCGCTGCGTGCCGCGGACGACATCCTCGAGCGCCTTCCGGCCGGCCAGCAGCCTGCGTGCCAGCTGGCCGCCGCGATGATCCGGCTCGCCGCCGCTCGTCGCGCCGGGGACCTCGTTGCGGCGGCTGCCGCGGCTGCCCGCACGGAGGCGCTGGCCGGCCAGGTCTCCGGCGACACGCTCGCCCGGCATCCGGAAATGCGGGCGCGCGTGGCGTTCGGTCGCGGGGCCATCGAGCTATGGTCGGGCCACCTCGACGAGGCAGCCCGCGTTCTCGATTCGGGTGTGGCCGCCGCGACCGCTGCTGGCGGCGAGCATGAGCTAACGGACTGCCTGGGACATCTCGCGCTGGCCGAGGCCCTGCGCGGGCGGCTGCGCCGCGCCGCGAAGCTGGCCGCCCGGGTGACAACGGCCCACACGGCCGACGAGCCCGCCGTCCCGCGCCCGAATCCCGCGGCGCTCGCCGCACTCGCCCTGGTGCACTCCGAACGCGGTGAAGTGCGCGAGGCGCGCAGCCTGCTCAAGCAGGTGGACGGCGCCCTTGGCATCAGCCCGGACAAGCTGATCGGGGCGGTGGCCTGCCTGGCAGCGGCGGGTGATGCCCTGGCCGCGGGGCGAGCTGGCGCCGCCACGCAAATCGTCGTCAGGGCACGGTCCGGATGGCCGGTTCCGGCCTGGCTCGAGCAAAGGCTGTGCCTGGCCGAGTCGCGGGCGTACGTGGCGGCCGGCGACCTCCGGGCGGCATTCGCCGCGGCCGGACGGGCCGGCCACGAGGCCTCGCTGGAGGTCGCGGTCGCGCTTGCGCACGCGCGGGCGGCCGCGGGAGACGGCGAGAACGCCAGGCGCGCCCTCACCTCCGCGCTGGCGACCGATGGCGGGGCGCCCGAACGGGTGCGCCTGCAAGCGTGGCTGGCCGACGCCGGGCTCAGCTACGACAGCGGAGACCGCGTGCGAGGTCGCCGGTCACTGGACTGCGCGCTGCGGCTGGGCGAACGTGAGGAGCTCAGGCTGCCGTTTGCCATGGAGCTTGGCTGGCTCGGGCCAGTGCTCCGGCATGACCCTGAACTGGCCCGCGCCCACCGGCGCCTGCTCTGGCCGGCGCTGCGCCACTGCCAGTTCCCGGCGCCTGGCCTGCCCGAGCAGGCCGCGATTGCGGTGGTCGAGCCGCTGACCGAGCGCGAGCGGGAGGTGCTGCTGCACGTGTCGGGGATGCTGAACACCGCCGAGGTCGCCAGCACGATGTACATCTCCATTAACACGGTCAAGTCGCATCTCAAGAGCATCTACCGCAAGCTGGCGGCGACTCACCGCGGCGAGGCTGTCCGCCGGGCGCGGCAGCTGGGGCTGATCTGATCTCACGTTGCCCGCGATGGCCCGCCCGGCTACCACGCGCGCCGCGGGCAGCGTCGCGCCTGCCGCACCGCGACTGCCCCACCGCGGCTGGTCCGGCCGGCCGGTCACAGGTCGATGACCAGGTCCTCGCTTGGCTGTGCGCAGCAGATGAGCGCGCTGCCGCCGGCGGGCTCGTCGACCGGATCGGGGGCGTAGCTGACCGTCCCCGACAGGACAGCTGTCTCGCAGGTGTGGCAGACCCCGGTGCGGCAGGACCAGCGCACCGGCACGTCGCAGGCTTCGGCGAGCTCGAGCAGGCTGGCGTAGCCGGGATCCCAGCGCGCGCTCAGGTCGCTGCGCGCGAACGCGACCAGCGGCCCGCTGCCCGGCTCTCCCGCGGGCGGGTGCGGCGGCCTGGCCGCCGCGGCCGCGATGCCGGGCGTCTGCGCTGGCCCGGCGCCGAAAACCTCGGTACGGACGCGGGCGGCACGCAGGCCGGCCGCGACCAGGGCGGCGGATATGTCGGCCATGAACGCCGGCGGCCCGCAGAGGTAGGCATCGGCGCCGTCGGGCAGATCCAGGGTGTCAAGGACGGACGCCGACAGGCGTCCCGCGGTGTCGTAGTCGCGGCCCAGGATGTCGCCCTCGGCTGGGCTGCTGTAGCAGATATGGCGGTGCGCGCCGGGAAGCGCGGCCAGCAGGGCGCGGGATTCAGCTCCGAACGGCTCATCGGCCCGGCTGCGCGCCCCGTGCAGCCACCAGATGTCCCGGCCGGACCGGGCGGCGGCGAGCGCGTGCAGCATGGCGAGCACCGGCGTCGCGCCGACGCCAGCGCTGATCAGCAGCACCGGAGCCTGCCCCGGCCGGAGGGTGAAGACCCCGCGCGGCGCGGCGGCCTCCAGCACGTCGCCCGGGCGCACCCTGGCGTGCAGGAACTGGCTGCCGGCGCCGTGCGGCTCCCGCTTGACGCTGATGCGGTACTCGCGGGCGCCCGGCGGGCCGGACAGCGAGTAGCTGCGCAGCAGCGGCTGCCCGGCAGGGTCAGGGCACAGGCGCAGGGTCAGAAACTGCCCGGGCAGGGCCGACGGCACGCTCGCGCCCCCGGGGTCGGCCAGCTGGACCGAGACCACCGTGTCGCTCTCCCGGCCGGTTCCGGTAACGGTGAGTGGCCGGAACCCGGGCCAGGCCGGCGGCGGGCTCACCTCGGCCAGGCCGGCGTTGCCGACGGCGCCGGGCTCCCCCGGCTGGCCGGGCTCCCCCGGCTGGCCGGGCTCCCCCGGCTGGCCGGGCTCCCCCGGCTGGCCCGCCAGCTCCCGGAACGAGGACTGCCAGCCAGGGCTGAGCGCCGGGATGCGCAGCGCCCTGAGCACCTGCTGCCGGGGGTGCCCGGGAAGGTAAAGCAGCGCGTCGATCTCCGCGACCGTCATGCCTTCCGGCCCGGCCGCCAGCTTGACGATCTCGTCCCCGGCCTGCACGGCGCCCTCGGCCAGCACGCGGAAATAGAACCCTGGCCTGCGGTGCGAAACCAGCAGGGCCGGCATGCGGGGATCCGCCAGCCTGATGCCCACCCGGTAGCAGGTCACCCGCGGCTGGGTCACCTCGAAGACCGCGTCGCCGATCCGGTAGCGATCACCGATGCACACCCGGTCGTCGGCCAGGCCCTGCACGGTGAAGTTCTCGCCGAACTGCCCGTAGCCGAAGTCGTCGCGGCCCAGCTGGTCCTGCCAGTACCGGTAGGACTCGATCTGGTAGACGAACACCGCCCGCTGCTCACCGCCGTGCCCGGCCAGGTCTCCCTGGCCGTCACCATCGACGTTGAGCCGCCGCGCCATCCGCTGCCCGGCGACCGGATGCTTCCACACGCCGGTGCGCACCGTTCTGCCGCGCCAGGTCACGTCCCGCGGCATGCCCACGTTGACCGACAACAGGCGCCCGGCCTGCTGCCTGGAAGTCACCATCAGCTCAGCTTCTCACGGACGATGTGCTGCCAGCTGATCCTGGCTGTCGTCAGGCCGTTTCCGGCCAGGGCGCGGCAGCCGGGGCGAGACGATGAAGTACAGCTGGACGACGGCCAGGGCGATCACGCTGGCCTGGGTGCTGACGACGCAGGTCAGCGCCGCGAGGGCGTACATGGTCTGCGCCAGCAGGATCCGCCGCCGGAAAATGGCCAGCCTGGAACGGGACTGCCGGGCATCACCAGGGACGAGCACCTTGCGGCCGTACCTGGCGGCGCACTCTAGTGCCACGCCAAGCAGCAGGATGTTCAGCCAGTACACGCCCACCGCTAGGCGAAACCGGACGAAGTGAGCGAGCAGCGCGGCAGAGAAGGGCAGCAGCGACACCACGAAGAGAAACCCGAGGCTGATCCAGGTGAGGGTCCGGTCGCAGCGGCCGAGAATGCCCAGCAGGGTGTGCTGGGCGAGCCAGAACGTGCCCAGCATCGTGAAGCTCAGCAGGTAGGCCGCGAAACTCGGGCCGAGTCTCAGCAGCGCATCCCAGAGCCCGTGCTCGGTATACGCCGATCCGGCGGCGCTGAGGGGTACCCGCAGATCCAGGACGAGCAGCGTCATGGCCACGGCGAACAGGCCGTCGCTCAGCGCCGTCAGGCGCTCCAGGCTCTGGCCGGTGAAGCGGTTATACGGCTCGCCCATGCCCATATCATGACGGCCGCACGTCAGCGCGTGGCGCTGGCCCGGCGGCGGGCCCGCTCCGGCGGCGCGGCGGCCGCCCGGGCCCGCTTCCCCGCCGATCCGGGCGCGGCGAACTCCCCGCGGTCCGCCTGCGCGCTGATCCCGCTCGGTCAGGCGGGCCTGACCTGGTCGGATTCCGGCTTCGGCACGCCGCGCAGAGTGGTGATCGCCTCCAGGGTCGACTGGAACACGAACCGCTCCCGCTTCGGGCTGGCCAGGAACCGCGCGGCCGCCGCGATCGGCTCCGCCGACCCCGGGCCAGCACCGAGGGCGCGGGACTCCTGCACCGCGGCCTGCGCTGTCTTCACCACGTGGGCGACCATGATCGGCACGGCGGAGTGGTCTTCCGCCGCCGCCCGGATCAGCGACTTTTCCAGCTCGGCACGCGGCCCGGTGTAGCCATCGACCAGCGCCACCGCCGCCTCCGGATCGCGGCCGGCGATGGCCCGGTGCACCTCGGCGGCGTCCTGTGTCGGATGCGGTGCTGGCCGGCCCCGGCGCTGGCCGGAGTTCCGCTCATCGAACTGGCCGGTCCACTGCACGAACCAGGCGGCGTGGAACAGCCCGCGGAGCACCTGCGGCGACGGATCGGCGGACCACGCCCAGCGCAGCGCGTTGAGGTAGGTCAGCGTGTGGGTGACGTCGAGCCAGCCCCACTCGTTGGTGTCGTCAAGATCGAGCTCGATGTCGAACCTGGCCAGCCGCTCGGCCGCCGCGCGGCTGGTCGCGTCGATCACGGCGGTCACCGGCGCGCCTGCCTCCAGGGCCCGCACCAGCGTCCCGGCCGCGTCGTGCGGCGAGCCGTCGGTGAGCGCCCGCCGGTAGCCGGCCGCGTCGAACGTGCCGGTGCCGCCGCGCCGCGCCAGCGCCGCCAGATCCGGCCCGGCTTCCTGCCAGGCCCGGAGGAACTTGCGCATATACGGCAGCTTGTCGTACCTGGTGCCGAGGACCATCTCGGGCACCAGCGGCGAAAGCACCGCGTCGGCCTCCTGCCAGCCGATCCCGTCCAGCAGCTCGAACGCCTTCTGCACGAAGATCATCGAGTGCCCGTAAGCCAGGAAGTGATCGGTCACCGCGGTCAGCAGCGTATGCCGGAGTGCCGAGGGCGAGACCCCGGCCACGATCAGGCCGCGGAACAGCGCCTCCGCCTCATCGGCCCGCTCCTCGTCGACCAGCACCGGGTAGGCGCTGAGCGCGTCGGTGACCGACCCGTACCTCGCGACCGGGTCGACCGGGTCAGGCCTGGGCCGCGCCGGACGCCTGACCTGATTCTCGGCGGCCACCGACAGGCCCTGGATCACCGGCAGCGCGCGCAGCGATTCGGTGAAGAACTGGCTCATCCGCAGGCAGTTGGCCAGCGTCGCCAGCGAGTGGTCCCAGCCGTATTCCGCCCGCGGCGCGGCGTACCTGACGCCCTCGCGCACCACGTCGGCCAGCGGCGTCCCGATCCGCTGCAGCCGCATCGCGTCCCGCGCCACCCGGCCGACGTCGAGGTCGCCCATGGCCGCGGTCAGGCTGCGGAACAGATCGGGCCTGATGATCTCGGCCGGCGGGTCGGCGATGTCGACGAACACCTGGCCGTCGCGGATCTGGACCGGGTAAGTCCGGATGTTCTCGCCGCCGTACCGGCAGGTGCCGGTGCCGAGCTCGAACTTCCAGTTGTGCCAGGCGCACGTGAGCACGCCGTCCTTCACGTCTCCGCGCACCAGGGCGTAACCCTGGTGCGGGCAGCGGTTGTCGCTGGCGAAGACGCCGTCAGGCGTCCGGAACAGCGCGATCCGCTTGTCCAGATAGGCGAACGATCTGGCGCCGCCGTCCCTGATGTCGTCCACCGCCGCGGCACGCACCCAGTTGCTCACGCCAGCCTCCCATCGCGCCGGGTACTGATGGCCCGACGCTATTTCTTCGACCGCGCTTGAAGTCAAGGAGCAGGCCGGCCCGCCGCGGCCAGCCGGGCGGCGGGCCGCGAAATGTCCGTCCCGGCGGCTACCGTAGGCCAGTGCGGATAGCTACCTGGAACGTTAACTCGGTCAGGCAGCGGCTGCCGCGGCTGCTGCCCTGGCTGGATCAGCGGCAGCCCGATGTCGTCTGCCTGCAGGAGACCAAGCTCGCCGACCACGCGTTCACCCGGCTGCTCGGCGACGAGCTGGCCGGCCGCGGCTACGCGGTCGCCCTGCACGGCGAGGCGCGGTGGAACGGGGTGGCGATCCTGTCCAGGGCGGGCCTGGACGACATCGAGGCCGGACTCGCCGGAGCGCCCGGCTTCCCCGCTCCGGAGGCGCGGGCGGTATCCGCCACCTGCGGCGGGATCCGGGTGCACTCGGTATACGTGCCGAACGGGCGGGAGCCGGGCTCCGATCACTACACGTACAAGCTCAGCTGGCTGGCCGCGCTGCAGGAGGTGGTGGCGGCCGGCCCGGAAGCCGCGGTCGTCTGCGGCGACATGAACATCGCGCCGGCCGACGCCGACGTGTTCGATCCGCATGCCTACGCCGGGCAGACCCACGTCACGCCGCCAGAGCGGGCGGCGCTGGCCAGGCTGCAGGCGCTCGGCCTGCGTGACGTCGTGCGGGATCGCTGGCCGGGCGAGCGGATATTCACCTACTGGGACTACCGGGCCGGGATGTTCCACCGGGATCTGGGGATGCGGATCGACCTGGTGCTGGCCACCGCCCCGGTAGCCGGCCGGGTGCGGGCGGCGTGGGTGGACCGCCATGCTCGCAAGGGCGCGGCGCCTAGTGACCACGCCCCGGTGATCGTCGACCTGGACGAGGCGCCGGACGGGGACATCGGGCCGGTCGTGCCGCCATCCTCCGCGCCCGCCGTCAAGGCGGGCTCGGTCAGGCTGCCGCAGTCGCGCTGACGTCCGGCAGGCGCGCCGATCAGCGGGCCGCCGGGCGTCCTTGCCCGCGGGGCCGAAACCTATGACGATATGACGGTCGTCAGGATTGCCGCCGCCGGCGAGGAGCGCTTGCGTTGACTGGACACACCGGACCGCCGCCCGCCGCGAACCCGGCCGCGGCCGGGCCAGCGCTGATGACCGGCGCGCCCCCGTTCCGGCCGCAGTCGCAAGTGACGCTCGCGAACTGGCAGCATCCGCCATTCAACCGGTGGGCGTTCCAGCACGTCAGGGAGCTGATCCCGACCGCGCGGATCGCCCACGGCGACGGGCCCGCCTGGCGGCTGCCCCGGGCGGAACGTGATGTCCTCGGCCTGTCATTCCGGTCCGGTGAGCGCGAGCTCAGCGTCGCGGACCTGCTGGGCCGAGTCCTGCACCGACGGGTTCCTCGTGCTGCACCGGGGCACGATCGTGGCCGAGCACTACTTCAACGGCCTGACGCCGGACGCCCCGCACCTGCTGATGTCGATCTCGAAGTCGATGACGTCGGCGGTCGCCGGGGTGCTGGCCGGCTCCGGCGCGCTGCCGGTCTCGGCCCGGGTCGAGGATGTGGTGCCCGAGCTGCGCGGCACCTCCTTCGAGGGTGCCACGGTGCAGGACCTGCTGGACATGCGGGCCGGTACCCGCTTCGACGAGGACTACGACAATCCGGCGGCCGACGTCCGCACCTACGAGCGCGTCTACCTCTGGCGGCCGGACGACGGGCAGCCGCGGCCGCAGGGCGCGCTCGGCTACTTCGCGACGCTGGCCAACGACGGGCCGCATGGCGGGCCGTTCCGTTACCGCTCGATCCTGACCGACGTGCTGGCCTGGGTGATCGAGCGAGCGGCCGGAGACCGGCTACACCGGCTCATCGCGCGGGAGCTGTGGCAGCCCATGGGCGCGGAGTTCGACGCCGAGATCACCGTCGACGCGCACGGCAATCCGATGGCTGACGGCGGCATCTGCGCGACCCTTCGCGACCTGGCCCGGTTCGGCCAGCTGTTCCAGCAGCACGGCCGGGCAGCCGGCCGGGTCGTGGTGCCCCCGGCTGGATCGACGACACCGTCCGGGGCGCCCCGGACGGCGCGCAGGCATTCACCAGCGAAGGCAACTCGCCCGGCTACCCGCCAGACGCCCACTACCGCAACTGCTGGTGGGTCCGGGACCCGGGGCTGCCGTTCTTCCACGCCTCCGGCATCAACGGGCAGCACGTCTTCGTGCACATGCCGTCGCAGACGGTGGTCGTGAAGCTGTCGACCTGGCCTACCGCGCTGAGCCCGGCGTCGGTCACGACGGTCCACGCAGTGCTGGCGATCAGCAGTGCGCTGCACGAAGGCCGGCTGTGACCGGGTCCTAGGATCCCTGCATGTGTCCGGGACCCAGCGCTTGCTCGTCGTGCTGGCATTCAACCTCGCACTCGTCGCGGGCCTGGTGATAGCGGGCGTGACGGCTCATTCGCTCGCAGTGCTCGCGGCGGGCACCGATTATCTGCTGGACGCCGCCGCCGTGGCCGTGGCCCTGCTGGCGGTCCGGCTGTCGGCAGGCCAGGCCCGGAGCGCGCGGCCGGCCGCCCGGCCGCGACGAGCATCGCCGCGCTCATCAACGGCGGATGGCTGCTGATGCTCGAGATCGTCGTCGCCAGCGCGGCCGCTGACCGGCTTGTTACCGGCACACCACCGGTGGACGGCCTTCCCGTGCTGGTGGCGAGCGGCATCGCCGCCCTCGTCATGACGGCAGGCGCTGTCATCCTGCGCGGGGACGCCGACGACAACGAGGGTGAGACCGGTGCCGATCAGGCCGGCAATCGGGACCTGTCCGTCGCGGCGGTCCTGCTCGACACCGTCGCGGATGCCGCGGCGGCAGCCGGAGTAGCCGCGACGGGCGGGATCATCCTGGCCACCGGCGCCTGGTACTGGCTCGACCCCGCGGTCGCGCTCGCCATCGCCGTCGTGGTCGCCTGGCACGCCTTCGCGCTGATCCGGAAAGTTCTCGGCAGGCTCCGCGCCGCCGCACCGGTCCGGCCTTCCTGACCGCGAGGGACGATACTGGTCGTCGTGCCACGCCGGCAGCAGGACACTGGCGAGCCGGGCGTCCGCCAGGACACCGGCTCGGGCGTCGTGGAACTGGTCGGCGACCCCGGCCGCCCCAGGGCCTGGACGCTGCTGGTGGACGGCACCCCGCAGTCACATGTCGACCTCGATGATCCGGCACGCCCTGCCGCTTGCGGCGCTGGCCCGGCGGACCGCAGCTGACCCATTCCCGGCCCGGCTGGTCCACGGCGGCGACCTCGGCCGATTCGCCGCTGGAGCGAAACCGATCACCGATGCGCAGGCATGCCCCTCTCCAGCGCCTCCGCCCGGCGGCTTCGCGGTCAGGCGGAGCAGGTGAGCCGAGGAACCCGGCCGGCCTGTCTACCGGCCGGCCTTCCTACGGGCGCTTTCGGTACCGCAGCGACGGGAACAGCCAGCGTGCCTGGTGCATGAGCTCCTGCTCGGCGCGCTGGCGGGCATCGGCGAAGTAGCGATCCGGGTCACGGACCATCCGCTCGGGGCGGTCATCGTGATCCTCGATCGTGATGTGGAACGCCACCTTCGTTCCCTTCCGCACGACTTCAGTGTCAGCCCGTGCCCGGGACGGGTCAACGGCCGATGGTCACTTCCTGGCCGCCAGCAAGGCCATCTCGGGCCTGCGCAGCGCGTCAGCCAGCAGCCCGGCCAGTAGCCTGATCAGCGGCACGTCCGCCCGCCTGACCCCGCCGGCCTCCAGCGTGTCCACCATCAGCATGCCAAACGCGTTCTGCCCGGCGGCAACCGGGACGGCCGCGAAGGATTGTATGTCTGCGGTGCGGTGACATGCCACCCCGGCGTCGGGCCGGCCCGCCCGCAGGGCAGGCTCAGGTAGGACACGCCGGTCAGCTGCTCGGACACCTGCCACAGCCGGCGCCGGGACTCCGCGTCGCGCGAAAGGCTGGCCGGCTCTGCCCGGACCGGATAGCCAGTGTACTCACGCCACCCTCCGGGACCGTAGAACTCACCCGTCCTGGCGGCCGGGTCGGCCGCAGCCCGCAGCGTCGGAAGCGCGCCAAGCTGCGCGCTTTGCACGAACCGGAACATGACCGTGCGCAGGGCCGGGCTGAGCAGCATCCGGACCAGCCGCGGATCCCACCGGAACAGCCCGGTGCGGGCAACGCCGGGATGAGCGGCCAGCGCCATCGTTTGATAGCTCGCTGCCTGCAGCCGCGTGGCCAGCTCATGGGTGAACAGCAGATTCGCCAGCTTGGACTGCGCATAGGCGTCGTCAGCCCGGTAGCCCTGCTCGAACTGCAGGTCATCGAAGTGCATCACGCCATCTCGGTGCGCCACGCTGCTGACGGTGACGATCCGCGACCCCGGTGTGGCCAGCATGCTGTCGAGCACCAGCCCGGTGAGCGCGAAATGGCCCAGGTGGTTCGTCGCGAAGGTCAGCTCGAAGCCGTCCGCCGACCGCTGGTAGGGCGGCCGCATGACGGCTGCGTTATTGATCAGCAGGTCCAGGCGCGGGCAGGCGGCGCGGATCTCGCTCGCGGCCTCGCGGACCGAGGCGAGCGAGGCGAGATCGAGCCGCACCACGCGCACGCTCGCCCCAGCTGACCCGGCGCGGATCCGGCCCGCCGCCTGCTCGGCCTTGGCCAGGTCCCGGCAGGCCAGGATCACCGCGGCCCCATGCCCGGCCAGCACGCTGGCGGTCACCAGGCCCAGCCCGCTGCTCGCACCGGTCACCACCGCCGTCCGGCCGGACTGGTCGGGCACGTCGGCAGCAGTCCACCGGCTGGATCCCTGTGACACGGAACGCTCCTCCCGGTCGCGCCGATCTGATAACTAATCATATTCTGAGTGCTATTAAGATACGGGGGCGGCAGGCGCCCGTCAAGCTCTGCCGGAGCACGGCGGCACCCTGGCCGGACGCAAGGCGCGCCGGATCAGCGTTGGCCGCCGGCGTCGTTCCGCTTGTCGAGGACGGCCAGGTCGAGTTGCTGAAGCCGGGCCGGTTCGGCGATGAGCTCGTACCCGGCGGTTGCTGCCGGCTAGTGTCCCGGTCTTGGGTTTTCTCATCACCACGTGAGTCGTGTTTTGTTTCAGATCCCGGCTTGGTGGTGACGAGGCCGTTGGCCCGCGGTCTGCTGGTGGCATGGGTGATACGAGGCTGGAGCCGCTGGTGCT
>WNFZ01000401.1_pt1 | contig 42682 bp, 41 predicted proteins | sample 5400081 | NCBI WGS metagenome assembly WNFZ01 (sample SAMN13153365, study PRJNA577476) | soil metagenome | isolation source: 80 cm soil or saprolite under grassland replicate 1 | place: USA:California | collected 2016-06-15
TGGGCGAACGAGTCGCCGTCGATCGCCAGCAATGGCCGGCGCGCTGGCGTTGCCGCCTTCCGCTTCACAGAGCCCAGCGCGGTCTTCGCTATGGGCTTGGCAGAACTTCGCCGCGTCTTCGCTGCATCGCCCAGCACGACCCAGGCCGGGGCGTGATCGCTGGCGTTCTCTCTCCCGCGAACCTGACGATCGACGCCCGCATCGACCAGGCGCTGCGCGGCTTGTGCACTCAGCAGGAGATGGTCGATGCGCAGCCCCGCGTCGCGCGGCCAGCGATTCCGCATGTAGTCCCAGAACGTATACATCGGCGCATCGGGATAGCGCGCCCGGATGGCGTCGATCCAGCCTTGATCGAGAAGGCGCCGAAACAGCGCGCGGCTTTGCGGCTGCAGCAGGGCGTCTTTCGCATAGGACGTGGTCGGATAGATGTCGCGGTCCGTGGGCACGACGTTAAAGTCGCCCCCCAGCACCACTGGGATGCCTGCGCGATAGAGCTCCTGGGCAAGCGCTGCGAGCCGCTTCATCCAAGCGAGCTTGTAGGTGAATTTGGGGCCGGGCTGCGGATTGCCGTTCGGGGCATAGAGCGACGTCACCAGCACGCCGCGCACGGCTGCCTCGATGTAGCGGCTCTCTGCGTCGGCGCCGTCGCCCGGCAGCTCGGCGCGCGTGAGAATGGGCTCGCAACCGCGGGCGAGGATCGCGACTCCGTTCCACGACTTCTGCCCGCGCCACACGGCGCCGTAGCCTGCCTCCTCGAGCGCGGCCTTCGGGAACTCCGCATCCGCAGCCTTGAGCTCCTGCAGCGCGACGACGTCGGGCTTGGCGCTGCGCAACCAGTCGAGCAGGTTGGCGAGCCGCTTGTTGATGTTGTTGATATTGAACGTCGCAATTTTCATGGTGCCGTAGGATGGGTTTCGCGCAGGCGCACGCTCAACCCATCCTACAGATTCTTGTTGCCGCTATTTCGGCCGCGCCTTGGGCGCGCTGGGCGCGGTGGCCGGCGCAGTCGGCGCGGGATTCGCGGTTGCCTTAGAGGCGCCATCCCAGTCGCACGCCTCCGCCAGCCGCGAACGCACGGCGGAGACTTTGCCGAGATTGAACAGCGCCTCGTGCGGGGCGTCGTGATGGTCGAACATGCGGACGTAAAGCTTGCCGTCATCCGTGAGCGAGCGAATGAAGGGGATCGGCGAGGGGGCAAGCGCGAGGTAGCAGCTCGAATGGGGATGCCACGGCGTCTCGACCGCCTGCTGCTGCTCGACGCGGTAGCTGAGGCGGATGTCCGTTCCGCACTTGATGAATCCCCTGATGGTGACGGCGACCTCGGTCTTGCGATCCTTGCAGCGCATCAGCAAGTGCGATTTGCCGTCGCCCGACGGCAGCGCCGCCGAGACGAGCGGGCTGTCGTCGAGCGGGGATTTTTCGTCGCTGACGATCCATGCCGGCTCGCCCCCGAGCCTGATCTCGCCCGGCCTGCCGGGCACGTTCGAGGACGACGTATCGAGGCGGTCGTAGCATTTGAGCCGCTCGCCATCGTCCTTGATGGCACGACAAGCGCTGAGAGCGCTTTGGGCGTGAGCGCCGGCGGTGAAAGCGACACTGGCGAAGGCGATGATCACTGTGCGCATGGCCGCATCAGAGCCGATCGGGTCTCGGTATGCAAGGCGTGTCGCAAGCCGGATGGAGTGGGCCGACATCCGGGTGCCCGCCGCTCGGTTAACAATTTGATAATTCCGCCCTGGCAATGTGCGAGTGGCGCAGCGCCGGAAGAGATCGCGGAAAAGCGTCAGATGGAGCTTACGATATTACGTCTGCTCGTCGGAGGCATGGGCCTTGTTTTGGCCGCAAGCGCGCACGCAACGTCTTGGACGTCGGCCAAGTTTCCCGGCGAACAAAATCGAGCCGTTCAGGGATGTGCCGATGATGCGCGCAATCCCGGCGACTGGTTCTGCATATTCATCCGCTGCGATAAGCCCGGCTCGCCGCTGAGCCTGTATTTCTCCGCGCCGGGGCCGGATATCCATGGCGACGTCAAGCTCGTCATTGATGCACATACTTTCGCAATTTCAGTGCCGGCATCGCTGAAATCGCCGCTTCCGTTGTCGACCCGCGCCGAAGCGCTTCCCTATGCTCTCATCGATGCCATGAAGGCAGGAAGCGCCATCTCGGTTCAGGGCTCCCATCTCCAGGCGCCATACAATCGAATTTCGTTGGAGAACTCACGCAAGGCGATCGAGCGAATTGAGTGGGTCTGTGAGCGCCCTGACCCCAGCGTCAAACGATTCTGGCGGCGTCTGACACGAAGCTTGCGCTTTCCCTGATCGTTTGCGGCCGCGCGTAGCGCGTAGCCCGGATGGAGCGGGTTAGTCGGGCGCGCGCATCCCGGCTTTCGCCATAGCGCGTCGAAGACGCGCGTAAACGCGCTTATGGCTCAAGCCGGGCTACTGCTCGCTGCAGCCGTGGGGCGGGCAGCGGCTTTTACTTCTTCCGCGCCTCGCCATACGGATAGATCATGTTGCCGGTCTTGTATTCGGCCGGCCACAGGATCACCTGCTTGCTGCCGGTGCGGAATTGCTCGAGGTCATTGGGCGCGACGTTCTGAAACTGCGTGAAGAGCTGGCGCGATTTGGCCCATTCGCCGTCCTTGCCGAATGCGACGTCGCCGACCACGGTCTTGAACGTGTTGCTGTGGATGTAGGCAGCGAGCTTGTCATCATCGGTGCTCTTGGTTTCTTCCACCGCCTTGGCAAGCACCTGGCCGGCCGCATAGCCGAACGGCACGAATCCGTGGCCGAGCGGATCGACGCCCTGACCCGCCGCCTTGGCCTGGTAGCGCTTGAACAAATCGGCGACGCCGGGGAACTCAAACGGCGGAGCGCGAACGAAGCTTTCGCCGATGACGAGGCCGTTGGCGAGCGGGCCGAGCTGCACCTTGATCGGCGTCACCAGCATGCCGATCATGGCGCCGCCGAACATCTTGGGCACGAGATTGATTTCATTCGCCGCACGAACGATACCGACGGTATCGGGCGGATAGGCGGCGACGTAGACGATGTCGGCGTTGGCGGCCTGGACAGCGCGCACCACCGGCAAGAAATCGGTCGTCGGCGGCGGATACGATCGGTCGTAAACGACGGTGAAGCCGGCTGCCTTGGCGTTTTCGCGTGCGGCGTCGGCGGCGGTCTTGGCGAACTCCGCGTCGGCTGAGACAATCGCCACGGTCTGCGGCTTCGGTGACTGTGCCGCCGCGAGTTCGAAGAAGCCGTCCGAGAACGCACCCGGTCCCTTCGGCCCGACCGGAACCATGGAGAAATATCTCGGATAGTTGAAGTGCCGGTTGATGCCGATCGCCAGGAAGCTGATGGTGGTCTTGTTGTTCTGCATGATGACCGGCATCGCCGGCGCAACCATGTTGGTGGCATATGGCCCGAGGAGCAGGTCGACCTTGTCGACGGTGATGAGCTTGGTATAGAGAGCCGGAACGTTACTCGGGTTGCTCTGGTCGTCGTAGTAGACGAGCTCGACCGGCCGGCCGAGCAGTCCACCCTTGGCATTGATGTCGTCGCGCCAGAATTCAAGCGCCATCAGAATTTGCTTGCCATTCGCGGCGACCCCGCCGGTCAGGGCTAGGCTGACGCCGACCTTCATCGGATCGGCGGCATGCGCGGGCGCCGCAGACAGGAGCGCGGCAAAGCTCAGCGCGACGAACGCTTGCCATGCGATGCGCAGACATGAAGTGAGTAACATGGCTTCCTCCTTGCCTGACACTATTTGCATGCGGCACTCGCTCTATGCGAGCGCAATGCGCTACCGCTAGACTGCCGGATAAGCCCACGACGGGGTCGCGGAGTTCGCCATAGCGCGCCAAAGGGCGCGTAAACCCGCTAGGCTCAATCCGGCTGCTTTTGGCTCCCACGACGAGGATCATTCGCATGAAAAGATACACCACGGCGGCCTTGGCCGCGCTCGCCGGCGCCGCGATTGGCGGCCTCACCGTTCAAGCTATTCATGCGCAAGCCAAGCCACCGGTAGCGTATCACATCGCCGAAATCGACGTGACCAATGAGGACGTCTTCAGCAAACAGTGGGTCCCGAAAGTGGACGAGACGGTCATAGCCTCGGGCGGCGTCTACCTCGTGCGCAGCACGAACATCGAGCGGATCGAAGGCGCAGCTCCAAAGCGTCTCTTGATCACCAAATGGGACAACATCGACAAGCTGACCGCTTGGCGCATCTCCGAGGCGTATCTCAAAACGCTGCCGCTCCTCGATAAGGCCGCCAAATCGGTGCGCTCCTACGCGGTCGAGGGCGTGAATTAGCGCCAGGATGGATTGAGCGTCAGTGAAACCCATCAGTGGCCGCGCCGACGGACCTCTTGCGTCGGGACATCGAGCGGGTCCGCAAACACCGCATCCTCGGGGATGAGCTCCTTGCCCAGCGGTCCGTTCGATGTCGGGGGTCCGACGACGCCCCACTCCTGATAATTCCGTCGCAACAGTCTGCATTCCACCGAGACCTTGCCGTTCTTGCCGACGTCGATGACCGCGTAGTTGCCGGCGTTCACGTAGCGCAAATGCTTGCTGCTGCGCTTTCCCACGACGGGCAGCATTCGATCGAGCGCGGACGCGTTCACGTAGGTGGTCGCGCCGCGTTGTCGAACGTCGAACGTGTGCACGTGCCCGTAGATGTGCAGGAGGAGATTCGGAAAGTCGCGATCGAGATGCCTGGCGCGGTCGTGCGTGATCAAAACGCATCGTTGCAGGTCGACGCCGGACTTGCGGATGGCGGCGCGCAGCAGCGAGCGGCATTGCTCCGCGTACTGGGCGGATCCGTGGCCCAGCGGCTGCGGCAGCGGACCGCGGAAGGAATAGCCGGCGAATGCGAGGCTGCCGAACTTCACCACCTCGAGATGGACGAGGTATGCGCGGGCGCCGAATTTCGCATCCTCCGGCAGCCGGTCCCAGTTGCCATGCACGTACACGATGGGACATTTGAAGGTCGTGAGTATCTCGAAAATCTCGGTTGCTCCATGGGTGCCGATGTCGCCCGCGATCGCGATCGCGTCGTAATCGTTTAGTTCCTGCGCGCGCAGCTTGCGCACGCAGGCCACATTGTTGTGAATGTCCGCGATCGCCAGAATTTTCATTGCCAGTAGGTAGGATGGGTTGAGCTTTAGCGAAACCCATCCTCTCTCCACGAACCTCACGGGAACTCGCCGATGGGCTTCGCGCGCAAGCGCGCGCTCAATCCATCCGACAGACCTGGCTGGTGACCCCGAATTTCGCTACCCTCAAACCGAGCGACTTGCTGAAATGCTTGGAACAGGAGGACGCCATGGCCACAAGCGTCAAGCAGATGATGGAAGCTGCCAATGCCGCCGTGCCGCGGATCACGCCGGCGCAGGCGCGCCAGATGATCGCCAACGGAAAGACGCTGGTGGTCGACGTGCGCGATGCCCCGGAAGTGGAACAAAGCGGCAAGGTTGCCGGTGCGCTACACGTCTCGCGCGGCATGCTGGAATTTCGTGCCGATCCCGAGTCGCCCTACCACGATAAGAATTTCGCAAAGAACAAAACGATCATCGTCTACTGTGCCTCGGGCGGCCGCTCAGCTTTGAGCGGAAAGCTGCTCAAGGACATGGGCTACGATCAGGTCTACAATCTCGGCGCATTCAAGGATTGGGCCGAAGCCGGAGGCGAAGTCGACAAGCCCGGCAGGTAAGTGTCTCGCAGGTTTTGTTGAATGACTGATCGGCTCACCGGTATTCATGTGCTCATCACGGGCGCTGCGAGCGGCATCGGTGCCGCGAGCGCCCGGCGTATGGCGCGCGAGGGGGCGCAGCTGTTGTTGGGGGACATCAATGGTGACGGCGCAAAGGCGCTTGCTGACGAGCTCGGGCAAGCTTCCGTCCAGGTCGACGTGACCCGTGCGGCGGACATCCAGCGCATGCTCGACCTGGCGTACCAGCGCTGGGGCCGCCTCGACGTGCTGTTCAACAACGCGGGGATCGCCGAAGTGCGGCCACTGCTCGAGCTCAGCGAGCAGGATTGGGACCGCATGCTGGCGGTCAACCTGCGTGCGGTCTTTTTCGTGTTGCAAGCCGCCGCCAAATGCATGCGAGATCAGACGCCGATTGCGGGCTCCGAGCTGCGCGGCAAATTGATCCAGACCGCGTCGATCGCGGCCTACCGCGGCGGCCAGATGCACATGGTTCACTACGCGGCCAGCAAAGCCGGCGTTGTCAGCATTACGCGCACCGCGGCGCAGGTGCTCGCGCCCGACAAGATCACATCGAATTGCATCTGCCCCGGTGCGGTCGACACGCCGATGTGGAAGAAGATCGACGCCGAGTGGAGCAAGGTCGAAGGGTTGCCAACCGGTGCAGTCTGGAAGCGGCGAACTGCGCTGATCCCGCTCGGCCGGCCGGAAACGGCCGAGGACGTGGCCGGCGTCGTGAGCTTTCTCGCCAGTCGCGATTCCGACTACATGACGGGCCAAGCGGTCAACGTCGACGGCGGCCTCGTCATGGGCAACTGATATCAACGGCCTCAGTTATTTCCTCGCCATGCCCAGGCCGGCCCGATCAAACTCGCCGAGCCTTCCGAATTCGACGTGCTTTTGGATCGGGAGGCATATCTCGCTTACGCGCGGGAGCAAGGTTGATGCGCGATATTTTTAATGCGCGTCCAGGAGATTCTCCATATGCGAGCTGACATCACCTCCACGGGCCATTGGCCGGAGTCATCGAAAGGGAAGAGCAATGGGATTGTCCTGGCAGCAGGGTCCGCTTTCACCGGGAAAAGTCGGCCGGTTCCTCGTCGCACATCCGTTGCCGGATAGACTGCTCTACGCCGAGCCTCTGCGACGGCGCATGCGAGTACGCTTCGGTGGCGCGTGGATTGCCGATAGCGAGCACGTCGTCCTACTCCACGAGCCTGGCCGCTACCCGGTTGCTTACTTCCCGCAGGACAGCATCACTGCTGGCGCGCTGGAACCTAGTGAGCAGACCACTCGCCACCCCGACCTCGGGCTGACGTCCTGGTACACCGTGCGCGCTGGCGAGCACAGCAGGCCACGTGCGGCTTGGCAACACACCGAGCTGCCCGCCCACGCTAACGAGCTGCAAGCAAGGGTTGCGTTCGCGTGGCCCGCTATGGACGCTTTCTACGAAGAAGAAGAACGGATCGTTGGCCACGCCGCCGATAGCTACCACCGCATCGACATCCGCCAGACCAGCCGCCACCTGCTAGTCCGCTGCGGTGAGCGTCTCGTCGCCGACAGCACTCGTCCGTTGGTCCTGTACGAGTCCGGCTTCGCGCCCCGATGGTATGTGCCGCGCGCCGACATCGAAGAGTCTTTGCTGACCCCCGTCGAAGGCCAGACCTTCTGCCCGTATAAAGGTCTAGCCAGCTATTACGACATTGGAGACGCGCGCCGCGCTGCATGGTCCTATGAGAATGCCTGGACCGAGGTCGCGCGCATCTCCGGTCTTGTGTCCTTCGAGCCGGACAAGGTCACGGTGAATCTTGACGGCGCACAGCTCACGCTGGAGCCGGGCCAGGGCGTGATCTCGCACGGTGTCGACCGAGACCTCACTGTTGGCACGCCCGCCGTAACCGCGATCGCCGGACGCCCACAAAGGTCGCGGTTTCGCGAGTCTGCAAGCTAATCTCGCGGTCAAAGGTCCGGGCGCATCGAACTGACGCGGCGTCAGTCGCGTCTCATCTATTAACTGAACTTCCGACCCGCCGACTCTTGCCGGCGAACAGGGGGGCAGCATTGTTGCACGATGCTCTTTGTTCGATCTGATCGAACGGGCCTGCGATGATTACGGCACATACCGACGTTGTCGGCAGTCTTCTCCGGCCGGTCGCGTTGCGCAAAGCGCGGGACGACTGGGTAGCCGGGCGTCTTAGTCACGCGCAATTCAAGTCCATAGAGGATCGCGCGGTCGATGAGGCCATCTCGCTGCAGGAGGCAGCGGGCCTTGACGTCGTGACCGACGGCGAAATGCGCCGGTTCTCCTTCCAGAGTCAGATGACCGAGGCTGTCGACGGCTTCGGCGCCTGGGATATCGATGCATTCTTGTGGGGCCATTGGCATGGCGATGGCGCCATCGGGGAGCGACGCCGCGACCGGCCGCTCAATCTCGGCGTAGTCAGCAGGCTCGTGCGCAAACGGCATCTTGCCGCCGAGGAGTTCGTCTATCTGCGTGGCCGCACAAGCCGCATCGCAAAGATAACCCTGCCCAGCCCCAGCCTGTTCGTGAATTTCTGGTCGCCTGAACGTTCCCAGTCCGCGTATGCAAGCCTGGAGCATTTCCTCGCCGACGTCGCAGCGATCCTCCGTGATGAGGTCGCGGAACTCGTTCGCCTCGGTGCCACCTATATACAGATCGACGCGCCTCACTACGCCTTGCTCCTCGCGTCTGAGACCCGGGCCTTTTATGAATCGCAAGGCTGGACGCTCGATCAGTGGCTGAGCCGGGGCATCGAGCTCGACAACGCCGTCATGGCGGGATTTGCCGGCGTGACCTTCGCCATCCATCTCTGTCGTGGCAACCAAGAAGGCCGTTGGCTCGTCGAAGGCGACTATGAGCCGATTGCCCGGCCGATTTTCCAGCGCATCGGTGCAACGCGGCTTCTCCTCGAATACGACGACGATCGGTCGGGCTCGTTCGCACCGCTCCGGCACGTCCCGGACGACAAGATGGTGGTCCTCGGATTGATCAGCACCAAGCGGCCGCAAATGGAGGCGCCGGAAGACCTCATCCGTCGCATCACGCAAGCGAGCCGCTTTGTGCCGCTGGAACGCTTGGCGCTCAGCACTCAGTGCGGCTTTGCCTCTTCGATCCTTGGAAACGGTCTTTCCATCGACGACGAAAGACGTAAGCTCGCGACGGTGTGCGAAACTGCGAGACGGACATGGAGATAGCTTCCTCCTCGGGTCCGGTTCTGGCATCTCGGAGAAGAACTCCGATGAGCGGCAGCCCCCCGTCAAAGAAATAGCCAGCCGGAATGTTCCGCGATGAGGGTCTAAATGGCGCAACTGCTCTCAGTGAACGTCGGCCTGCCGCGCGACATCGAATGGAAAGGGAAGAGCGTGTATACGGCCGTGTGGAAGGATGCGGTCCATGGTCGCCGCAAGGTAGGGAAATTGAACATCGACGGCGACGGCCAGGGAGATTTGCAGGGTCACGGTGGCGAGCACCGGGCCGTTCTCGTCTACCAGATCGGTTCCTATCGCTATTGGGAAAGGCAGCTAGGGCGAAAGGACTTCGTGTTTGGACAATTCGGCGAGAACTTCACGGTGGACGGATTGTCTGACGATGAGGTCTGCATTGGTGACCATTATCGGATTGGCAGCGCACTGTTCGAAGTCACGCAGCCCCGGGTGACGTGCTACCGGGTTGGAATCCGCATGGACGAGCCGCGTATGGCCGCCCTGCTGGTGGAGCATCACCGACCCGGCTTCTACTTCCGTGTGCTCGAAGACGGCGAAGTCGCAGCCGGTGATGAGATTGTGAAAGTCAGCGATGGTCCGGAGCGCATGAGCGTCGCTGAGGCCGATGCCCTGCTCTATCTTACCGGTCATTCCCGCGCTCAATTAGAACGCGCGTTGCGCATCCCGGCGCTGCCGGCTGGTTGGCGGAGTTCCTTCCAAGCGCTGCTGCAGCAGGAACTCAATGAAGGACAGGCAGTAGGAAAACGAAACCCCGGACTCTCGGTCGTGAGCCCGCCGCCCGCATGGACAGGATTTCGCCCGATGCGGGTGTCGCGGATCGACCGGGAGAGTAACAGCGTGTTTTCTCTGGTCCTCGTGTCCGCTGACGGTGAACCCCTGGCGGCTGCCCTGCCTGGGCAATTCGTGGTTCTGCGCCTTCCTATTCAGTCCGGTGCGTCGCCGGTATTGCGTAGTTACTCGCTGTCAAGCCTCCCGGGTACCCCACATTATCGCGTGAGCATCAAGCAAGAAGAAAAGGGCCTTGCCAGTACCTATCTGCGCACTCGAATGAAGCCGGGGAGCAATTTAGCGGTCAGCGCGCCCCGTGGCAGCTTCACGCTCCGTTCGGGCAGCGAGCCGGTCGTGCTACTCAGCGCGGGCGTTGGAGCGACGCCGGTGTTGGCAATGCTGCACGCCTTGGCGGCCGAGAAGTCAAACCGTCCGGTTTGGTGGCTCTTTGGAGCACGCAACCGTGAGGAGCATCCATTCCAGGAAGAGTCGCGGTCTCTATTACAAGAATTGAAATACGGCCACAGCTACATCCAGTACAGCAGGCCGAGACCGGCCGACCGAAGGGGTGTCGATTTCGACGCTGCCGGGCACCTAGCCGTTTCCGCATTCGACAAGATTGGCGTTCCGCATGACGGCCAATTCTATCTGTGCGGCCCTGCGGCGTTTTTGCGGGAGCTTACCGCTGGCTTAGCCGCGTGGGGTGTGACTGCTGATCATATTCACACAGAGATATTCGGCACCCTTGATTCCATCACACCGGGGATGAAAGCCGAGACTCATTCTCCGCATTTGCCTGCGGAACCGGCGGGTTTCGGCCCGCAAGTTTCCTTCACGCGGAGCGGACTCACGTTGCCTTGGAATGCAAAATACCAGAGCCTGCTCCAACTTGCAGAAGCATGCGACGTGGGTGTGAGGTGGTCCTGTCGAACCGGGGTCTGCCACACCTGCGAAACGGCGCTGATTTCCGGCGACGTGGAATACGACCCTGAGCCGCTGGATCCGCCCGCAAGGGGAGACGCCCTTATTTGCTGCTGCCGACCTCGGGGCGAGGTGGCCCTCGACCTATGATGGGCTGACATGCGGAGGCGCACTCTGTTTAGTTGAAAGGTGGTGACTATCCGAAGAAACCAATCATGAGCGCCGTGGCTTTCTTTCGGGCTAGTGCCTTTTCCACTGCGATCTTAGGCGGCGACCAGGGATTAAGACGGCACCACGTTGGCGTCGCGCAAGGTTCAGCAGTCTAAATAATGCAATGCGGAGAAAGGCCAAATGATTCACGATCCGGCGAACGTTGTGGCTGCTGCATCCTCCTCGGATACAAAGCTCCGTGGCTTGTTGGGGGGAATGTCCGTATTCACGATGATCATGACCGTTCCCCAGGTGTTGGCCATATGGGTCGGCCATCAAGCAGCGGGCGTTTCGATCCTGTCGTGGAGTGCGTATTTTGTCTCCGCCCTTCTCTGGTTATGGTTCGGAATCCGGCGGCATGACAGGAATATCTATCTGCCGTGCTTGGGTTGGATTGCACTGGACGGTGCCGTGATTGCAGGGGCTGTCGTTTACGGATAGCAGCGGTTGGCGGTTTTCAACCTCCGGCCTTGACGTCAAGCGCGACATCGCAGGCATGGTTATCGTACGCATGCTGAAAATCCGGAAATGTCGGCATGCTCCATTAGGTGCGCGACCTGCCGATCACCGTGGAAACGCTGTCGTAACGCGGGCGCCTTTCGCGGAAAGGACCATTTCTACAGGGTTCCCTATGGCTTCGTACGCGCCGCGGTCGAGGTGCGTCTCACCGGCATACCGGCTGACCGCTCCAGCGGTTCCGTAGTCGTGCCAATTGGATTGTCCCTGTGATTGTCACGACTTTTCCACGCACCGTGCGTGTTATCGAGCACACGTTGATCCCGTTGAAAGACGGTACGATGCTGGCGGCTCGCATCTGGTTGCCCGATGATGCCGAACAGAACCCGGTTCCTGCGATCCTGGAGTATCTTCCATACCGCAAGCGCGACGGGACTTACGAACGGGACGCGTTGACGCATCCGTATCTGGCCGGCCACGACTACGCGGGCGTTCGCGTCGATATTCGAGGTTGCGGCGAGTCGAATGGCTTGCTGTTCGACGAGTACGCAAAACAAGAGCAGGACGATGGCGTGGAGGTGATCGCGTGGTTGGCGGCGCAACCCTGGTGCAGTGGCGTGGTCGGGATGATGGGAATCTCCTGGGGTGGTTTCAATGGACTTCAGATTGCGGCACGCCGCCCTCCGGCACTCAAGGCGATCGTCACCATCTGCTCGACCGATGATCGATACGCGGACGATGTGCATTACATGGGCGGCACGCTTCTTACGGCCGACGGACTTGAGTGGGCCTCGTTCTTTTTCGGCTCAATGTGCCTGCCGCCCGACCCAATACTTGTCGGCGATCGCTGGCGGGCGATGTGGTTGGAGCGCCTGGCGAACGTGCCGCTGTTCTGCGAACTTTGGCTGCAGCACCAGCCACGTGATGCTTATTGGAAGCGTGGGTCGGTATGCGAGGATTACGCGGCGATCCAATGCCCTGTGTACGCCGTCGGCGGCTGGACCGATGCCTATAAGAATGCAATTCCACGCCTTCTTGAGCGACTGTCGGTGCCTCGCAAGGGCCTCATCGGGCCGTGGGCCCACGGTTATCCGCATTTTGCACTTCCCGGCCCGCAGATCGGCTTCCTGCAAGAGATGCTGCGGTGGTGGGATTATTGGCTCAAGGGCATCGATACGGGCGTAGCGGATGAGCCCATGCTGCGCGCTTGGATGACCGAAAGCGTGCAACCTGCGTCCCATCACAAGGCGTTGCCAGGCCGGTGGGTTGCTGAACCTTCATGGCCGCCGCCGAGCATAACACCTCAGCGCCTGTTCTTGACTGACGAGGGGCTGCGAAACGAAGCGGCACAATTCACCGCTCGTGCACTGTGCTCGCCGCAGACCGTTGGTAAATGTTCGGGAAGCTGGGTTCCATTCGGTCGTGGACACGATCAAGCAGATGATCAACGGGAAGACGACGCGCGCTCGCTGGTTTTGGAGACGCCGCCACTCGATGCGCCGATCGAGATCCTCGGCGCGGCGATCGTCACGCTCGACGTCGCATGCGACAGGCCGATTGCGAACCTGGTGGTTCGGTTATGCGATGTGCACCCGTCCGGTGAATCGTTGCGTGTCAGCTATGGCGTACTCAACCTCACGCATCGCGACGGACACGAAAGGCCTGCGCTGCTGGCGGTGGGGCAGCAGTACCGGGTGCGTATCAAGCTCAACGATGCAGGCTCGGTGTTCCCGGCCGGCCACAGGATAAGGCTCGCCCTGTCCACGGCTTATTGGCCGATGATCTGGCCTAGTCCCGAGAAGGCGACGCTACGCATTTCGGGTGGCACACTCGGTCTGCCGGTACGCCCGCCCGGGGCCACAGACGCGCTGCTGTCGCTGTTGCCTGATCCCGAGTCGGCGTCACCTGAGAAGCCGACGATAATTCATCGCGGTGATATGCGTATCGAGCGCATCGACCGGATCGGCCTTGAATTGGGCACGGAGAGCAAGTCCCGGTTTCACGTCGAGGAGGACGACCCGCTCAGCGCACTGGCTGAACTGCGACGGACGTGGACGATGTCGCGGGATGCATGGCAAATCCGCATCGAGACGCAGATGCGGCTCTCCTGCACGCGCGATCTCTTCCTCTTGCAGGGAAGTTTACGCGCGTGGGAAGGCGCGAACGAAGTCTGTGCTCGCGAATGGGATCGCTCTATTCCTCGAGAGTTCCTATGACGATTCATACCAACCCCATCATCGGTGCGGGCCTGCTCGGCGAGGTGATGCCTTAGGTGTTGGTGTGTCGGAGGCGAAACAGCAGTGCTGCCGCTAGTCTAGAAGCCGAGACGTGGCGAGGATATATTCGCAGCATGGCTGAGACATTTAAATGCCCCCACTGCGGCGCCCTCTATGAAATTATTGCACACGAGAGAACCGTCTCCGACGATAAGGATGTGGCGGACTGCCAAGTCTGCGGGAGACGGATGGACGCGACGAACGGCTCGCGCATTCTGCGTTACGAACTCGTCCGCATGCCGGATGGCACCAACGTTTGATTGCGTCACGATCGAGAAAGCTGTTGACCCGGATTTCACTGCGCTCAATCCGGGCTACTTCTCGATGTCGTGCAGAAAGCGTTACAATTCGAACGTCGCGGTCTCGAACTTGAGGCCTCACCGGCGGCGCGGCGTCCACGTCGGCCGTCTACTCCGGCTTGATGTTGGCGGCCTCGATGATCGGCCGCCATTTGTCGATTTCCGACGTGTGAAAGGCGCGCAGACCTTCCGGCGTCTGTTGCTCGCGCGGCGCAACTTCAACGCCGAGCCCGGTGAGGCGTGCCCGCACGGCCGCGTCGCCTAGCGCCTCGACGGCGACGGCATTGAGCGTCGCGATCACGTCGCCCGGCGTGCCTTTGGGCACCCACAGCCCGTGCCAAAATGGCAGATAAAGGCCCGGCACGCCTGCTTCATCGATGGTCGGGACGTCGGGCGCCGCCATCCAACGGCTCTTCGCCAATAGGGCGAACGCCTTCATCTTGCCGCCAACGACGTTCGGCCGGCTTGCCGAGGCCTCGAGGCACGACAAATCGATTTGCCCTGCGACGAGATCCTGTATCGCGGGGCCGGCCCCGCGATAGGGCACGAATTGAAAGCGTGTGCCGGTCTGGTTCTGAAAATACACGCCGCACAGATGCGCCGGGCTCCCTGGACCGACGATCCCCCACGTCGCCTTGTCCGCATTGGCCTTGAGCCAGACAATCAGCTCGCGCACGTTGTTTGCGGGCACGTTGTTGCTGGCGACGAGCCAAAGCGGCGAGATCGTCAGCAGCGCGACCGGCTCCAAATCCTTCAACACGTCGTACTGCAGCTTGTAGACGATGCTGCTGAACACGTGCGAGGCGACATTGCTGAAGTTGATGGTGTAGCCGTCAGGCACTGCCCGTAGGGCCCGCGCGGTGCCAATCGTGCCGGCGGCACCGCCGATATTCTCGACGATCACCGGCTGGCCGAGCGACACGCGCATGCGCTCGGCAAAGATTCGTCCCAGCGTATCGGTCGGCCCGCCGGGCGGGTAAGGCACGATCATGCTGACGGGACGCGAGGGATAGGTCTGTGCCGAGGCGAGCTGTGACACAATCGTCAGAGCAACCGCGCCCGCGGCAAGATGCAGAAATCGCCGCCGCAGAAGTGTCACGGGATGATCGGGGCTGTATCTCATGTCGCAGCCTAACATGGCTCGGAACACCACTGAACCGGTTGTTGCCGCAGCAGTTGCTTGTCCACTCGCGGCGCGCGCCTGGCTCGCCGGCAGCCCGCATGCGCGCTATGGTCGTGCGCGTTGCGCCATCGCAACAAGCCGCGGGAGGCGACAGTGAGCACGAGTGACGACGACTTTAGGGCCGAGGGCCCTGGGCTATTCGGCTTTCTGGCCGACTCCAATGACGACAACGTTCCGGTCAAGGCCTTCGGTGTCGTTGGGTATGGCGTCATGACCGGCGTGCTGGGATTCTCGGGCGGCGAGGCCGACCCCGAGGGGCCGATCCAGCAGAACAGCTATTCGTTCCACGCCGGGGTCGAAGGCGGCTCCGTCCAATTCACCGGCGCGGCCGGCGTCTCGCTTAACCGGGTGGGCGTCTATGGCCAGGTGGAGGATTCGCCTTCGGTCCCGGCCGGGCTGCGCGCCGGCGTTCTCGGCGTGGCGAGCACGCAGCCGGGCCTCATCGGCTTCGCGCGCGACGGCGACGGCGCGCAGGGCTTATCGTTTAGCGGCACCGCCGTTCGCGCCGCGTCGTTCTTCGGGCCGGGCGTCCACAGCATCTCGGGCGCGCTCAGCGGCGTGACCGGCATCTCCAACACGCAGGGACCGCCTGTCCCCATGAATATCCCAACCACCGCCGGCGTCGTCGGCACGTCGGGCGAGCGGCCTGGTGTGATCGGCACCTCGAACGCGCTCATGGGTGTCTTCGGCTTCTCCACCGGCAACGCCGGCGTGGTCGGGCAGACTGCGAACCCAAACTCCTTTGCCGGCTTCTTCGCGGGCAACGCCGTCGTCACCGGCACGCTTACGGCGGCCGTGAAGAACGCCATGGTGGCCTTTCCCGACGGATCGCAGCGCGTGCTGCATTGCATGGAGAGCCCGGAGCATTGGTTCGAGGACTTCGGCACGGCGAAGCTCAAGGGCGGGCGGGCGGTGGTCAAGCTCGATCCGGACTTCGCCAAGGTGATCACGCGCGACTACCGTGTGTTCCTCACGCCCGAGGGCGATTGCCGCGGGCTCTATGTGCACCAAAAGAGTGCTGCGAGCTTCGAGGTGCGCGAGCTCCTGGGCGGCGAGTCGGCCATTGCGTTCTGTTATCGTATCGTCGGCAGGCGCCGAGACATCAAGCGCCATCGGCGCTTCGCGAAGATCGACGCGCGCTTGCCCGTGTCGGCGGCGGCAACGCGGCCGCCGCGACAACCCAAGCCGACCGCGGCGGCGCTGCGCGCATTCGTCGCCGGCATCGAGCACGAGGCGCGCGAGCGCGCGCCGAAGCGCGCGCGGAGAGTCGGAAGATCGCGTGGTATCCGCTGGACGCCGCGCGCGGACCGGCGCGCGGCGAAGCAATAGCGCCGAGCCGCAGCAATAGCCCGGATGCGCGCAGGGAAATGCGGGTTAGCCTCTTTTCTGCGCCTTGATCTCATTGAATTTGGACAGCGCTCGTTCAAATTTGCTGTCGAAGAGCCACATCGCATTGAGAATTTCGCGGAAGGTCGCGGATGTCTTTGCCCTGTCCGCCTGGCCAAAGCTGAAGATGCTGTTATTGCGCAAAAATCCCATGATCGTCGGGTCGGAAATTTTATAGTTGGACAAGTTGCCTGAATTGAGCGCGGACTTGGTCGGGCTGGGAATGATCTGGATCAGCTCGAAAAGCCGCATTTGATCGATCGGATTGGGCAAGGCTTTCACGATGGCCGGTATGTGCGGGAAAACGTCGGCATGGGCATTCATGAGGCCGTCTCGCACGGCGGTCCAGTGATTGTATCGATGATCTAAATTGGCCGCCCGTGCCTCTTCTTTGTCGTCGCGGGCGATCAGAGTCGGATCGAAGGCTGCGATCGACCTTTTGATCGCGGCCCACCTCTTTTGACCGTTGTCATCTTCAGAAACGCCGGTTTGCAAACTTCCCTTGTATTTATTCGAGCGCGCATTCCCCATGTTTTGGATGCCGTTCGTCTCGGCAAAGAAGATGCCCAAGCTGATGCGGCCCGCCACTTCGGCATGTGCCGCATCGAGGCCCCTGGCTCGCGCGATGGCGGTTGCCAATGCGACGACGTCATTGAATGGCGTATCCGAGTTCTGCGCATTGGCGGGCGGCGCCTGCATGATCTCGAAGAGCTTCGCATACTCCTCGAGCAGCGGCTCGTTGTCGGCGTCGAAATACGCCGGAGGAATGCCGAATTTATTTGGTCTTCCGATTTTGGACGGAAGCGCGTCGGTGAGGTCTTTATACGCGCTCATCATGTTGTTGCGGGCAAGATAGAGCGCTTGTCCCGGCAAGTTCGGCAGCGGTTGTTTCGATTCGATCTGTGCGCGACGCTCCCGCAAGATCGCCTTAAATTGGCTTAGCGCGTTGTTGTATGCATCGAGCGCATCCGATTGCGATTTCGCGAGTGCGGCCCGCTGAGCCTGGGCGGGGGAAATGAAGCCGCCGATGTTGGCCGGCCGGAGCCACGTGGGCGTATTGAAGATCGTATCGATGGCGTCGCAAACCGGCGGCGTGAACAAGAGCCAGAGCGCAAGCGCCGGCGCACGTAGGGCGCAGCATGGATTGAGCGCAGCGGAACCCTTCACCGGGGCCCTTGATGGGTTTAGCAGAGGCTCAATCATCCGACGGTCTTTCGTCTCACTCGATCACCTCATCGGCGAGCGCGATGAGCTTGTCCGGCACGGCAAGCCCGCCGCCGAGCAATGCGATGAATTCCCGCCGCGCCATGTCGAACACGCGCCTTCCTCCACTCTGCAATTGGCACGTTCCCCACGAGCGATGGCGCTACTGCGCCTTGACGTTGGCCTCTCGGATCACCTTGCCCCACTTCCCGGTTTCCTCGGCGACGAGCTTGGCGAATTCTGAACTCGAGAGCGAAAGCGGGGCGTCCCCGAGTTCGGCAATTCGCCGCGTAATCTTGGAATCTGTAAGCGCAAGATTGATTTCCTGGTTCAGCTTGCTGATGATTTCGGCAGGCGTGGTGCGAGGGGCGACAATTCCCACATAGATGCTCGCATCGTAGCTCGGCAGGAATTCAGCCAAAGCCGGGATGTCAGGTAAGACCGGGACGCGCGTTGCGGTGGTTACCGCCAAGGCCCGCAGCTTCCCCGATTTGACGTGTTCGATCGATGATGCGGTGGTGGCGAAGTACACTTGCACTTGCCCGCCGAGGAGGTCCGTGACTGCCGGTCCCCCGCCGCGATAGGGCACATGCAGCATATCGACCGCGGCCAGGTTCCGGAACAGTTCCCAATACATGTGGGGTGCGCTGCCGATACCGGCCGATGCCACGGAAATTTTCCCCGGATTGCTTTTGGCGTCAGCGATCAGTTCGGGAACGGATTTTGCCGGCAGCGATGGATGCACGACCAACACTCCCGGGACGCGCGCCATCGGGGCCACGGCGGCAATCTCCCGAACGAAGTTAAACTTGAGGTTCTCGTAAAGCGTCACGTTCCATGCGTCGGCGGACGTGGTGAGGAGCAGCGTATAGCCGTCAGGCGCTGCTTTGACGACTGACTCCGCGGCAATGGTGCCACCCGCGCCCGGCCGATTCTCGACAATGAACTGTTGGCCAAGACGCTCCGACAACCATTGAGCGATGAGGCGCGCGTACGTGTCATTGACGCCGCCCGGCGGAAAGCCGGAAACGATGCGCACCGGCCGCGTCGGATAGGGTTGCGCCCGCGCAACCCGCGACACGGCGGCAACCGCGGCAGCACCTGCGGCCAGATGCAAAAAACATCGACGCGGAAGTTTCATGGTGATTCCAAGTGTTTTGGACATGGCGCAGATCAGCGCGCTGCCCGGATGGAGGTAAGCCGGGTTCTACTCTGAAAGCCGGGGTTGAGTGCAGCGAAACCCACCGCCTTTGCTGCGGCGCCTGATGCGCTTCGCAAGTGCCAGATGCATCCTATGGCTACTGCAGCAACGCAGACCTGTCACGTCGCCATTGGGCGTCGTTCGTCGCAAGAGCACGTCTGGTGATAGGTTCCATGCACTGGCGATTGATGGCGGCGAGTCCGTTGCCGCTAAGGTATATCATACGCGAGGAAAGACCGCCATTCTTGAGGATCCAAGCGCGAACCGGCTCTGGATACGTATTGATCAAGAACTGCGTGCCCCCCGGACTGCCAATGGATCGTCCATCCTCATCAAAGCTCCAAGCGGCATGGAATCCGAATCTCGCCCGCGCGGTGACGCAGAGGCGCGGAGAGGGGATAATCCCGAGAATCAATGTGCATGCCGACTCACATGGCCCATCGATGATCACGCGGGCGCGCGAGCGCGCCAGCGCGGTAAATTCGACCAAGTACTGGACGACCTCGCCACCGCGATCCGAGACGATCCACACATCGGTGTGGGGTTCGACGCGGGCGCCGACCGGTACATCCTGTGCATGTGACTGCACCGGCAGGCATGCCAGCACGAATGCGCCAATCAGAAAGAGGCTTCGCATGGTGGCCCAAACCGTAGCCTCTCGTGACGGTTGTCGATGTGAGATAGTTCACATTGGGCAAGTCGTTAGCCGCACGGATCAGGCCGTCGCTGCACGATAGCCCCCTTTGGCCATTTCGTTTCGGACAACTCCTTTAAGGGACCATCAGATGGAACTGATAAGAGGCAGGGTGGACGCGCCCTTCCTGCATCCGCTCAGCCTTCTCCGGTTGCGCGGAGATAATCGGCGAGGCCGGGGCCGATATTGGGTGCGAACAGTTCATCGAGGCTCATCCTGCGCTTCGAGAGCTTTTGCTCATCGAGGTGGGCCATGAGAGCATTCAGCGTCGGCAGGCTGCCTTCGACTGAATAGTCCCAGATCTGCGGCCCGAACAGCCTGCGCGTTCCTTCCACCTCGTCGATGATCCAGGGGAGGCTGATCGTCAACGCATCGGTGTCGTACATCGACTGATACGCGATGTCGCGCGCCCTGCAAAAAGCATGATAGAAACTTACCGCGAGCCAGGGTTTCTCTTTATAAAGATCGGTTTTCAGCACGAGCGTATGCATGATCGGGAAGATGCGTGTCTTGCGGTAGTACTCGACTTCGACCTGGCGCGCATCCCGGAACAGCCGCCGAACGGTTCTGCCAAAGCCGCCGGGAATCATCACGGAAACGAGCGCGTCGATTTCGCCGCGCTGGAGCATCGCCTCCAGCGTCCTATCGGCGGGAATGGATTCCACCCTGACGCCCTCAGGCGGCATGATGGAACGGATCGGCTTGCCAGCGATCCACACGATGTCCTCCGGCTTGACGCCGTATTCGTGGGTCAGGAAGCCGCGGACCCAAACTGCCGCCGTCATCTGGTAGTCGCCGACGCCCACGCGCTTGCCCTTTAGATCTTCAGGCGACTCGATGGTCGCGTCCGAGCGCACGTAGAGCGCAGAGTGGCGAAAGGCCCGCGACGGAAACACCGGAATCGCGATGAAGCGCGCATCTCCTTCCGAGCGCAAAATCGTATAGGACGAGAGCGACATTTCGGATGCATCAAACTCGCCGTGGTTGAGCATGCGCCAGAAGGTCTCGCCCGGGCGCAGCGGCAGGAATGTCAGATCTACGCCTTCGGGCTGCACCCTTCCGTCAATCAGCGCTTGGGTGCGATCGTAACGGCCACAGGCGAGGGTCAGCTGGAGCTTAGGCATGGCGCAAGGAACCGAGTCATTCCGCCTTGATGTTCGCTTCCTTGACGATCGGCCACCATTTCTCGATCTCGGCTTTTTGATAGGCCGCGTGGCAAGCGCATGACGATAAGCTCACATTCAATTGTTGCGTCGTCGCGCCCTTTTGACGATACTTCAGAGCGACTCAAGGTAATGTAATGTGCGACCGGAATGACGAAAAGCGCAAATCGGAAAAGCGGGACCAAATCGAAAATTAGCGCATACTAAAATCATCGCGGGAGAGATCGGTCTTCCGACGCCGAAGGAGCAACCGCCCCGGAAACTCTCAGGCAAAAGGACCGCGATGGTGGACACACTCTGGAAAGAGGCGCGCGTTGCGCCCGCCGACGGGATAACGTTCTCAGGCAAACACACAGAGGGGGCACCGACACAGCGGCGCAATCGCCGCCAAGAGGTGCTCCAATGTGGTTTGATTCCTCCTTCATTCCCTTTCGATCGGTGCCGGCCGCGGGGCGGAGGCGCGCATGAGCGAAGCGCATCAAACCGCGCCTTTGCTGCGCACCCCGCTCCATAGATTTCACGTCGAACGCGGCGCGCGGCTGGTCGCTTTCGCCGGCCATGAAATGCCGGTGCACTACCCCACCGGTATCCTGACCGAGCATCTGCACACCCGTGCTGCTGCCGGCCTGTTCGACATTTCGCATATGGGGCAGATCGCCGTGCGGCCCATGTCGGGCCGTTTGGACGATGCCGCTCGCGCGCTCGAAACGCTGGTCCCCATCGACGTCATCGGTATTGGCGAGGGACGGCAGCGCTATGCGCTATTCACGAATCCAGCCGGCGGAATTCTGGACGACCTGATCATCGCCCATCGCGGCGATCATCTGCTGCTCGTCGTCAATGCCGCCTGCAAGACCGCCGATTTGGCGCACCTACGTCAACATCTCGGGCAAACCTGCAAGATCGATCCTGTGCCGGATCGTGCGCTGATTGGGTTGCAGGGACCGCTGGCGGAAACGGCGCTGGCGCGCCTCGCGCACGCGATTACCACGATGCGATTCATGGACGTGCGCCGGTTGCCGATCCTTGGCGCAGACTGCGAGGTTTCGCGGTCCGGCTATACCGGCGAAGACGGATTCGAGATCAGCATCGCGGCCGATCACGCTGAGGCCTTGGCGCGTGCGCTATGCAAAGACAATTCGGTGATGCCGATCGGACTTGGCGCGCGCGACAGTCTACGGCTGGAAGCAGGGTTGTGTCTCTATGGGTCTGATCTCGATCCGACAACGACACCGGTGATGGCCTCGCTCGAATGGGCGATTGGGAGAGCCCGCCGCATCGGCGGATCGCGCGCGGGCGGATCCCCGGGCGCCGAGATCATTCTGCGGCAAATATCGGAGGGCGCCCCACGCCGCCGTGTCGGACTGAAGGTCGAGGATCGCGTGCCCGTGCGCGCCGGCGCAAAACTCTACACGGACGGGGTTTCCGCAAGCACGATCGGCACCGTGACATCCGGCGGCTTCGGGCCGACTGTGCAGGCGCCGATCGCGATGGGTTACGTCGACAGGAATTTTGCAACGACCGGTGAGCGGATTTTCGGCGAGGTGCGCGGCAAGCGCGTTGCGTTGCGAGTCTGCGATCTGCCTTTCGTGCCGCACCGCTACAAACGCAACTGAAATTGGACGGTGGAGACCAATGTTGAAATTCACGGAAGACCACGAATGGCTTCGTATCGAAGGCGATATCGCCACTGTTGGCATCACTAACTACGCGCAGGGACAGCTCGGGGATCTCGTGTTCGTGGAACTACCGGCCCCTGGAGCGAAACCTGAGAAGGGTGCAGCGGCGGCGGTCGTCGAATCCGTCAAGGCCGCCTCGGACGTTTATGCGCCAGTGAGCGGCGAAATCACAGAGATCAATCAAGCTATCGTCGATGAGCCGGCGCTCGTGAATCGCGATCCGATGGGGCAAGGCTGGTTCTTTAAGATCAAGATTTCCGATGCGTCCCAGCTCGACCGTCTGCTCGACGAGAAGGCGTACCAGGCAATGATTGCGTGAAACGCTCCGCTGCAGCCGAGCTCAAGCCGCGATCCGAAAAAAGGTGAACACGATGTTTCCCACACCCTCCGCTGCCGATTTTGATCCGGCCGATTTTTCACGTCGGCACATCGGGCCGTCGCCTGCGGACATGAGCGAAATGCTCTCGACCATCGGAGTGGCCGACATCGATGAGCTCATTTCACAGACGGTGCCCGATGCCATCCGCCAAGCAGCCCGGCTCGCGCTTCCGGCGGGGATTTCGGAAGCCGAAGCGCTGCGGAAGCTTCGCATCATTGCCGACAAGAATAAGGTTTTCACGTCGCTAATCGGTCAGGGATACTACGGAACGACCCTGCCGCCTGTCATTCAGCGCAACATCCTTGAGAATCCCGCCTGGTACACGGCCTACACGCCATACCAGGCCGAGATTAGCCAGGGGCGGCTCGAAGCGCTGTTGAATTTCCAGACCATGATCTCCGAACTGTGCGTGCTCGACGTCGCAAATGCCTCGTTGCTGGATGAGGCGACAGCGGCGGCGGAAGCAATGGCGATGGCGCGACGCGTGGTGAAATCGCAGGCGAACGCGTTTTTCGTCGACGCCGAATGCCACCCGCAAACAATTGCGGTGGTGCGCACGCGCGCCGAGCCGCTGGGATGGACCATCATGCTCGGCGATCCGCTGAACGACCTCGAGCCGGCCGCAGTGTTCGGGGCGCTGCTGCAATATCCAGGAACCTCGGGCGAGATCCGGGATTTCCGCGCGATCATTTCAGCGTTGCACGCAGCCGGCGCGCTCGCCGTGATGGCAACTGATCCGCTTGCGCTGACGCTCCTGGCTTCGCCCGGCGAATTAGGAGCGGACATCGCCATCGGATCCACTCAGCGCTTCGGCATGCCGATGGGCTATGGCGGTCCGCACGCCGCCTTCATCGCAACCAAGGATGCGTACAAGCGCGCGCTTCCAGGTCGCATTGTCGGCGTGTCAGTCGATTGCCGCGGCCAGCCCGCCTATCGGCTCGCTCTGCAAACGCGCGAGCAGCACATCCGCCGCGAGAAGGCGACCTCCAACATCTGCACCGCGCAAGTTCTTCCCGCCGTGGTCGCCGCAATGTATGCGATCTATCACGGCCGGGGCGGTCTTAAGCACATTGCGGAAAAGGTCCATCGTACTGCCGGGACTTTGGTCAAGGGACTGGCGGCGCTCGGCTGGCGCGTGCAGCAAGCTGCGTTCTTCGATACGGTCACGGTCGAGGTGGGCGCGCGCCAATTCGAAATTCTCGAGAACGCCTGGTCGAGCGCGATCAACCTCCGCAAAATCGGCGCCGGCGCGCAGGCCCGCATCGGCATTAGTTGCGATGAAACCACTACGCCCGCCGTGATTGAAGCGGTATGGCAGGCATTCGGCTCTCAAGCCAACGCTCACCCGGCTCCTCTGTCGTTCGAAAAGTTGAGCGCACAAACGGCCAACGCGATCCCGACGCAACTTGTCCGTCGCAGCGACTTCCTGACCCACCCCGTCTTTCATTTGTATCGTTCTGAAACGGAAATGCTGCGCTACATGCGGCGGCTTTCCGATCGCGACCTCGCCCTGGACCGCAGCATGATTCCGCTTGGCTCCTGCACGATGAAGCTCAACGCGACCACTGAAATGATTCCCATGACCTGGCCGGAATTCGCCAACATTCATCCGTTCGTGCCGGCGGACCAAGCGCGGGGTTACGCCGAGCTGACCGCCGACCTTTCCGCGAAGCTTTGTGAGATCACAGGCTATGATGCGATCTCGCTACAACCGAATTCGGGCGCGCAAGGCGAATATGCCGGCCTGCTCGTGGTCCGCGCCTATCACGCCAGCCGCGGCGAATCGCAACGCACCGTCTGTCTGATCCCATCCTCGGCTCACGGGACAAATCCGGCATCCGCGCACATGGCTGGGATGGATGTTGTTGTCGTCACTTGCGACAGTGACGGCAATGTCGATCTCGCCGACCTGCGCAATAAGGCCGAGCAGTATTCCAACCGCCTCGCCGCGGTGATGATCACCTATCCGTCGACGCATGGCGTGTTCGAATCCGCGATTTGCGAAATTTGCCGCATCATTCACGCTCACGGCGGACAGGTCTATCTCGACGGCGCTAATCTCAACGCGCAAGTCGGCCTGGCGCAGCCAGGGAAATATGGCGCCGATGTCGGCCATCTCAACCTTCACAAGACGTTTTGCATCCCCCATGGCGGCGGCGGCCCCGGCATGGGCCCGATTGGCGTGAAAAAGCATCTGGCCCCTTTCCTACCCGGTCATTCGGAATGGCCGAGCGAACCCGCACAAGTAGGCGCCATCAGCGCCGCTCCGTTCAGCTCGGCGGCTATCTTGCCGATTTCGTGGGCCTACATCGTCATGATGGGCGGCAATGGCCTGCTCGCCGCGACGCAAGCTGCCATCCTGAACGCCAATTACATTGCCAAGCGGCTCGAAGGCCACTACGCGCTTCTATACAAGGGACCGCACGGCCGCGTGGCGCATGAATGCATCATCGACACGCGCCCGTTCAAGGATACCGCCGGAGTCTTAGTCGAAGACATCGCGAAGCGTCTGATCGACTATGGCTTCCACGCGCCGACCATGAGCTTCCCGGTAGTCGGCACCCTGATGATCGAGCCCACGGAATCGGAATCGAAGGCGGAGCTCGACCGCTTCTGTGACGCGATGATTTCAATTCGATCGGAGATTGCGGCGATCGAGCATAACGCGATGCATCCCGAAAACAATGTTCTCAAGAACGCACCGCACACCGTTTTCGATCTCACCGATGAAAACTGGAATCGTCCTTATACGCGCGCGCTCGCCTGCTTCCCGGTGAAGCAGCTGTTGCGCGACAAGTATTGGTGTCCGGTTAACCGGGTAGACAACGCCTACGGCGACCGCCATCTCGTCTGTTCGTGCCCACCGATGGAAACCTATCGGTCGGCGGCGGAATGACATGAGCCGATAAAAAGATATCACCAATAAACATCGGCGACGCTAAATTGCCAAGCTAAAGAGTCCGTATGATCCTGACCGGGCACGATCCCATGGCGCCAAAACAATAAGCATCGCGCCGAGAGGGTCAGTGTGCCATGAGCACGGGTAATTCGGCGTTGCTCAGGATGTAGCGGGTGGTGCCGCCGAAGATCATTTGCCGCAATCTGCTCTGGGTGTAGGCACCTTTGATCAGGAGGTCGCAGCCCAACGCCTTGGCGTGGAATAAAATCACCTCGCCCGTCAGGCGGCCATCAAGGCCCACGGTGAGCGGTTTTGCCGCTACCTCGTTCAATTGCAGATAGCGGCACAGTTGCTGCCCTGTTGGTCCGGGTACCGCTGCGCCGCCTTCGACCGTCAATACGATGACGCGGTTGGCACGCTTGAGGATTGGCATCGCCAAAGCGGTGGCGCGCGCTTGCTCGGTGCTGCAATTCCATGCAATCAAAACATTCGTGCCCATCTGAGACGGCGGAGATGGCGGTGCGATCAGGACAGGTCGGCCGCTTTCAAACAAGGCAGCTTCAAGCGTGGTCATGCGTGGGCCGCGCGGATCGCGACCGGGTCTGCCTAAAACAATCACGTCGAAGACCCGGCCATGGCTGCCGACGAAGTAGTCACCCTCAGGGGCATTTCCCAACCAAGCGCTTGAGAGGGATTTCGTGGCGGCTCCGTACGGCACCCCGTGCTCCTGCATGAAGGTCCCGAAAAGGCTCCGGCTCCGTTTCTCGTTTTCCGCGATTTCCTCCTCCAATGCCGGTATCGGCAGCGGGCCTACGTCGCCGAGTGCGAAGGCCGTAGGGATAGCAACCCGCAAGGCGAATGCTTCGATGTAGCTGTCGAATTGCCGCGCGAGAAGGAGCGCGGTGCTCAAAATCGAGTTCGTGAGATCGTGCTGTTCGAATGGAACGAGAATGGTCTTGAAGCTCATGGCGACCTCCATGTCTCGAACGTGCGCCGGCACTCTATAGCGGCGTAGCGCATTTGCATCGCAGCGCAAGTGCTGGTGCCGCTCCTCCTTCAGCCGCTGCGTGCACCGACATCATTATCGTGTCGTGCCGCTCACCTGCGAAGATGCCGAGATGGTAGCCGCAACGGCGCGCCAGCCTTCGCGCACAGTTGGATATTTTGGCACCCACGCACATTCCTCACGCAGCTTGCGGTTCGAGATCCGCAAGCTCCTCGCCAACATCTCTCCGAGCGAGCCGAAAAGGTACTTCATCCATGGCGGCGCCAGCTTCGGTGCGGGAACGCCCAGAGTCTCCGCGAGCGAGCCGACAAACTCGCCCCGGCGCATGGGCTCGTCGTCGACGACATTGTAGATACCTGCACGAGCAAGCAGTGCGCCCATGACGGCGGTCGCAGCATCGTCGTGAGATACCGAGGAAATGAAGCTGTCGGCCGCGCCCGGAATCGGCACGAAACCATGCCGCACATAGCGAATGAGATCGCGGGTGAACCAGGAATCGGGACCGTAGAACGCCGCAAACCGTAGGACGACGCCCGTGCGTCCGCCGCTGGAGAACCGCTGCGCCGATCGTTCGGCATCGACCACCGAGCGGCTGTATCGCACGGGCGCGATCGGCGTTCGCTCGTCGATCCATGCTTCGCCGCGGTCGGGATAGGCCGGGGCGAACGATTCCTGGATGAACCGCGTGGCGCCTCCCGCGATCGCTGCGTCCACCAAGTTGGCTGACGCGATCCGCCGGATGCGATCGTTCTCGGCCCAGGCGCCTGGAAGGAACATGCGCAAGCCTGCGGGCAGATGGGTGGCGAGATTGATGACTGCGTCATGCCCGGCCACCGCTCTCTGAATGGCGGCCCGAGCAAAGAGATCCACTTGAACCGGCACTGCCCCGGCGCGCTCGATCTCGCCCCGCGACTGTGGCCGGTGCGCGACGGCGGTCACGCTGTGGTCCAAACCCACCAGCAAGGGCAGCACTCTGCGCCCGATCACGCCGGTCGCGCCGGTGAGGAAAACCCGCATGCTGCTCTCCGGAAGAGCCTAGGCTGCGGGCATAACTCACAGCCCGTATGATAGTTCAGGCAGCGGCAGTGGCCGCGTTCTCCTGCGCATTTTCGACGATCACCGGCGTCTCGAAGAACAGAATCTCCGGCTGCGCTCCGTATCGCTGCGCGATGATGCTCTTCCAGGAATCGGAATAGAAGCGCTCCGCGGCATCACGACTGCTCCAGAGATAAACGCCTCCTCCAGTCTGGTCGTCTCCATAGAGGTAGTATTTTCTGACAAGCCCAGGGATGCCGCGATAGTTCGGAGCGGACTTCTCGAACATCGCCTTCACGTCGTCGCGGGTCGTGCCCTGCGGAAGTCGGAAGCGAACGATTGCGGTAATCATTGCAACCTCCTGCAGTTGAGTGCGTTTGCGCCGCAGGTCCATTCTATTGCCTGACAGCACAGTTGGGAACGTCTGCGGCGATAGGCCCAGCGAGCAAGGAGCAGCCCGGGTTGAGCGCAGCGAAATCCGAGCTACTGAACCTCCTCCGGTTTTGACCGGATCAGAAAATAAGACTCTAGACACCATAAAGCGCAGCGCCGCCCGCCATGCGGGGGCTTTGCGCTATAAGGCCTTCTCCTCGGGGGAAGCCATTATGGTCAAACACGGCGCACTGTCGAAATCTCATGTGTATCGATTGCTCCGTTCAAAGGACGCGCGCGTTCGCCGCGCCGCCTTCACGCTCCTGGAAACGAGCAATCCCGGGCTCAGAAGAAGCAGTGAGCTTTTCATAGAGATCACGCGATTCATTTGGGACGCTAATCCAAGCTACGACGTTTATCAGGAGTTCATTAAGCGCCACTTTCAGGTCCGCTATAAGGTCCACGAGCTTATCGGCGCCCGTCTTAAAATAGAGGAGCGAGAGAAGCAGAGTGCCGCAGCAGACCATCGAACCGACAACACGCGCTGTCATGAGGGCGGGTTTTTCAAGCTATTGTTTCGGCGACGCTCGAGCCGCAGCCAAAGCGCGCGCTGCGCAGCTCGATAGGTAGCCCGGATTGAGCCATAAGCGCGTTTACGCGCGTCTTCGACGCGCTATGGCGAAATCCGGGATACTCGCGGCTATGCGGGCAACGTGCCGCAAGCCGCCATCAAGGGCCATCCGCGACGAGCAGTTGTTCGATCGACCTGAGGCCCGGTCGCTTGCGCCAGCGGATTTGCGCGGGCGCCACCGCCAGCCGGAGCCTTGGCCAACGCGTGAACAGCGCTTGCAGGGCGCACATGCCTTCGATGCGGGCAAGCTGATGGCCAAGGCAGAAATGGATCCCGGTGCCGAAGGAGAGGTGCCGGTTCGGCCGGCGCTGAAGGTCGAGCCGTTCGGGATGCTCGTTTGCCTGCGGGTCCATATTGGCAGCCGCCACCATGGCCATGATCCTGTCGCCCCGCTTCACCCGGATGCCGCCAAACTCCGTGTCCTGTCGCACGAAGCGCGGCTTTGAAAACTGTACCGGCGAGACGAAGCGCAAGAACTCCTCGACCGCGAGACCGGTCCGGCTCCAATCCTCCTCGAGCCAATCGCGCAGGGTGGGATTTTTGAGAAGCTCGTAGACCGACCCGCTGATCAGATGGGTCGTCGTTTCCGACCCGGCGCCCAACAACAGAAAGATCATCGACACCATTTCGTTGGCGCTGATGCGCCCGCCTTCCATTTCAACGCGCACGAGCTCGGCTATCAGACCGTCCCCTCCATGCTCGCGGGCGAACCGGAGGCGCTCCTCCAGATAGCGTTTCATCTGCGCAAGGCCCCGCATCATGCGCAGGAAGCCGATGACGCTGGTGAGCCGCGCGACCCTGTTCGCCCAAGCGATGAATTTCGGCCGGTCGGAAGGCGGCAGGCCGAGCAACTCGCAGATGACCGACAGCGGCAACATTCGCGCATATCGCTCGACGAGGTCGGCCGGACTTCCATCCGCGAACAGCCGGCTGGCAAGATCGTCGGCGATGGCACGAATGCGCGGCTCCATATCGAGGATTGCGCGGCGGCGGAAGGCCTCGTCGACGATTCCCCGCAGACGCGTGTGGTCCGGCTCGTCCATGGTCAGCATATTGTTGGCGAGCGCACCGATGAATGCCGGCATCCACCAGCGCAGGCCGGCAAGGCCGCCGCCCTCTTTTCGCAGGCTGAACGTCGCGCTGTCCTTCAGCACGCGGGCGGTCGACTCGTACGTCGTCGTGATCCAGACCTTGCCGACGATCGGGAACCGGGTCTCTAGGACCGGTCCCGAAGCCCGCAGTCTTTCGATGCCGGCGGCCGGATCCCGGAAAAGCGCCTGACTCGTGAAATCAACTCGCATTGTCATCGCGCAAGCCTAAACCTCTGTGCGGCCCATCACCCCAGATACGTCTTGTTATCGGCGCCCAGGGCAGGCGCAGCGATTCCCGCTTCGGGGGCTGCACGAAAGCCCGGCTCGAGCGGCACGGGAAGGGCCGGCATGGTAGCCCCGTCGGGATTGGCGAGCACGTGGTGGAACACACCACGAGCCGCGTAGTGGGGATCGGTAAATACGTCAGCGAGGCTCGCTACGATCGAGCAGCAACAATCTTTGCCGGCGAAACGCGAGCGCCAGACGTCTGCTGTTTCGCTCGCAATGATGGCGGCAACCCGGGCTTTCGTCGCCGCGGAATTTTTCGCATCGTTGCGAAACTCGTCCTCGAGGCCGATGAGGTCGCAGAACGTCTCCCAGAATTTGCGTTCGAGCGGCGCAGCCGCCACCACTCTGCCGTCCTTGGTCGGATAGAGCCCATAACGGGGCGAGCCGCCGGTGACGTAGCCCTCCCCATTTCCCGGCCAAGTGCCCGTAACGAGACCGTGGCCGATCGCCCAGAACATGAGCGGGAACAGATTGTCTGCCATCGCCACATCGAGGTGGCGCCCGCGTCCCGTCCGGCGGCGCTCCTCCAGCGCCAACAGAATGTTGAGCACAGCAGGGTAGGCGCCCCCGGCGATATCTGCGATCAGCGCCGGAGGCACGACCGGCCGCGACTGATCGCCCATCGACAACGCCAGCAGACCAGCATCGCCGATATAGTTGAGGTCATGCGCGGCAACATCGCGTTTGAAGCCGGTTTGTCCATACCCTGAGATCGAACAGTAGACGACCATGGGATTGAGCTTGGCCACCGAGTCGTAGTCCAGGCCAAGCCGCTCCATGACGCCCGGCCGGAATTGCTCGACGATGACATCCGCGCGTTTCACCAAAGGGTGCAGCCGGTTCCGTTCGGCCGGGTCTTTCAGGTCGAGGGCGACACTGCGCTTGCCACGATTGAGCAGCGCGAAGCTGGCGCCGTCGCGGCCCCACTTGGGCGCATGGCGGCGCATCTCCTCGCCGCGTCCCGGGGGCTCGATTTTCACAACCTCCGCGCCAGCTTCGGCCAGCAGCAGCGTGGCCAATGGGCCCGGGAGCAAGGTCGAGAAGTCGAGGACAAATAGACCTTCGAGCGGCCGCATCGCACTTTCCCTGTTTGCATCAAGTGAAAAAGCTCTTCTCAATGAGGCGCCGTTTACACAGGACGAAGCTCCCCCTCTGAGGGAACGACAAGGCCATAAAGGCGTTACCAATTTAGCGCGCGGCGGTAACGTTTTTGCTGTTTCCGTTACCTTGCCATTTGCCGAAGCGGAACAGCGTCAGGCAAGTGGACGCCGCCTCCCACCGGGAATTTTGTCAAACCCCGAGTGCGCACATGGGGTAAACGCAGCGAGACCCAACCGCCTGTGCCGTGGCGTTTAATGGGTTTCGCAAGCGCTGAACCCGATCTTCCGAGCTAGTACTTAGTCACGCCTCGCTTCAGGGTCAGCGTCGGCGGTTTGCGCATTCCAGGAAGCTTTTTTAGTGTCGTTGATCCACTTTGGGTGCTGATATTGCGTGCGCCGCTCGTGCCACCGCTGCGGGCTTGCGTTATGGCGGGCGCTAACCCAATACCGGTCGCCACGAGCCACACGAGCAGCTTGGTCATTCTTGCCTCTTTGAATGTTTCTCTGTAGCGCCGAGCCGGAGGAAGCGAAGCGCTTTCCGGGTTCATTGAGAACACCACGAAAATGTTGACGAGACCAGTGTTTCGGCCGGACTCCGTGGGATCACCGCTGCGATATTTCCTCCTTTTCGAGGCCACGCGACGTTGGTGGAAATGCGCTATCCTTGATGCAAGAGCGCTCGACAAGGCGCGTGCGGACGCGAGGCCGCTGCGCCATCAATCACAGCCTCGAATCTGGGAGGACCTAGCATGAAGACTTTGCTCCGCAGTCTCATCGCCGGCGCGGTGTTGCTCAGCGCTGCGGCCCGCGCCGACACCTATCCGACAAAGCCTATCACCATCATTGTTCCGTTCGGGCCGGGCAGCGCCACCGACACGATCACCCGCGTGGTCGCTCAGCACCTCGGCGCTGCGCTCAAGCAGACCGTCGTGGTCGACAACCGCCCGGGCGCGAACGGGGCGCTGGCGGCGCTTTACGTCGCGCGCTCGGCGCCGGACGGCTACACGCTGTTCATGAGCACAAACAGCCCGCATTCGGCCGCGCCCTACCTGATGAAGAACGTCGGCTACGATCCGGTGAAGGACTTCGCCGCGATCACGCGGATGGGAAGCTACACGCTGATGCTGTGCATTCACCCCAGCATTCCGGCCAAATCGGTCACGGAGCTGATCGAATACGCCAAGTCCAATCCCGGCAAATTGTCCTTTGCCAGCGGCAACACCTCCGGTGTCGTGGCCGGCGAGACGCTCAAGCACTGGGCCGAACTCGACATTCTGCATGTCCCCTACAAGAGCGCCCCGACCGCCATCAACGATGTGCTGGCCGGCCGGGTGTCAATGATGTTCACCGATCTCACCACCGGATTGCCCCATGTCAAAGCGGGCACGCTTCGCGCCTTGGCGTCGACGCGGCTCAAGCGCTCGACGCTCTTGCCCGAGCTTCCCACGCTCGACGAGGCGGGAGTTAAAGGCTTCGACATGGATTCCTGGGCCGCCATCTTCGCGCCGGCCGGCACACCTTCTGACATCATCACGCTGCTCAACGCCGCGCTGCGCAAGATCATCGACAGCCCCGAGGTGAAATCGAGCCTCGGCAATGTCGGCTTCGAGGCATTTTCCAGCTCGTCTGCGGAGCTCGAGGCCTTCGTCAAGGACCAGCTCGGCAAGTGGGGCAAGATGATCAAGGACGCCGGCATCCAGCCGGAGTAGGGGCTGGTGCAGCGAAATCCGGTGAGCTTCCAGCATCGGTGCGCAGTGAATCAGCGCGAGCGGCGAACTCGGTCTGCTCCCTCCCCCGCTTGCGGGGGAGGGGTGGGGGGTGAGCTTGTACGCATGAATCTTGTCGCGTGCCCCCTTCCTAGCCCTCCCCCGCAAGCGGAGGAGGGGAATCCACCGGGTGCGCGGCGTGATTGTGCATCGCGCGCAAACGAACAAGCTCCAGCCGCAGGAGGTCGGAATGACGACGCAGGAGGAGGTGCGATACGACGTGTCCGACCGGATCGCCGAGATCAGCCTCGCGCACCCGCCGGTGAATGCGTTGAGCCTTGCACTGCTCGAGCAACTCATCGGGGCGTTGCGGCGGGCCGCGGCCGACGAGACCGCCCGCGCCGTCGTGCTCACGAGCGCGCTTCCGCGCCGATTCAGCGCGGGGCTCGACTTGCGTCTGCTGCTCGGCAAGCCTGCCGCCGAGGTGCGGCGGTTGCTCGACAAACTCTACGTGGAGTTGGTCGATGCACAGTTCAATCTCGGCAAGCCCTCAATTGCCACCGTTGGCGGTGCCGCGCGCGGCGGCGGCATGACCCTCGCCATTTCCTGCGACGTGATCCTTGCCGGGGAAAGCGCGACATTCGGCTATCCCGAGATCGATCTCGCGCTCGTTCCGGCCATTCATTTCGCGCATCTGCCGCGGATCGTCGGCCGCCACCGCGCGTTCGAGCTCTTGTTCAGCGGACGCACCTTCGGCGCGCAAGAAGCCTTCTCGCTCGGCCTCGTCAGCCGGATCGTGCCGGACGAGAAGGTGCGCGAGGAGGCCCGCGCCATGGCGCGCGTGTTTGCGACCAAGTCGCCGAGCGCGATGCGGCTGGGCCGCGCGCAATTCCTGCGCGCCAACGACGACCGGCGCCGCATCGCCGAGGCGGTCGAGAATTTCTGTACCGTCGCCGCGACCGCCGACGCTCAAGAGGGCATGCGTGCGTTCATCGAAAAGCGCTCGCCGCATGCGTAGGCGGTGGTCCGCTGGGTACGCGCGTAGCCTTAAGAAACAATCGCCCCGCCGAAGCGGGGCGAAAGTTGATGGAAATGGGAGGCAAGCCCAGACCGGGTCAGTCTGTCTCGCGCTATTGTGTAGGACGTCGACCGTCAGCCCTTCGTCACGACGGGCTGCGGGTATTTGCCGATCGGAGCCTTGCCGACGGGATACTTGCCAATCGGAGCCTTGCCAACCGGAGGCGCCGGAGGAGGCGGCTCCTTGCGCGGCAGATCGGCGGCGGCGGCAGCGCTCAGCATGGCCAAGGATGCCCCCATTGCGGTTAGAAGTTTAAGCATCATCAATCCCCTGTGTTTGAACCGCATCTTTCCGGCAGCGCCGGTGCGGAGCCCCCTGATGTTCGTCGGAAGCGGTGTCCACCGCTGCACGTTTACAAATGCCCTAGCAGAAACGATCGCACAACAAGAAAGCTCCGACGCGCCATAATTTCCCCGGCGCTGTGGCGCGAAAGTCACAGCCATACCCGAGCACCCGCATATTCGCCCGCCTGCCGGAACAATCACACTTGTTTCGCGCCGACTTTGCGTTTCCGAGCCCTGTTTTTCGTATCTCGTTTTGCGCGGCGCTGCGGTTCCCGCCTCTGACTTATCTTTTCCGGCTTGCGCGAGCCCGCCTCCTGCGAGCCTGCGACGGCCGCCTCGGCGTGCTTGAGGGCCATGACGGCTCGCCATCTCGAAGGATGGATTCTGCGCAGGGCGCGGAATTGCCGCTTGTCCGGTGCGCTCAACGTCGCCTCATATGCCCGCCGCACACGCGCATCGTATCGCCACGCAACAAGTGCCAAGACGGCGAAGGCAATCGGAACGGCCAACGGAATCATAGCCGATTAGGTATCATATATCGGGCAATGGAGCAGGCCGCCCGAGTGCCTGAAGCGGACCCAGCTTATCTCATAAGGCCGAGTCTGCTTAAGACCCAAAGCGGTCATTCGCCCGCCGGCAGTTCGAACAACAATGACGAGCTGGTCACCGATCAGCTTGTTGCCAATCGCCGCGGCACCGGTCGCGCCAGCGCGAACGAGAGTTGCACAAGGCCGGCCGTCAATCCCATCCCGACGATGAGTTTCCAGGCCAGGTCGTAGGAGCCGAGCATGTCGAACAGAATTCCCCCGCCGAGCGCGCCGAGGAAGCTGCCCAACTGGTGGCTCATGAAGGCGATGCCCTGGATCATGGCCTGCCAGCGCAGCCCGAACATCTCCACGACCGAGCCGGCGATCAGCGGCCCGACGCCCAGCCACAGAAAGCCCATGACGGCGGCGAACAGGAGTGTGCTGAGCGGAGTGGGTGGCAGAATGAAGTAGACGCACAAGCCCAGCGATCGAGTCGTGTAGATCATCCCGAGCAGTGCCTGCTTGGACCAGCGGCCCCCGGCCCATCCGAAGAATATGCTGCCAAGCACGTTGAAGCAGCCGATGACACCAAGCGCCTCGGCGCTGAGCATCGGATCCATGCCGCAGATGGCAAGGTAGGCGGGCAGGTGCGTGGTGATGAACAGCAGCTGCAGCCCACAAACAAAATACGCGCTCGCCATGACGAGGAACGGTACGGATGTCATGGCGGTCTGCAGAGCGGCTTTCGCGGAGGCTTCGGCGCGATGCGCGGCGGAAGGCGGCAAAGCGACCTTGTCGACATTTCCAGCGAACCAGGCGGCCGGCAGCATGGCAAGCGTCAGCGCAAAGAATCCCAGCACCTCGGCGCGCCAGCCGAACGTCACCGAGAGCGTTTGCCCGATCGGCGCCGCGACCAGCGCGCCAAGCGATCCCGCGCCGGTGATGAAGCCGAGCACCAGGCTGCGCGTCTTCTCCGGTACCGCGCGGGATGCGACCGCCATGGCGATGGCGGAGGCCGTGCAGGCGAGCGCGATGCCGATCAGTGCGCCGGCGCCGAGCATCACGCCGAGCATTCCATGTGCGCCGGCCAGTAGCAGCAGCCCGACGCAGTAGAGCGCGGCTCCCGTCAGCATGACGGGGCGGAAACCGAGGCGCACCACGAGCGCGCCGGCGAAAGGCTGCAACGCCCCCCAGGCCAGATTCTGCACCGATAGCGCAAGCGTGAATTCCGAGACCGACATCGCGATGTCGCGGGTAAGCGAGGGCATCACGAGGCCGAGACTCTGGCGTATTCCCATCGAGAGGCTCAGCATGACGGCGGCGCCGATGAGGATGGGTGCAGCCGGACGGAGGCTTCTCATATCGGCCATTGCGGTCTCTCTGGGTTCGCGGGCGTGACGGTTCCGCCGGCCGGCAAGGGCATGGGTCCTGCCGGAGCTTGATTACACAGGTCTGTGTAGCTACGTTAGGAGCGAGCGGCCGCTTGTCAAGGACTAATTTACACAGGTCTGTGTACCATGGAACGCTCCGCAGAAAAGCGCGCTATGGAGAAGCGGATCCTCGATATCGTTGACCGGCTGTTTTACGGGCGAGGCATTCGTGCGATAGGCGTCGACACGATCGCCGACGAGGTCGGCATCAGCAAGCGCACGCTGTACAACTACTACCCTTCCAAGGACGAGCTGATCACGGCGTATCTGGCGCGCCGCCTGCAGCCGAGGGGCTATTCCGATGAGCCGCCTGCGCAGCAGATTCTCGGCGAGTTCGATCGTCTCGAGAGGCAATTTGGAGCGACTGGATTCCGCGGCTGTGCGTTCGTCAACGCCGTCGCCGAACTGAAGGAGCCCAAGCACGCCGCCAACAAGATCGCGCTCGCCTTCAAGGAGCAACGACGCATGTGGTTCCGGGAGTTGCTGAGCCGTCTCGATGTGCCCGACCCGGACACGCTCTCGCTGCAGCTGCTGCTGCTCGTCGACGGGGCAATCGCCGGGGCGCTGGTACGCGGTGAACCAAAGGTCGCGCGTGCGGCACGGGAGGCGGCGCGGGTTCTGCTATCGGCTGCAGGTGTCCCCGCGGTGCAAGCGGCAAAACAGCGAGCATCCAAGCAAGCACACTCCAGGTCCCGTCGAACCCACTGAACTTGGGCAGCGTGCGCGCACTAAATCGACAAGCGCGCGTCCACCAGGAAATGAGTTCACCCGTATTGCCTTGATTTGCTCGGTCTTGCGGTCTTCGACCGACGCATGTCAGCCAAAATCTACCCAGTTGGAAACGACGTACTAGCTCTTGGTCGGGGTGATCCGCGCCGTCGGAACGGATGGTCGTATTTTCAGCAAATGGACGCCGGTCGCGTCCGAAGGAGCATGTGCGATGTTACGTAAAACGATGATCGTCTTGGCAACGGCTGCCGCTCTCACGGGGGGATTGACCGCTGACGCGTTTGCGCGCGGCGGCGGAGGTGGTGGGCACGGTGGTGGCTTTGGTGGCGGACACGGTGGTGGCTTCGGTGGTGGACACGGTTTCGGCGGCGGCGCTCATATGGGCGGTGGCTTCGGCGGCGGTCACGTTGGTGGCTTCGGCGGCGGTCACGTTGGTGGCTTCGGCGGCGGTCACGTTGGCGGCTTCGGCGGCGGCGCTCGCATCGGCCGGCTTGGCGGGGCCCACATCGGTGGCCTTGGCCATTTCGGCGGTGGTGGCGCCGCTTTCACTCGCGGTGCTGCGGGTCACCACTTTGCGCAGGCGCGCGGCCAGCTTGGACACGCACGGCACTTCCGCGGCCGGCGTTTCGTGCCGGGTTTTTATGACTACGACTACGGGTGCAGCTATCCCTATTACACGCCATACGACAGCTGCTATCCGCCCTCGTACTACTAGCCGTCGGCGCGGGTGGCTCACCACGAGCGCCAGGATAAAAAGGTCGAATCCATGATGACGCGCTTTGCGATGGCGACGGCGGCGGTGCTCTTGGGCTGCAGCTCTGCCTATGCACAAGCGCGCATGAACGTCTCGCCCCTTCCGGCGCTTGGCATGACGTCACCGCTTGGCATTCCCAATGCGCCGGTCGGGCAAACTGGAATTCCCCTGGGCGCGACCGAGCTGGCAACGCCAGGCGTGAGCCCGACCACATCCGGCGCGGCGCCTTTGCTCGGCGCGACATGCGCCGGTGCTTCGCCGGCGCCTGCTGCCATGGGAAGCTCGACGACGACGGCCTCGACCGGAATGGGAAGTCCGATGACGGGAGCGTCTGCCGGGACGGGAGGTTCGGCGGCGCCTGCCGGGATGGGAAGCTCGGTGCCGGGACTGTCCAGCACCGCGCTCTTCGACGGCGGCGGCATGACCGCAACCGCGCTGGGGACTTGTGCCGCGTCCGCGACGGCATCTCCGCCTCTGGCCTCGTCAATGGGTCCCGGGTCATCCGTCGGCATGGTTGGAATTCCGCTCGGCTCGACCGAACTGGGAGGCGGAGGCCTCAGCCCCCCATCCGTTGCTCTGAGTCCGAATTCCTCGGCGCCCGTGATGAGCTTGCTGCCCCCTCTCAGCGGTATGACGCCGCCCTCGACTCCGTCGGTGTCGACCGCGCCGAGCACGCCCCCATGCCCGACGACTCAGACTGGTGTCCCCACGATCCAGGGAATACCGACGACGTTCGGAGCGCCTTTGACAGGCGCGATCCTGGGCAGGGAGGCCGTGACGGGCTGCCACTGACGTCGAGAGGGCGATCGAGAATTTTCGCCGTCGGCGTGCGTGCGACCTCACGATGAGCGGCGAGCGAGCTTTCCGTTGGTATTCTTGCTTCGCTGGCGCTTGGTTTCCTCGATCAGCGCGCGATCGAGGCGCTCCTTGGCTTCGACCTCCAGAGCGTGTAGGCCGGCCAGCGTTTCCTCGAGATCGCGCCGCTTGCCCTCGAGCTCCCGGATGCGCTCGGCGATTCGCTCGAGCCCGCGCTGGTACTGCGCGGCCCCGGTCTCGTCCGCCTTGTACAGGCTCAGGTACTCGCGGATCGCCTCGATCGAGAATCCGAGCCGCCGCAGTCGCTGGATGAGCACGAGGCGCGCCCGGTCCTGATAATTGAAGACCCGAGTGCGCCCCACGCGCGCCGGCGCAATCAGCCCGCTCTCCTCATAGAAACGAATCCCCTGGGACGTCAGGGAAAATTCGTTGGCCAGCTCGGCCACACTGTAGAACCGGGAACGGTCGGAGGGCGCTGAATCGGTCATGTGCAGCAATGTGCGACTTGCGCAGGCCAAAGTCAACTTGAATGCACGCTAGCTAGCGGGAACCAGCTATGCAGGGTCAGCTAGTGTGGCGAAAATTCCTTTATTTCCTGAATTTTTCATTGCACAACAGTCGCTTAATAAAGCGCGATTTATTTATATAAAGCGCACTTGACATAACGCAGGAAATGGTTTCTAAAGGGTGCGCACGCAGGCGCGCGGCGCGTCGATCGGATCGGACCGTTTAAGGCGAGGATTGGACAATGACCTATCGCGCTCCCGTCAACGAGATGCTGTTCATGATGCGCCACGTCGGCGAGATCGAGCGCGCGATCGACGAGGGCATCTATGCGGACCTTTCGCTCGACGTAGTGGAAAATATTTTGCAGGAGGCCGCGCGCTTCTCCGGAGAAGTGCTGGCGCCGATCAACCGGTCCGGCGATCGCCATGGCGCGCAACTGCGCGACGGCGTCGTCACGACGGCTCCGGGCTTCAAGGAAGCCTACCAGGCCTGGATAGGCGGCGGCTGGAACGCGCTCGCCGGTCCGGCCGAATACGGCGGACAGGACCTGCCGCTGCTGCTAAATGCCGGCTGCTCCGAGATGTGGAATGGCGCCTGCCTCGCTTTCGGCGTTGCCCCGCTCTTGACTTTCGGCGGCGTGGAAGCGCTCGCCGCGCACGGTTGCGAAGACCTCAAGCAGCGATATCTGAGCAAGCTCGTCGCCGGCGAGTGGACGGCGACGATGAATCTGACCGAACCGCAGGCGGGCTCCGACCTCAGCGCGATTCGCACCCGGGCGGAGCCGTGCGGCGACGGCAGCTATCGGATCTGCGGACAGAAAATCTTCATCAGCTACGGCGAGCACGACCTCACCGACAACATCGTGCATCTCGTTCTGGCGCGATTGCCCGACGCCCCGAAGGGCACGCGCGGAATATCGCTGTTCCTGGTTCCGAAGGTGCTGCCCAACGGCAGCCACAACGACGTCCGCTGCAGCAGCCTCGAGCACAAGCTCGGAATCCACGCGAGCCCGACCTGCACGATGATCTACGGCGACGGCGGCGGGGCCCGCGGCTGGCTGCTGGGCGAGGAGAATCGTGGGCTCGCCTGCATGTTCACCATGATGAACAGCGCCCGCCTGTCGGTCGCGCTGCAGGGCGTCGCGATTGCCGAGCGCGCCTGCCAGGACGCGGTCGCTTTCGCCGGCGAGCGTCGTCAAGGCGCCGCGCTCGCCCGCAACGGCAACGGCATGGTGCCGATCATCGAGCACGCCGACGTGCGGCGCATGCTGGCGACGATGCGCGCCCTGACCAACGCCGCACGCGCGATCTCTTACGCGACCGCGGCGGCGATCGACCGCTCGCAACGATGCCAAGAATCCGCCGAGCGGCGGGCGGCCAGCGAGCGCGCCGCGCTGTTGACCCCGGTCGGCAAGGCGTTCGCGACCGATGTCGCCATCGAGGTGGCTTCGCTTGGCATCCAGGTACACGGTGGGATGGGCTTCATCGAGGAGACGGGCGCCGCCCAGCATCTGCGCGACGCCAGGATCCTGTCGATCTACGAGGGCACCAACGGCATTCAGGCGATCGATTTGGTCACGCGAAAGCTCCCGATGTCCGGCGGCGAAACGGTGCTCGGCCAAATCGACGCGATGCGCCAAATCGCGGGACGACTGGCGGACGCCGATTGCACGAGCTTACAGGCGGCGGCGCCGCAAATCGCCAAAGCCGTCGACAGTCTCGAGCGGGCGACGCGGTTCATGCTCGGTGCGCTCGCCGAGAACGCCACCGAGGAGGCGCTCGCCGGAGCAAGCCCCTATTTGCGGCTGTTCGCGACGGCGCAGGGCGGCGCGCTGTTAGGCGCATCGGCGCTTGCGGCGCATCGCGCAGCGAGTGCCGGCGACAACGATCCGGCGAATGCCGGACGCGTGCAGCTCGCGCGGTTTTTTGCCGACAACATCGCGCCGAGCGCGCCGGGACTCGCGGAGGTGGTGGTTGCCGGCGCGGCTTCACTCGAGGACGCACAACGGATGTTGGTCGACTGAGCAGGCGTGCCGCCCTGCCGATCTCGCGAACGTGCGGCACATCGGGAACGCTGAGCGTCACTGAGCAGAGGAGGATGCCATGAAAGCCGTGTTGGGGTTGGCCATGATCGCGGTCGGTGCGGCCGCTGCTGCCACGCCGGTCAAGGCTGCCGACGAAGCGATCAAGATCGGCATGCTGACCGACCTCTCAGGTCTTTACGCCGCGCCGACCGGGCCGGGATCGGTCTTTGCCGCCCGACAAGCCGTCGCGGATTTCGTGGCCGCGCACAAAGGCCTCAAGGTCGAGGTCGTCGCCGGCGACCACCAGAACAAGCCAGACATCGGCGCCGGCATCGCCAACCGTTGGATCGACGCGGAGAAGGTCGATGTCATCGTCGACGTGCCGACGTCGTCGGTCGCCTTCGCCGTCAACGACATCGTCAAGAGCAAGAACAAGGTGTTTCTGGCCTCCGGCGCCGCGGCCTCCGACCTCACCGGCGCGCGTTGCACGCCCAACACGGTGCACTGGACCTACGACACCTGGGCGCTGGCCAACGGCACCGGCAAGGCGATCGCGACCACCGGCGGCGACTCCTGGTTCTTCCTCACCGCCGACTATGCGTTCGGCCATGCGCTTGAACGCGACACCGCGGCGGTGGTGGAAGCCAACAAGGGCAAGGTGGTCGGCCGCGTGCGCCACCCGCTGGCGACCAACGACTTTTCATCCTTCCTGATGCAAGCCCAGGCCTCGAAAGCGAAGATCGTCGCTCTCGCCAATGCCGGCGGCGACACCGTCAACGCCATCAAGCAGGCGGCGGAATTCGGCATCGTGCGCGGCGGGCAAAAGCTCGCCGGCATGCTGGTCAATATCAGCGATATCGATGCGCTCGGTCTTCATACCGCGCAGGGCCTGCTGCTGACCGAGCCATGGTATTGGGACGCGAGCGACGCCAACCGCGCGTTCGCGAAGACCTTTGCCGCCGGCAATGGCGGCCGCCATCCCACCATGATCCATGCCGGCGTCTATGCCGCGGTGACGCACTACCTCAAGGCGGTGGTTGCGCTCAACGGCGCCGCCGACGGCAAGGCGGTGGTCGCGACGATGAAGACGCTGCCGACCGATGATCCGTTGTTCGGTAACGGCAGCATCCGTCCCGACGGGCGCAAGATCCACGACATGTACCTGTTCGAGGTGAAGCGGCCCGAAGAATCGAAGTACCCGTGGGACTATTACAAGGTGCGCGCCACCATCCCCGCGGCAGAAGCATTCCGTCCGCTGCAGAAGCATTCCGTCCGCTAAATCAAGGCGGCTGTCCGCTGGTCAGCGGCTGATCGACACCCGAGCAATCGCGCTGCAAAGGAGGAAGGTCCATGTCACGCAAGCATTGGCTCGCCGCCTACGGTGAAAAAATTCCCTGCGAGATTAATCCGGACGCCCATGGCTCGGTGCTCGCGATGCTCGAAGCGGCCATGCAGCGCTTCGCCGACCGTCCCGCGTTTCGCTGCTTTGGCCACACGCTCACCTATGCCGATACCGACCGGCTGTCGCGAGACTTCGCGGCCTTCCTGCAGAACAAGCTCGGCGTGAAGAAAGGCGATCGCATCGCCGTGATGCTGCCCAACATTGCGGCATTCCCGCTCGCCCTGC
>WNFZ01000395.1_pt1 | contig 42569 bp, 42 predicted proteins | sample 5400081 | NCBI WGS metagenome assembly WNFZ01 (sample SAMN13153365, study PRJNA577476) | soil metagenome | isolation source: 80 cm soil or saprolite under grassland replicate 1 | place: USA:California | collected 2016-06-15
GCGTCTCCTCTCGGTTGGTTGATCTGTTCCATAGAGCGTAGTTCCTGTTTAGGTTGCCAAGGTTTGCAGGCCAGTGACCTGCGGGTTTGCCTCGGTTGAAGATCGTCAGGCGGGCCCGGCGTTGACCTTACATTCGCGCAGCCGTTGAAGGAACCGGTGGCGGTGAGGCGCCGCACCGGGTGGCCATTCGCTCACGAGCAGGCCTTCCTCGGCGACCCGGTCGAACAGGCTGGTGTTGCCGGCCGGGTACGGGCGGTCGACCCCGCACGCCAGCACCGCCACGGTCAGCCCGCCGGCCGACAGCGCCGCCCGGTGTGCCGCGGCGTCGATGCCGAACGCGCCGCCGGACACCACGGTCCACGCCCGGTCGGCCAGGCCGTACGACAGCTCCGTGGCGACATGGGTGCCGTAGCTCGAGGATGCTCGGGCACCGACCATCGCCACCGAGCGGTCGAACGCCTCGTCCAGTGGGACGTCGCCGCGCACCCAGATGCACAGGGGTGGGTCTGCGTCACGGTCGAGCGGTCCGTTGGCGGTGCCCTCGCGGCTGATCCGCGCCAGATCGGACAGCTGCCCCGGCCACTCCTCGCATTCCGGAGTGACGAGCCGGGCGCCGAGCCGGTCGGCGCGTGCGGCGGCCATCTCGGCCAGCCCCGCTGGGTCGACCGACCTGCCGAGACCGGCCAGCCGTGCCGCGGCTGTGTCGCGCAGCCGTTCGGACACGCCACCGTGGAGCAGGCGGGCCAGCGCCTCGACCGCCCCGACCCGGCGCACGAGCAGGCCGAGCTCGCGGTTTCCAGGTTCGATGAGGTAGCCGAGTGCGATCCAGGCGGTCCTGGCAGCATCGGTGTCGGTCACGTCGGGGTCCCCTCCCGCAGCTCGAGCGCTTCGGCCAGATCCTCGGCGGTTGGCCGGTCCCGACCATCAAGGTCGGCTATGGTCCACGCGACCCGGGTGACCCGGTCGTATCCCCGGGCTGACAGCACGCCGCGGTCGAGGGCGCGGACGAGGATCTCGCTCGTGCTGCGGGCGAGCCGGAACGGCGGCCGCCGCAACACCGGACTGGGAACCATCGCGTTGCACAGCCCGGCGGCGCGGCCGGCGGGTGCGCCAGCCGTCCGGCACAGGGCGCTCCAGCGGTTGGCGGCCGCGAGGCGGGCCGCGGCGACGCGCTTGGCGACCACCTCGGACGGCTCGGCGGCGGTCAGGTCGCCGAGCAGGGTGGCCGCGCCGACCGGCTCCAGCGTTACCTGCAGGTCGACCCGATCCAGGAGCGGCCCGGACAGCCGGCTGAGATAGCGCCGGCGCACCACGGTGCTGCATTCGCAATGCTGGTCCCCAGCCGGCTTCGCGCACGGGCAGCGGTTGGCTGCGAGCACCAGCTGCACGCGGGCCGGGAACACGGTCTCACCGCCCGAGCGGCGCAGCCGGACCTCGCCGTCTTCCAGCGGCTGGCGCAGCGCGTCCAGCGCCGAGGCGGGAAGCAACGGGGCCTCGTCAAGGAAGAGCACACCGCGGTGTGCCAGCGACACGGCTCCCGGCCGCGCTATCCCGGAGCCGCCGCCGACCAATGCCGCCGTCGTGGCGGTATGGTGCGGCGCCTGGAACGGCGGGCGGCGCACCAACGGGCTGGCGGCGGGCAGCACACCGGCGATCGAATGTACCGCCGTCACCTCCAGCGCCGCCTCGTCGTCGAGGGCCGGCAGCACCGAGGGCAGCCGCTGGGCCAGCATGGTCTTGCCGGCGCCCGGCGGCCCGAACAGGGCCAGATGGTGCCCACCGGCAGCGGCGAGCTCAACCGCCCACCGGCCGCGCTCCTGGCCCACCACATCGGCGAGGTCGGTTCCTGGCTCGGCCGGCGGCTGTTCGGCGCGGGGCGGGTCGAGCAGGCGGTCCGCGCCGCGGATGAAATCGATCAGCCGGCGCAGCGTGTCGGCCGCCCGCACCGTGACCCCGGGCACCAGGTCGGCCTCGGCCGCGTTCGCGAGCGGGACCACGACCCGCCCGACACCGCCACGGACCGCCGCCAGCACCGCCGGCAGGACGCCGCGGACCGGCCGGACCGTCCCATCGAGGCCCAGCTCGCCCAGCAGGACCACGCCGTCCAGCGCCGCGATCGGCAGCACCCCGGCACCGGCGAGGACCGCCACCGCAACGGCCATGTCGTAGCCCGAACCGTGTTTGGGCAGGTGCGCGGGCAAGAGGTTCACCGTGATGCGCTGCTGGGGCCACCGCTCGCCCGAGTTGACGATCGCGGCGCGTACCCGGTCGCGCGACTCATGGACCGAGGCGTCGGGCAGGCCCGAGACGACGAGGTTGGGCAGGCCCGCTGCTACGTCGGCTTCCACCATTACGAGCTGACCGGTGACGCCGACGAGCGCGACGGAGCGGACCTTCGCGTACCCCATCTAGAACGCACCTCGCAGGTGCTCGACCCGGGCCGGGCCGGCGGGCTGGGGAAGCACGCTCACCACATCGAAGCGAACCAGGTCCGGTCGCGCCCCGGTGGCGGCCAGCCAGTGTGCGGCGAGGCGGCGAAGCCGGCGCGCCTTCGCCGCGACGACGGCCTCCAGCGGGCTGCCGAACCGTGCACTGCGCCGGGTCTTGACCTCGCAGAAGACCACCGTGCCGTCGGTGTCGCGGAGGATGGCGTCGATCTCGCCCGCGGTGCAGCGCCAGTTGCGGTCCAGCAGCACCATCCCTTCGGCCACCAGGTGTGCCACGGCCACCCGCTCGCCGTATGCCCCCACCGCGTCCTTCGCCCGCACCATGCCACCAGGTTGTCCGGCAGTCACCGGCCTGCGGAAGCCCGCGTTTCCAAGCTGTGGACGGCGAGGGTGGTCGACGCTCCGGCACATCAAGTCCGAGCGCTGGGATTGTGCGGCGTGGTGGCCGTCCGGGCGCGGGCCGGGTGGCGAGGTGGGTGGAGGGTGGGGATGGTGAGGGTGGATGAAGGGTGGTCAACGCTGGCGCGGCGCACGAGGCGAGCACGACGGGTTCGCCGAAGGCGCGGCGCTCCTCGGGGAGGCCCCAGCACCCGCCGATGGCACAGCGCCGGCAGACGGTGCAGCGCCGGCAGACGGCGTGGCGCGCCGCGAAGGCGCAGTGCTGGCAGACGGTGCAGCGCTGGCAGGCGGTGCGACCCCGGCAGACGGTACGGCGATCAGTGAAGGCCCGGCGGTCGGGCAGCTCACCGGCGCGATCGCGGGTGCATGCTGGCCGAAGCCCGAGACGGCCGCCGCCACGGCGAGGCCGGCGGCGAGGGCGGCACCACCCAGCCAGAGCGCGCGCCGTGGCGGGTGGCTGGACACCGGCTCCGGGGCGGCGAGCATCGCACGTACCGCGGACCGCAGCGGAAACGGACGTGAGGGTACGACCGCGAACCGTTCCTCGTCACCCAGGAACCGCCGGTACACCGCCAGTGCCGCGTCGCGTGCGGCGTCCAGGTCGTCCTGCGCCGGCGCCGGGATCCAGGTGTCCAGGGCGGCGAACCCGTAGATGAGCCGCAGCGGTCGGCCGTGCTCGTCCCGAACGCCGGACGCCCGCGCCGGCAGGTCGGCGGTGGTGAGCAGATGCGTCGCGTACACGATCGTCAAGCGACGGCCGCCGCGCGTGCGTACCTCGACCACCGTTGCCGGACCGGCTTCCGAGGTCGGCCGCACGACCTCGTCGAGGATGCCGTAGTCGAGGTCGGCGATCAGGAAGTCCGGCGCGAGCAGGGTGCTGTAGTCGCGGCGCCGGCCCGCGGCGACCAGAAACGGCCAGCCTGTCGACGTCATGGCGTTAGTCCTCGCTCGACAGCCGGGAGCTCGGGAGCCGCCCCTCCAGCACGTCGACCCTGCTCTGAAGGTCGCGGAGCACCCGTCGCCGGGCGATCTGGAACTCCTCGAGCGTGCGGTCGACCTCACGCAGCTCCCGGTCGAGGCGCTGCCGTTGGTCGCCAACGGTGTCGCCCGCCGCACCGAACAGCTCCGCGGCCGCGTCGCCGAGGAATGCAGCCTGCGGCCCGAGCGGGCCCAGCGCCTTGGCGGCCACCTTGGCGACGTACGTCCCCAGCTCGGTCAGCGCGGCTGCCGGGCCGCGGCTGGCCCGCCGCCTGACCCGTTCCAGCGCGGCCTGCAGCTTGACCCGATCCATCGAGCGCTCGACCTGCTCGAAGACGTCTGGTACGACGGCCGCGAGCGGGACGTCGACGTTGGTGGGGTGGATCTCGCCGTCCGGGAGCTTCGCCACCATCCCGTCCGCGTCGAGCTCGGCGAAGTCGGGTCCGACCGCGCTGACCGGGATGAGCCGGACCACCCGGCGGGCGCTGTGCGCGTCGACGAGGTCGCGGAACCCCCGGTTGGACATGAGGAACTTGCGCACCCGTCGCAGCCGGCCGTCCTCGTCGACGTCGATGTTGCGCAGCAGGTCCCACTTGGTGATGACGAACGTGACCGGGCTCGATGCCAGCATCATCAAGCTGATCATCGCGGTGAGGCTCTGCTGGAGGCGCATCTGCCCGTCGGCGTGGCCGTCGAGGCACTGGCGGATCCGGTACCCGTCGATGATGCCCAACAGGGCGTGCGCCGACTCGATGCGGGCGAGCAGATCCTGCTGCCCGGTCGCACCCGGAGCCTGGGCGTCGGTCAGCAACCCGCCGGCGTACTCGAGATATCCCAGGCGCATGACGGTGTGCAGGGTGCCCGAGGGGGCCCGGGTGCGCACGGTGAAGATGAAGTCCCGGGTCTCCCCGACCGCGGTACCCGAGGGCCAGTCCCGGTTGGTGTCGGCAACCTCGGTGAACCACTGGTTGAGCAGGACGACCTGCTCGTACGGTGCGGTCAGGAAGTAGCTGCGCCCGGACAGCGTCTGCATCTGGTGGTACATGCTCGCCAGGAGGAGCGTCTTACCGGATCCGCGCGGCCCGAGGGCTACCACGTGGAACGTGGGCACGCCCGCTTCCCCGTCGACCGGTAATGGTCCGGGCGGTCGGCGGCGGCGCCGGATGAGGCCCGCGATCAGGAACGTGACGGTCACGATGCCGAGCACAACGATGAGATACACAACCACCAGAGCCAGGTGGTGCCGGCCTGATACCAGGCGTCCCGCTCGCTCGGCACCGGCTCACTACCGGCCGGCTCAGCCGAGCTTGCCCAGCCGCAGCAACGCCTCTTCCAGTACCTCCGGCTTCTTGCAGAACGCGAACCGGATCAGCCGGCGCCCCGCCGCCACGTCGTCGTAGAAGACCTGGGTCGGCACGGCGACCACGCCGCACCGCGACGGCAGCGAGCGGCAGAACTCCACGCCGTCGGTACCGCCCAACGGCGTGACGTCGGCGGTCACGAAGTACGTGCCCTCCGGCCGCAGGACGCCGAACCCGGCCTCGGCCAGGCCCGCGCAGAGCAGGTCCCGCTTGGCCTGCAGCTCGGCGCGAAAGGTCTCGTAGTACGACCGCGGCAGGCCCAGGGCGACCGCGACCGCCGGCTGCAGCGGCCCGGCGTTGACGAAGGTGAGGAACTGCTTGACCCGCAGCACGGCCGACACCAGCGGCGCCGGCCCGCACGCCCAGCCGACCTTCCACCCGGTGCAGGAGAACGTCTTGCCGGCCGAGGAGATGCGCACCGTGCGCTCCCGCATGCCGGGCAGCGTGGCCAGCGGCAGGTGGGGCGTGGTGGCGTCGGTGAAGACCAGATGCTCGTACACCTCGTCGGTGACCGCGATGACGTCGTGCTCGACGCACAACCGCGCGATCAGCGCGAGCTCGTCGGCCGTGAAGACCTTGCCCGTCGGGTTGTGCGGCGTGTTCAACAACACCATCCGGGTACGCGCGGAGAACGCCGCCCGCAGCTCGTCCGGGTCGAAGCGGTACCAGCCGTCGGCGGGTCGCAGGGTCACCGGACGGCGTACCGCCGAGGCGAGCGCGATCGACGCGGCGTACGAGTCGTAGTACGGCTCGAAGCAGACGACCTCGTCGCCCACCTCGCACAGGGCGAGGATGCTCGCCGCGATGGCCTCGGTCGCGCCGGCGGTGACGAGTACCTCGCCGTCCGGGTCGTAGTCCAGCCCCCAGAAGTCCCGCTGGTGCGCGGCGATCGCCTGGCGGAGCTCGGGAATGCCGGGACCGGGCGGGTACTGGTTCCGTCCACTGTGGATGGCCGCGGTGGCCGCGTCGAGCATCTCGGCCGGGCCGTCGGTGTCGGGGAAGCCCTGCCCGAGGTTGACCGCGCCGGTGCGGACCGCCAGCGCCGACATCTCGGCGAAGATCGTGGTGCCGAACGGCCGCATCCGGGCGACCAGTGGCTCGCGCATGGGCCTCAGCCTAGGGCGTACCGGTATTCGTGCCGCGCCCAGCGCAGCCACTCGCCGTGCGGGCCGGTCTCGGCGAGCACCTCGACGGTGGCCCGGCCGCCGATCCAAGCGATCACGGTCAGTGTGGCGACGGCTAGGCCGGCAGATGCCGGCGGGCCGTCCGCGGTGAAGAGGTGTACGCCGCATTGCGCCGCCTCGTTGAGCGCTACCACGAGATCGCGCTCCGCTCCGACTCCGGCCAGCATGTGCGCGAGCTCCGATCGGCGCCGTGCTCCCAGGTAGGTGAGCGAGTTGGAGGCAAACACACAAGGCACGTCGTCTACTGTGGACAGTACCTCGGGCAGCGAAGCCAGCATGTCACCGGCCACCAGCCGGGGGGACACCAGACTGGCCTCGGCGAGCGCCGCGTCCAGCCGGGCCAGCCGGTCGACGTGCTCCGGCCAGATACACGAGCGCAGCCAGGTCACCCCATCGGCGTCGGCGGAGCCCACCGGAGACAGGTCGATGCCGACCCGGGCCCCGATCGCCGGCTCGTCTGACAGCCACCGGGGCCAGCCGTCACCGCGTACCACGCAGTCCATCACCAGCGCCGGCGGAGCGTCCGGCCGGCCATACCGCCGGGTATGGCCGCCACCGGTGTACCGGTAACCGTACCGGTCGGGCAGGAGCAGGAGACCGGCGCTGGTACCGAGCTCGACCAGCGCCAGCGACCGTCCACCGAGCCACTCCGCCGCGCGGCCGAACGCCGGGCGCAGCAGGGCGGTGCGGCGCGGCTCGTTGGTCTGGGTCATCCGGGTGGCGCAGATCCGGGCCAACGGCTCGGCGTGGGAGGTGACGAAGTCGACGAAGGCGGCCACCATGCCCGGCCCGGGCGGGTAGTGGCCGCCGAACGTCGGCAGGTATCCGGCGAGCGGGTGCCCCGGCGCGACGGTCCGTAGCAGGTGCTGGACGGCGGCGAAGTACAGGATCGCGCGCCGCTGCGGTCCGGGCGCCGCCAGCAAAGGGCGGGCGAGCTCCGGTTCCCCGGCTACCGTCTCGGCCAGCAGGGTGTAGCGCGGCGAGGAGGCGCGGAACTCGTACTCGGCAAAGCGGGCGAACATGACCGCGAGCCGCGACAGGTCGTCGGAGCTGGCCACGCACTCGATCCTGGTCCGTGCGGTGGCGGGGCGCTGTAACTGCCGTCACGGCAATCCGAGAGGGTCGGTGGCCGCGACCATCGGCCAAGCTTGCCCGGCCGACCCGCCAGGAGCCGGCTGCCTGGGCTGGCATCGGGCCGCCGCCGTCCCTTACCGTGCGACACGTGGATCCGGAACACGACAAGCCTGAGGAGTCGTCCGCCAGCTGGTTCCAGCCCGAGCGGACCGAGCCCGACCGCGCGCCGGAGCCCCGGGTGGCCGGAAGCCGCGCCGGCGCCCGCCATGCCGAGCCGCAGGACGAGGCGCCGCAAAACGCGGTCCGCACCCAGCCCGTGACGATCGGCCCCCGTTCGGGCCAGCCGCTGCCGCCCCTACCACCCGACCTGGCCGTGGGGAGCTCGACGCAGGAGAACCCGCAGTACCACGCGCAACCGGTCGACCGGGACACGCTGCGCCGTGCTCGTGGCGGGCTGCTGCGCCTCGGCGACGGTGTCTACCGCGGCCGCCGGCCGGCGCTGCTCGCGGTGATGGCGGTGCTGACCGTACTGTTCGAGGTCGCCTTCTTCCGCGTGTTCGCCAACGGCTTCCGGCAGATCTCGGCGAGCGGCATCATCGCCAGCACGCTCATGATCATCGCACTGCCGATGTTCGCGGTCGGGATGTACGCGCTGGCCGGCGGCGCCGCCGTGGCTCCGGGTCAGGGAGTACGCGCATGGGTGCGCACCCCGCTGGCGTACCTGACGCTGAGCCTGCTCCTGTTCCTGGCAGCCGCCCTGGCAGCCGCCTGATCGGCCGGCCGGCCGGCCACGTGAGCCGCCGCCTGATCGGCCGGCCGGCCACGTGAGCCGCCGCCGGCGGCACCGCGTACACTTGGCTACCGGCGACCACCTCGCGTGGTTGACCTCGCGCGCCCTCCTCTGGGGGCCCGGTCCACGTGGCTGGCCCGCAAGGGGCGGCGACCGCCCTGGTCCCGGCCGATCGACAGGTCGGGGAATCGCGGTCGTCGACCGGCGCCAGGGCGGCGGACCGACCGGCCCGTCGCGATAACCAGGGCATGGCGGGGCTTGCACACCCGCCGGAAGGAAACGGCGACATGCCAGTCGTGACAATGCGCAACCTGCTGGAGAGCGGTGTCCACTTCGGACATCAGACCCGGCGGTGGAACCCGAAGATGAAGCGGTTCATCTTCACCGAGCGCAACGGCATCTACATCATCGACCTGCGGCAGACCCTCGACTACATCGAGAAGGCATACGACTACGTGCGCAACACCGTCGCCGAGGGCGGCAGCGTCCTCTTCGTCGGCACCAAGAAGCAGGCTCAGGAGGCGATCGCCGAGCAGGCGTCCCGGGTCGGCATGCCGTACGTCAACCACCGCTGGCTCGGCGGGATGCTGACGAACTTCCAGACCGTGTACAAGCGGCTGCAGCGCATGAAGGAGCTGGAGTCCATCGAGCAGACCGGTGCCGCCCAGGGCTACACCAAGAAGGAGACCCTGCAGCTGACCCGGGAGAAGGACAAGCTGACCCGTACCCTCGGCGGGCTGCGCGACATGCAGAAGGTGCCCGCGGCGATCTGGGTGGTGGACACCAAGAAGGAGCACATCGCGGTCGACGAGGCCCGCAAGCTCGGCATCCCGGTGATCGCGGTGCTGGACACCAACTGCGACCCGGACGAGGTCGACTTCCCGATCCCGGGCAACGACGACGCGATCCGCTCGGCCGCGCTGCTGACCCGGGTGATCGCCGACGCCGTCGCCGATGGCCTGATCGCCCGTTCCGGCAAGGCGCTGCGCACCGACGACAAGCCGCAGCCCGGCGTGGTCGCCGCCGGCGAGCCGTTGGCCGAGTGGGAGCGCGAGCTGCTCGAAGGCGCCAAGCCCGAAGAGGCGTCGACCGCCTCCGCCGACTCCTGAACACCGCCGTTACCGACAAAGAGAGAGTCATGGCCAACTTCACTGCCGCGGACGTCAAGAAGCTCCGCGACCTCACCGGCGCCGGGATGCTGGACTGCAAGAAGGCTCTTGAGGAGTCCGAGGGCGACTTCGACCGGGCCGTCGAGCTCCTGCGTATCAAGGGCGCCAAAGACGTGGGCAAGCGCGCCGGCCGCACCACGGCCAACGGGCTGGTCGCCCACTCCGGCAACGCGCTGCTGGAGCTCAACTGCGAGACCGACTTCGTCGCCAAGAACGCCGACTTCATCGCGCTCGGCCAGCGTCTGGTCGAGCACCTGGCGGCCACCCGGCCGGCCGACGTCGAGGCGCTGCTCGCCTCGACGCTGCCCGACGGGCGGACCGTCGCCGTGACCGTCGAGGCGGAGTCGGCGAAGATCGGCGAGAAGCTCGTGGTGAACCGTTACGCGGTGCTCGACGGCCCGCTCGCGGTGTACCTGCACCGCCGCAGTCCCGACCTGCCGCCACAGGTCGGCGTCGGGGTCTCCTACACGGGCAAGAGCGACGAGGCCGGTCTGGACGACGCCCGGGGCGTGGCGATGCAGATCGCGGCCATGCGGCCGAGGTACCTGACCCGCGATGAGGTGCCGGCCGAGGTGGTGGAGGCCGAGCGGCGCATCGCGGAGGAGACCGCTCGCGAGGAGGGCAAGCCGGCGGCTGCCCTGCCGAAGATCGTGGAGGGGCGGGTGAACGCGTTCTTCAAGGACTTCGTGCTGGTCGAGCAGCCATCGGTGGTCGACCAGAAGAAGAGCGTGCAGCAGATCCTGGACGAGGCCGGCATCACCGTGAGCCGCTTCGTCCGCTTCGAGGTCGGCCAGGCCTGAGCGGGGTCGAGTGAGGCGCAGGGGGTCGCCGGTGTCCATAGTGGAGCGCCGCGACCCCCTTGTCGTACCCGAGGATAGAGAAGGGCGCATGTGATGACCGCCAACACGGCGCAGTACACCAGGTTGCCGGAAGCGGCGACGCCCAGCGACGGCGGGCCGGCCCGAGCCCGCCGAGTCGTGCTCAAGCTGTCGGGCGAGGTCTTCGGCGGCGGCGCGGTCGGCGTCGACCCCAACGTGGTCCAGCGGATGGCCCGGCAGATCGCCACCGTCGCCCGCCGGGGAACCCAGGTCGCGGTCGTGGTCGGCGGCGGGAACTTCTTCCGCGGCGCGGAGCTGCAGCGCGCCGGCATGGACCGGGCGCGCGCTGACTACATGGGCATCCTCGGCACCGTCATGAACTGCCTTGCCCTGCAGGACTTCCTGGAGAAGGAGGGCATCGAGACCCGGGTACAGACGGCGATCAACATGGCGCAGGTGGCCGAGCCCTACATCCCGCGCAAGGCGATCCGGCATCTGGAGAAGGGTCGCGTGGTCATCTTCGGCGCGGGCGCCGGGATGCCGTACTTCTCGACCGACACCGTCGCCGCGCAGCGTGCGCTCGAGATCCACGCCGATGTGGTATTGATGAGCAAGAATGGCGTGGACGGCGTCTACACCGCCGACCCTCGCGTGGACCCGACGGCCAGCAAGCTCGACACGGTGACCTTCGACGAGGCGCTCCGGCAGGGCCTGCGCGTGGTCGACGCCGCCGCGTTCAGCCTGTGCATGGACAACCGGCTCCCGATGGTCGTTTTCGCGGCCGAAGGGGAGGACACCATCATCCGGGCGCTCAGCGGTGAGAGGATCGGAACGCTCATCACCGCTGCCTGACGCCGGGCAACCGTTTCCAGAAGGAGGCGACGGAGTACGTGATCGACGAGACGCTCCTCGAAGCCGAGGAGAAGATGGAGCGGGCCATCGAGTTCGCCAAGGAGGAGTTCGCGACGATCCGGACCGGCCGCGCCACGCCAGCGATGTTTGCCAAGATCATGATCGACTACTACGGTACGCCGACGCCGCTGCCACAGCTGGCCTCGATCGCGGTACCCGAGCCAAGGATGGCGATCATCAAGCCGTACGACGCGACGCAGCTTCGCGCGTTGGAGAAGGCGATCCGCGACTCGGATCTGGGCGTGAACCCGAATAACGAGGGTACCCAGATCCGCATTCTGCTGCCGCAGATGACCGAGGAACGGCGGCGCGAGATGATCAAAGTGGCGCACCGCAAGGGTGAGGAGGCCAAGGTCGCCATCCGTAACGTCCGGCGCAAGGCAAAGGACGAGCTCGACCGCATCGTCAAGGACGGCGAGTCAGGCGAGGACGAGGGCCGCCGTGCCGAGAAGGAGCTTGAGGACATCACCCACCGGTACGTGGCCCACGTCGACGAGATCGTCAAGCACAAGGAAGCCGAGCTGCTCGAGGTCTGATGTTCCCCCTCGACGACGAACGGGCGCGGCGGATCGCCGCCGTGCCCGACGGTTCCGCGGCGACCGAGCGGGCGACGGGGTCGCCGTCCACCTCGGCGGCTCCGGTTCCGGCGGCGCCCACTTCGGCGGTGCCGGCGAAACCCGCCGCCGGCCGCGCGGGGCGGAACCTTCCAGCCGCGATCGCCGTGGGCCTCACGCTGGGCGCGGTCGTCGTCGCGTCGCTGTTCGTCTGGCGGCCGGCCTTTCTCGCGGTGGTGGTCGCCGCCGTGGCCCTCGGGACCTGGGAGATGGTCCGGGCGGTACGCGCGACCGGCGCCCGCCCGCCGATGGCCCCCGTGCTGGCCGGGGTGCCGGTCATGGCCGGTATGGCCTGGTTCGGCGGCGCCGAGGCGCTCACGCTAGGGCTGCTCGCCACGGTGCTGGCGATCCTGGTCTGGCGCATCGGCGACGGCCCGGCCGGGTACCAGCGAGACACCGCCGCGGCCGTCCTGATCGCTGTGTACGTGCCGTTCCTCGCCGGGTTCGCGGTGCTGCTCGCCCGCCCGGCCGACGGTGACCTGCGGGTGTTGTGCACCCTCGCCGGCGTGGTGCTCTCCGACACCGGCGGGTACTTCTTCGGGGCCCTGTTCGGCAGGCATCCGATGGCGCCCAGCGTCAGCCCGAAGAAGTCCTGGGAAGGGCTGGCCGGCTCGCTGGTCGCCACCGGCGTCGGCGCCGCGCTGCTGCTGTACTACCTGCTGGACGTCCCGTGGTGGTACGGCGCGCTGTTCGGCCTGGCCGTCGCCGCGGCGTCGGTCCTGGGTGACCTCGCCGAGTCATTGCTCAAGCGGGATCTCGGGATCAAGGACATGGGCCACCTGCTCCCCGGTCACGGCGGGCTCATGGAGCGGCTGGACTCGATCTTGTTCGCGGCGCCCACGGCCTACGTGATCCTGTCGCTGGTGGCGCCGGCCGCCACCGGATGACCGGCCCGCGACAGCACTCGGGTACGGGTAGGCGCGGGCGTGCGAGACTGGAACACACTATGACTGCCCTGCCCGTACTGCCGTTGCGCGAAGCCGACGCCGTCCAGCGCCGCCTGCCGCCGCCACGGCATCTGGCCGACCTCGACCTCGCCGGGCGCCGGGCCGCGGTGGTCGAGCTGGGGGAGCGGCCGTTCCGGGCCGACCAGCTGTCCACCCACTACTTCGGGCGGATGGTGCGCGACCCGACCGAGATGACGGACCTGCCCGCCGCCAGCCGCGGTGGCGTCGTCGGCGGCTTGCTGCCGACGCTGCTGACCCAGGTCCGCGAGCTGGCCTGCGACGGCGGCGCCACTCGCAAGACCCTGTGGCGGCTTCACGACGGCGCGCTGGTGGAGAGCGTGCTCATGGGGTACCCGGACCGGGCCACCGTCTGCGTCTCCAGCCAGGCCGGCTGTGGGATGGGCTGCCCGTTCTGCGCCACCGGTCAGGCGGGCCTGACCCGCAACCTGTCCACCGCGGAGATCGTCGACCAGGTGGTCTGGTTCGCCAGGGTGGCGGCCCGAGGCGTCCTGCCCGGCTCACCCGCCCGCCTGTCGCACGTGGTCTTCATGGGGATGGGCGAGCCGCTGGCCAACTACGACCGGGTCATCGCGGCGGTCCGCCGGCTCACCGATCCGGCGCCCGCCGGGCTGGGCCTGTCCCAGCGGCACGTCACCATCTCGACCGTCGGCCTGGTGCCGGCGATGCGCCGGCTCGCCAGCGAGGATCTCTCGGTCACCCTTGCGCTGTCGCTGCACGCGCCCGATGATGATCTACGCGACGAACTGGTACCGGTGAACCAACGATGGAGGGTCGCCGAGGTGCTCGATGCCGCCTGGAGCTACGTGGCAAGGACCGGACGGCGCGTTTCCATCGAGTACGCCATGATCAAGGATGTGAACGACCAGCCGTGGCGCGCGGACCTCCTTGGACGGCTATTGTCGGGTCGCCTGGCGCATGTCAATCTCATCCCGCTGAACCCGACTCCGGGCAGTCGGTGGGACGCTAGTCCCAAGCCGGTCGAACGGGAGTTCGTCCGCCGGCTACGGGCCGCTGGCGTCCCGACAACGGTACGAGACACGCGCGGCCGGGAAATCGACGGCGCGTGTGGGCAGCTCGCAGCTCATGAGGTGGCACGGTGAATGCGAGGAGCGAGCGGCGTAGCGGCGAACGAAGGGTGACACCGTGACGAGTCAAGGCCAGCGGTTCCGACGGCGAGCACTGCGTCGGGGGTACAAGGTCGACGAGGTTGACGCCTTCCTCGACCGTGTGGAGGCGACACTCGCGGGGGACCCGATCGGCACGCCAGTCGCCGCGCAGGAAGTACACGACGTGGTGTTCCGCGTTCGTTTCGGCGGGTACGACGAATGGCAGGTCGACCTGCATCTGGACCGCGTCGAGCGCCAGCTGTCCGAGCTGGAGGAGCGCGGCGGGGTGTACCCCCGGGGCTTGGACACCCATACCCGGCCGGCCGACCGCATACCGCCGCCACCCGAGCGCATGATGCCCGAGCGGATGCCGCCCCCGCCGCCGATGCGCGAGGAGCGGATGCCCCCGCTCGGTCCACCGCCGCCGATGCCGGCCCGGCCGGTATCGCCCATGCCGCCCCCGCCGGTCCCACCCGGCTACGGGCGCTACGACGAGCCGACCTACGCCGGTGCTGGCGACTACGACTCGCGACGCAGCAAGGACATGACCTCTGAGATCCGGATGCCGGAAGGCGGTCTCGGCGGCGCGCCGATGGGACCGGGTCCGACCGGCCCCGGCCAGATGGGCGGCATGGCCGCGCCGGCCGGCGAGGTCCAGCGCATCGACCAGCTGCGGCGCACGTTCCAGCTGCGGCGCTTCGGCAGCGGCTACGACCGGGCGCAGGTCGACCGGCTGTTCGACATGTTGATCACGGCGCTGTCGGGCCGCTCCGGCATGTCGGTCAGCGAGGCCGAGCTGGACCCGGGGCAGTTCAACCTCGTCCCCGGTGGCTACTTCGAGGCCGAGGTGGACGCCGCCCTCAAGGAGATCCGCGACATGCTGAGCCGGCGGCGCTGAGTTGGTTGGCGCTCGCCTCCGCGAGCGCGGCGCGCCGCCTCCTCGGGCGCCGCCTTCCCTCGTAGCCGCGCAAAACCCGCGCGGCTCCTCGGTCCAGGCGCTGCCCGGCGGCGCGCGGTTGGCCGAGCGCAAACTAGTTAGCTACGCAAGCCGTTGCGGCGGAGCACCCAGTCGCCGACCAGCAGCACGGCGATCAGCGCGGCCAGGGCGATCAGGAAGTAGTCGTCCGTGCGGTCGCCCTGGCTGGGAAACAGCATCGCCAGCAGGATCAGGATCGCCATCACGCCCCCGAACCGCACCAGCTTGATGTTCCCCTTCTTGTGCTGGTCCGGAGAGGTCACCGGCTCTTCGCCCGCCACGTTCGGTCCTTTCGCGAGATCCGCTCCGCCGATAGTGTGGCACGCCGCCCGAGGTCGTCATCAAGGAGGCACGCATGTGGCTGTGGCGCAGGTCGCCGTCGGGCCTAGGCGAGACGCTCGCCGAGGCCCGGCGGGCTTGGGACGCGGGCGACTACCCGGCTGCGGCCGCCTGCTACGAGCAACTCGCCCGGGCGTATCCCGACCACCGTCGGGTGCCCGCCTGGTGGTTCAACGCGGCGCTCGCGCACAAGTTCCTGCGCGACTGGCCCAAGGCGTACGAGCTGGGCCGGGAGGCGGCCGCCCGGGTGCGCCGCGGCAAGGAGGAACCGGCGTACTGGAACCTCGGCATCGCCGCCACAGCCCTCGGCGAGTGGGCGACCGCGCGTGATGCGTGGCGGGGGTACGGCCTGTCGATCCCGGACGGTGACGGGGAGATCGAGGCGGACTTCGGCATGACGCCGATCCGGCTCGACCCACAGGGAGCCGCCGAGGTGGTGTGGGTCCGGCGGATCTGTCCGGCCCGGGGCAAGGTGCTCAGCGTCCCGACGCCGGAGTCGGGCCGGCACTTCGGGGACATCCTCCTGCACGACGGGGCGCCGAGCGGGGAGCGCCGGGTCGAGGGGCGATCCTTTCCGGTCTTCGACGAGCTGATGGTCTGGCGCGCCTCCGCGGTGCCGACTGCGACGGTGCGGGTCACCGTCGCCGAGGAGGCCGACCTCGACGCCCTCGTCGACGCATTCACCGAGCGGGACCTGGGTGCGGAGCCGTCCAGCAACCTTCGCCACCTGTGCGCCCGATGCAGCGAGGGCAGCGTCGTCCAGCACGCGCATCAGCTGACCGGCAGCCAAACGGTGCTGCTCGGCGCCCGGCTGGACCAGGCGCGGGAGGTCCTGACGGCCTGGCGCGCCGGGGACCCGGACAAGCGTGCCTGGGCCGACCTCGCCCTGTCCGGCTGATCCCGCGTCCCGGCTGATCCCGGGCCGAGGCCGCTCGGGTAGCGTCGAGGGCCGGAGCCGAGGCAGAAGGAGGGTGCGGTGCGGATCACCGGGACCGGCCACGCGAGCATGCGCATCGACACGCCGGCGGGCAGCATCCTGTGCGACCCGTGGGTCAACCCGGCGTACTTCGCGTCCTGGTTCCCGTTCCCGGACAACTCGCAGCTGGACTGGGAGGCCCTCGGCCGCACCGACTACCTGTACGTCTCGCACCTGCACCGCGACCACTTCGATGCCGCGCACCTCCGGCGCAACATCTGCAAGGACGCGACGGTGCTGCTGCCGGAGTACCCGACATCGGAGCTACGCGACCAGCTCACCGAGCTCGGCTTCACCCGGTTCATCGAGACCAGGACCGACGAGGTGTTGACCCTCGACGGCGGCCTGCACGTGATGATCCAGGCGCTGACGAGCCCGACCGACGGTCCGATCGGCGACTCCTCGCTCTGGGTGGAGTACGGCGGGGTGCGGCTGCTCAACCAAAACGACGCGCGGCCGACCGACCTCGCGAGGTTCGCCGAGCTCGGTCACGTGCACGGGCACATGCTCCAGTTCTCCGGCGCCATCTGGTACCCGATGGTCTACGAGCTCCCCTCGGCCGCGCGCACCGCGTTCGGCAAGCAGAAGCGGGAGCGGCAGTTCGACCGTACCGTCCGCTACATCAACGACCTGAAGGCGTCCTACGTCTTCCCGATCGCCGGCCCGCCCTGCTTTCTCGACGACGAGCTGTGGCAGTTCAACGACATCTTCGGCGACGAGGGCAACATCTTCCCCGACCAGCAGGTGTTCCTCGACCACTACGCCGAGCTGGGCTACGACAACGGCGTCCTGCTGCTGCCCGGTACGGTCGCGGAGCTGACCGCCGACGGCTGCGAGGTCAGCCATCCGGTGCCCGACGTTCGGCAGTTCTTCGCGAACAAGAAGGCGTACCTGGAGCAGATGCGCGAGCGCAAGCGCCCGCTCATCGAGGCGGCCAAGGCGACCTGGCGCCATCCCGAGGTCGACGTCGTGAAGGAGATGAAGCGGCGCATCGAGCCGCTGCTGGAGGAGTCGGAGTACCTGGCACGCGGGGTCGGCGGGCCGGTGCGCTTCGACCTGACCGACGGCGAGCACGTGGTGGAGTCGATCCTGGTCGACTTCCCGGGCAAGCAGGTGCGCCGGGCCGCCGACGAGAAGGTGCGCTACCGGTTCCGCACCGAGAAGGCCCTCATCGAGCACCTGCTGGCCATCGAGGAAGTTGACTGGGTCAACTCGCTGTTCCTGTCCTGCCGCTTCTCAGCGGCGCGCATCGGGCAGTACAACGAGTTCGTCTACGCGTTCTTCAAGTGCCTGTCCGAGGAGCGGCTGCAGTACGCCGAAGGCTGGTACGCCGAACAGAAGCCGGACGCCGAAGACGTCAAGCTGGGCGACTGGGTCGTGCAGCGGCGCTGCCCGCACCTGAAGGCCGACCTGACCCGCTTCAGCATCATCGAGGGCAGCACGCTGACCTGCCAGCTGCACGGCTGGAAGTTCGACCTCGCCAGCGGGCGCTGCCTGACCAGCGTCGGCCACGAGATCCGGGCCCGCCGCGCCGACGCTGCGCAACCGGCCACGCAGATCAGCTGAGCGGGCGCGGCTCCAGGCCGAGCTGGCGGGCGCTGGCTGCGAGCTCGGCCTCGAACATCGGCTCCGGGTCGGTCAGCGCGAAGTGCAGGTGGCCGAAGACCTCCATGGAGACGATGCCGTAGAGCCGGATCCAGCAGGACAGGAACAACTGCGCCGCGCCGACCGGCAGGGGCGCGGCGAGCTGGGCCAGGGACCCCTCAAGCTGGCGGCACAGCGACGGTCCCAGCTCTTCGGGCTCGGGTACCGGGAACGGCGCCCGGAACCAGACCTGCGCGTACAGGGCGGCGAACACCGCGGCGAAGCGGCTACCAGCGGCGTGCGGCTCGACCTCGGGGTCGTGCTCGGGCATGTCGAGGCCGGGCAGGGGACTGCCGAACATCAGGCCGAACTCGGCCGGGTGGGCGATCGACCACTGGCGAAACTCCCGGCACACCGTGTAGAGCTGGCCGGTGAGGTCGTCCGGCGGGCAGGCGTCGCGGGCAAGTTCGAGGTGCGCGGTGCACTCGTCGTACAGGTCCGCGCAGAGCGACGCGGCGAGCGCCTCCAGGTTCGGGAAGTACCGGTAGAGGGCCGCCGCCGTGAGTCCCATCTCGCGCGCGATGGCTCGTAGGGATATGGCACTCGGGCCACCTTCGACCAGCAACCGCCGGGCGCCCTGCTTGATCTCGTCGAGCGTGGCGGCGCGCAGGCGCTCCCGGCGGGTACCCGGCGTGGCGGTCGTCACTAAACACCTCTTGACTAAAGCTAACAGCGCTGACAGAGTAAACGGCGTTAACTCATGTAAGCATCGCACACATTGTACGGCTTCTACGGCGCGGGGAGGGCGATCGGCATGTTCGCATGGTGGGGACGGACCGTGGTACGGGTGCGCTGGGCGGTGGTCATCGCCGGTCTGGCATTCGTCGTGGTTGGCGCGACCTGGGGTACCGGAGTCTTCGGCGCCATGAGCAACGGGGGGTTCGAAGATCCCGACAGCGAGTCGACCCGCGCCGCCCAGCGCATCGTCACGGAGGTCGGCCAGCAGGACGTCCACGTGATCGCCCTCTACTCCTCGCCCACCCAAACGGTCGACGATCCCGCGTTCCGGGAGGCGGTCAGCGGTACGGTCGCGGCGCTGCGGCAGCGCCCCGAGGTGGTGCAGGTCGTGTCGTACTACGAGACCAACGCACCCGCGTTCGTCTCGACCGACCGGCACGCCACGTACGTCGCGATCCGGGTGCGGGCTCCGGGCAACGCCGACGAGCTCGCCGCCATCAGGGGCAGCTTGGCGGCGCCTGGGCTGCGTACCCAGGTAGGCGGGCAGACCGCGGCCTTCGCCGACATCAGCGACCGGGTGGCCGCCGACATCGGCAAGGCGGAAGGGCTTTCGATGCCGATCCTGCTGGTCCTGCTGATCTTCGTGTTCGGCAGCGTCGTGGCGGCGACGACCCCGCTGATGGTCGGCGGCCTGGCGATCCTCGGTGCGTTCGTGGCCACCCGCCTGCTCACCCAGGTCACCGAGGTCTCGATCTTCGCGATCAACATCATCACGCTGGTCGGGCTCGGCCTGTCCATCGACTACGCGCTGTTCGTGGTCAGCCGCTACCGCGAGGAGCTGGACAAGGGGCACGCCGTACCGGAGGCGATCGAGCGCACCCTCGCCACGGCGGGTCGCACGGTCGCCGTGTCGGGCCTCACGGTGGCCCTGGCCATGGCGAGCCTGCTGCTCTTCCCGCAGGTCTTCCTGCGCTCGATGGGCTTCGGTGGGATGGCCGCGGTCCTGGTCGCCATGCTGGCCTCGCTGACGGTACTGCCGGCGCTGCTGGCCATCCTCGGCCGGCGTGCGTTCGCCTGGCGGGTCCGGGTCCCGGGACGGCGGCGCGCCACGGCGCCGGGTGCGACCTGGGCCCGCATCGCGCACGCGGTCATGCGCCGGCCGGTGCTGGTCGTACTCGGTACCGTCGCGGTGCTCGGCGTGCTCGCCTCGCCGTTCGTCCGCGCCGAGTTCGGCGGCATCGACGAGCGAGTGCTCCCGCCCGGTACAGAGAGCCGGGTCGTCTCGGAACAGATCAAGGCCAACTTCCCGGGCGGCGGGGTGGACCACATCAAGGTGCTCGTCAGCGGGGCCGACCAGGCCACGACCGCGAGCCTGGCCGCCGACATCGGCCTGCTCCCGCACGTCACCGGCGCGCAGGTCGCGGGGAACAAGGACCGGTCCTGGCTCATCGCTGTCTCGTACGAGGGGGAGAGCGGCGGCCCGGTCGCGCGTGGCGTGGTCGCCGACATCCGCGCGCTGCCCAAGCCGGCCGGTGCCGAGGTCCTGGTCGGTGGCCGCGCGGCCGAGCTGACCGACCTGCTGGCCAGCCTGTCCAGGCGGCTGCCGGGGATGGCCCTGCTGGTGGCCGGCATGACGTTCGTGCTGCTGTTCCTCGCGTTCGGCTCGGTGCTGCTGCCGATCAAGGCGGTAGTCATGAACGTCGTATCGATCGGCGCCTCGTTCGGCGCGGTCGTGTGGGCCTTCCAGGACGGGCATCTGGCCAGCCTGCTCGGCTTCACCTCGACCGGCTTCCTGGAGTCCACGCAGCTCGTGCTGATGCTGGCGATCCTGTTCGGCCTGTCCACCGACTACGAGGTGTTCCTGCTCTCCCGGGTACGCGAGGAGTGGGACCGTACCGGCGACAACACAGCATCGGTGGCCGGTGGCCTGCAGCGCACCGGCCGGATCATCACCTCGGCGGCGTTGCTGCTGGTGGTCGTCATCGGCGGCTTCGCCACCGGCGGCATCGTGTTCATCAAGATGATCGGCGTCGGCATGATCGTGGCGATCGTGGTGGACGCGACGATCGTGCGGGCGCTGCTGGTGCCGGCGACCATGCGGCTGCTGGGCCGTGCCAACTGGTGGGCGCCGGGTCCGTTGGCGAAGGTTTATCGCCGGTACGGCCTGCGTGAGGGCGACGGCGTCGAGCCGGCGACCGCTCCCGTGCCGGAGCCGGTGCACGCCTGAGGCGAACCAACGACGGCCGATCGTGGTGGCACACTGGTGCCGCCACGATCGGCTGTACTGGGGAGGGCGCGACGTATGGACATCACGGTGGAGCTGCCGGCCGACCCGCAACGGCTCGTCACCGCGAGCCGGGTCATCTACCGACGCGGTCGCCTCGCCTCCCGGACGCTCGGGGTCTTCGCGATCGTGCTGGGCGCTGGCCTCCTCGCGACGGTGCTCCTGGCCGACGGCGACGGCTTCGAGCTGCTGTTGGGCGCGGCGATGGCCTTCCTGGGCGTGGCGCTGTTCCGCCGGTACGACCGCGCCATCGCCCTCGGCGTGGCGCGCCGTCCGGTCTACGCCCACGGCGGTTGTACCGTCCGGCTGACCGACGCCGAGATCTCGGTGACCTATCCGCTGGCGTCGCTGCACCTCGCCTGGCCGGCGATCTCCAAGGTGGTCAACACCCACGGGCTCTGGCTGTTCCACAGCGGTTGGCCCGTGGCGCTCGCCTTGCCGGCCGCCAGCCTCGGCCCGACCCAGGCCGAGGAGCTCGGCGCGTTCCTTTCCGAACGGGCATTGTTGCCGGCGGCCGCGTGACACCCGCCGCCATCGCCCGGGGGACAATGAGCCGGTGACGCCCCGAGATGTCGTGCTGCTCGGCTCCACCGGGTCGATCGGGACGCAGGCCGTCGATATCGTGCGGCGCAACCCCGACCGGTTCCGCGTGGTCGCGCTCGGCGCCGGGGGCGGCAACGTGGCGCTGCTCGCCGCGCAGGCGCTGGAGCTTCGCGTCGAGGCCGTCGGTGTGGCGAAGGCCACCGCCGCGCAGGACCTCCAGCTCGCCTTCTACGCCGAGGCGTCCAGGCGCGGGTACTCGACCGGAGGCTTCCGGGTACCGAAGATCCTCACCGGCCCGGACGCCATGGCCGAGCTGGCCGCCTGGCCGTGTGACGTGGTGCTCAACGGCGTCGTCGGGTCGCTCGGGCTCGCGCCAACGCTGGCGGCGCTGCGCTCCGGGCGTACGCTCGCCCTCGCCAACAAGGAGTCGCTCGTAGCCGGCGGCCCGCTGGTCAAGGCCGCCTTGACGCGGCCCGGGCAGATCGTCCCGGTCGACTCGGAGCACTCGGCGCTGGCCCAGTGCCGGCGCGCCGGCTCGCCGGCCGAGGTACGCCGGCTGGTCCTCACCGCCAGCGGCGGCCCGTTCCGTGGCCGGCGCCGCGCGGAGCTGGCCGGCGTCACGCCCGAGCAGGCGCTGGCCCATCCCACCTGGGACATGGGGCCGGTCGTGACGATCAACAGCGCGACGCTGGTGAACAAGGGCCTTGAGATGATCGAGGCGCACGAGCTGTTCGACGTGGCGTACGACCGGATCGAGGTCATGGTGCACCCGCAGTCGGTGATCCACTCTCTGGTGGAGTTCGCCGACGGCTCCACGATGGCCCAGTGCAGCCCGCCGGACATGCGGCTGCCCATCGCGCTCGCACTGGCCTGGCCGGATCGGGTACCCGACGCGGCCGCCGCCGTCGACTGGACAGCGGCGCACAGCTGGGAGCTGAGCCCGCTGGATCACACCGCGTTCCCGGCGGTCGGGCTGGCCAAGGCCGCCGGACGGGCCGGGCGCTGCCGGCCGGCGATCTACAATGCCGCCAACGAGGAGTGCGTCGCGGCGTTCGTCGAACGCCGCCTGCCGTTCCTCGGCATCGTCGACACGGTCGAGCGGGTCCTCGCGGCTGCGCCCGACTTTACCGAACCAGGTACGGTCGAAGAGGTGCTCGCGGCCGAGTCATGGGCGCGAGCGCATGCGCGCGAGATCATCTCCGCGGTCGAGCGCGGCCGCCAACGGACGTAGCAACGCTCGGGGTGAAGGGTGAAGGGAGCCTGATGGCGCTGCTGGGGATCGTCCTGTTTGCCCTGGGCATCCTGGTGTCGGTGTGCCTGCACGAGGCGGGTCACATGGCGACCGCCAAGGCGTTCGGCATGAAGGTCACCCGCTACTTCGTGGGCTTCGGTCCCACCCTGTTCTCGTTCCGGCGGGGCGAGACCGAGTACGGGGTGAAGGCCATCCCGCTCGGGGGCTTCGTCAAGATCGTCGGGATGACGCCGCAGGACGACGACGTCGACCCCAAGGACGAGCCGCGAGTGATGTGGCGCTTCCCGGTGTGGAAGCGGACGATCGTGATGGCCGCCGGCTCGGTGGCCCATTTCGTCCTGGCCGTCGTCGTCCTCTGGGTGACGTTTGTGTTCGTCGGAGTCAGCAACCCCGAGCTCAACAAGCCCCAGCCGGCGGTCGTCGACGTCGTGGATTGTGTCGTCACCACACCCGAGACGCGCGAGTGCCGGGCCAGCGATCCGGACTCTCCCGCCAAGAAGGCCGGCCTGCAGAACGGTGACAAGATCGTCAAAGTCAACGACACGGCGGTCGCCAACTACGACGAGCTGCGCACGGCGATCCGCACGACCCCGGCCGGCAAGGCGAACGTGACGGTCGAGCGTAACGGCGAGACCGTCGTGGTGCCGGTCGAGCTGGCCTCGGTCACCCGGCCGTCGGACGATCCCAAGGCCCCCGCCAGCAAGACCCAAAACGTCTCCGCGTTGGGTATCAAGGTTCACTTGACGGTTCCGCTCATGGTCAAGTACGGGCCAATCGAGGGCGTCAACCAGACCGGTAAGACGGTCGGCGAGCTGTTCGTGGGGATCTTCAAGTCGCTCAAGCAGATCCCGTCGAAGGTGCCCGCGCTCCTTCGTGCGCTCAGCGGCGGCGAGCGTGACAAGGAGACACCGGTGAGCGTGGTGGGCGCCAGCCGGATCGGCGGTGAGCTGGCGCAGGCGGGGCTGTGGTCGACCTTCCTGTTGCTGTTCGCGGTGCTGAACCTGTTCTACGGCGTGTTCAACCTGCTCCCGCTGCTGCCGATGGACGGCGGTCACATCGCGATCTCCTGGTTTGAAAAGGTACGGTCGTGGATCGCCGCCCGCCGGGGCAAGGCCGACCCGGGCCGGGTCGACTACGTGAAGCTGACCCCGATTACGCTCGCCGTCATATCGGTCCTCGGCGTCTTCGTCCTCCTGACCGTCACCGCGGACATCGTCAACCCGATCTCGATCTTCAGGTGAGTTTGCATTGACATCGGTCAATCTCGGCATGCCGACCGCGTCGCCGCAGCCGCTGGCGCCCCGCCGGCAGACTCGACAGATCATGGTCGGCTCGATCCCGGTCGGCGGTGGCGCGCCGATCAGCGTCCAGTCGATGACGACCACCTTGACCGCCGACGTCAACGCCACGCTCCAGCAGATCGCCGAGCTGACCGCGGCGGGGTGCCAGATCGTGCGGGTGGCGGTGCCGTCGCAGGACGACGTGGAGGCCCTGCCGGCCATCGCGAAGAAGTCCCAGATCCCGGTGATCGCCGACATCCACTTCCAGCCGCGGTACGTCTTCGCGGCCATCGACGCCGGCTGCGCCGCGGTCCGGGTGAACCCGGGCAACATCAAGAAGTTCGACGACAAGGTCGCCGAGATCGCGCGGGCGGCGTCCGACGCCAGGGTGCCGATCCGCATCGGGGTCAACGCCGGTTCGCTGGACCCACGGCTGCTCGCCAAGTACGGCAAGGCGACCGCCGAGGCGCTGGTGGAGAGCGCCCTGTGGGAGTGCTCGCTGTTCGAGGAGCACGGGTTCCGCGACATCAAGATCTCGGTGAAGCACAACGACCCGGTGGTGATGATCCGGGCGTACCGCCAGCTGTCCGAGCAGTGTGACTATCCGCTGCACCTCGGGGTCACCGAGGCCGGGCCGGCGTTCCAGGGCACGATCAAGTCAGCGGTGGCCTTCGGCGCGCTGCTCGCCGAGGGGATCGGCGACACGATCCGGGTGTCGCTGTCGGCGCCCCCGGTCGAAGAGGTCAAGGTGGGCCTGGCGATCCTGGAGTCGCTCGCGTTGCGGGAGCGGGGTCTGGAGATCGTCTCCTGCCCGTCGTGCGGGCGCGCGCAGGTCGACGTCTACACCCTCGCTGACCAGGTGACCGCCGCGCTCGAAGGCTTCCCGGTGCCGCTGCGGGTGGCCGTGATGGGCTGCGTGGTCAACGGGCCGGGCGAAGCCCGGGAAGCCGACCTCGGGGTCGCGTCCGGCAACGGCAAGGGCCAGATCTTCGTCAAGGGCGAGGTCATCAAGACGGTACCCGAGTCGCTGATCGTTGAGACGCTGGTCGAGGAGGCGGTCCGCCTGGCCACGGAGATGGGCGCCGACCTTTCCGAGGTCGGTGGCCCGACCGTCACCGTGCACTGAACGCGGCGGTATCGATGCGAGCCGGGCTCGGGCCAAGGGCCGAGCCCGGCTCCGGGCGGCGGCTCAGTCGCTTTCGGCCAGGATGGCGTACAGCTTGCGCCTGGTCTCCAGCAGCACGTCGAGCGCCTTGGTGCGCTGGTCCTCGGTGCCGTTGAAGCCGACCTGGCGCAGGGCGTTCATGATGCCGAAGATCGCGTCACGGTAGTCCCGGACGGTGTTCATCTCGTCCTCACCGAACTGCTGCCACGGCGCGTTCTCGCGGGCCTGTTCCGCCTCGGCGCGGCCGGCGTCGGTCAGCGTGAACCGGCGCCGCCCGCCGCTCTCCTCGCTGACGATCAGGCCCTCGTCCTCCAGCAGCTGCAGGGTCGGGTAGACCGAGCCCGGGCTCGGCCGCCATACGCCGCCGGTCCGCTGGTCGAGCTCCTGGATCATCTCGTAGCCGTGCATCGGGCGCTCGGTGAGCAGCGCCAGCACGGCCTCCCGTACATTCGGCCGGCGCCCGCCCCGGCCCCGGCCGTGGTGGCCGTGCCTCTGCTCGTGCGGGCGGAACGGCGGCGGCCAGCCGAAACCGAAGCCCCGGCGGCGCGCCTCATGCATTGCGCGGAAGTCTCTCACGACGTCCCCCATTCTGTCGTTGTATCGCAGATACTTCGACGATATATCGGAAGACTATCGCCGACAAGTGCATGCCGTTAGGCGATGGGGGTTGTTGGTGCAGCGCACGCTGGCCCGGGGACGCCTGTAGAGTGGCGCGCCGATCTGGCACGCTACAGGTGTGCTCACCCTACCGGCGCGGCTGCTTGGTGACGCCGAGCGCGGGGCCGTCGAGCGGCTGCTCGACCAGGACCCCTATGCTGGCGCGCCGGTCGCCGAGCGGGTGGCGGCGGCCGGTCTGGCGTGGTGGCGCCTTGACGCGCGGATCTTCGGCTACGGCCCGCGCAAGCACCTGGAGGCCCTCTGCTGGGTGGGCGCCAACCTGATCCCGGTGCACGCCTCCCCAGCCGCCGTGGCGGCCTTCGCCGAGCTGACCGCGGGCGAGCCGCGTACCTGCTCGTCGATCGTGGGCTCCGCCGACGCCGTGCTCGATCTCTGGCACCGCCTGGCGCCGGCCTGGGGCCCGGCGCGCGACGTCCGCCCGTGCCAGCCGCTGCTCGCGACGGACGCGCCGCCGTCGGTCACCGCCGACCCGGGCGTACGCCTGGTCCGCCCCGACGAGGTCGACGCGCTCTATCCGGCCGCCGTCGCGATGTACACCGAGGAGGTCGGCATCTCGCCGGTCGCCGACGGCGGTGCGAGCGCATACCGGGAGCGGGTGCGTGACCTGGTGCGCGGCGGTCGGGCGTACGCCCGGATCATCGGCGGCCAGGTGGTCTTCAAGGCCGAGCTGGCCGTGATCACCCGGCACACCGCGCAGATCCAAGGGGTCTGGACCGCGCCGGACTGGCGCGGGCACGGCATGGCGACGGCCGGGATGGCGGCCGTGGTCCGTGATGCGCTGCGCCGGGTCGCGCCGAGCGTGAGCCTCTACGTCAACGACTACAACGAACCCGCGCGGCGGGTGTACGCCCGGTGCGGCTTCCGCCCGGTCGGCACCTTCGCCACCGTGCTGTTCTGACCGCGGGGAGCGTGATGCCGCACCTCCGGCCAGGTCGGGGCCCGACGGGCCCGGCTGTGGAACCTCCCCGAAACAGCCCGACCCGCCACCCCCCGATAGGCCCGTCCCCCTAGCTGTCCCGAGCATGCCGGTCAGATCGATGACCGGCAACGGGTTTTCTGCCGGTTCAGCCGTGAGCGTATTGTCCACAGTAGACAACAGCGGAAGGGGAGCCATGACGGACGCACCTGCGCTCACGCTGGAGGCGCTACGCATCGCGGTCGCCGAGGGCGACATCGACACGGTGGTGCTCGCCGTGGTCGACATGCAGGGACGGCTGCAGGGCAAGCGGTTCCACGGGCAGTACTTCCTCGACGAGGTGGTGGCTCATGGCACCGAGGGCTGCAACTACCTGCTCGCCGTTGACGTGGAGATGAACACGGTGGACGGGTACGCGATGTCGTCGTGGGCGCGCGGGTACGGCGACTTCGCCATGGTGCCCGACTTCCGTACCCTGCGCCGCGTGCCGTGGCAGCCGGCCACCGCCCTGGTGCTGGCCGACCTGACGTGGTTCGACGGTACGCCCGTCGCCGCCTCGCCCCGGCAGATCCTGCGCCGGCAGCTGGAACGGCTGGCCGGCGCGGGGCTCGCCGCGTACGCCGGCACGGAGCTGGAGTTCGTGGTCTACCGGGACTCCTACGAGGAGGCGTGGCGGCGGGGGTACCGCGACCTGATCCCAGCCAACCTCTACAACAACGACTACTCCGTGCTCGGCACGTCACGGATCGAGCCGCTGCTGCGGCGCATCCGCAACGACATGGCCGGCGCGGGCCTCGTGCCGGAGAGCGCCAAGGGCGAGTGCAACCTCGGCCAGCACGAGATCGCCTTCCGCTACGCCAGCGCGCTGACCTGCTGTGACAACCACGTCATCTACAAGAACGGCGCGAAGGAGATCGCTGCGCAGGAAGGCTTGTCGCTGACCTTCATGGCAAAGCCGAACCAGCGGGAGGGCAACTCCTGCCACATCCACTTCTCGCTGCGCTCCACAGAGGACGGTCGGCCGATCGCCGCCGGGGACGGGCCGGATGGCATCTCGCCGCGGATGCGGCAGGCGCTGGCCGGCCTCCTGGCCACGATGCGCGAGCTGACGTTGCTGTACGCGCCGAACGTCAACTCGTACAAGCGATTCCAGGCCGGCTCGTTCGCGCCAACCGCGATCCGCTGGGGCATGGACAACCGCACCTGCGCGCTGCGGATGGTGGGGCACGGGCCCTCGATGCGGGTGGAGAACCGGGTGCCGGGCGGCGACATCAACCCATACCTGGCGGTCGCGGCGATGGTCGCCGGCGCCCGGCACGGCATCGAAAACGAGCTGGAGCTGGAGGACGCCTACGCCGGCAACGCCTACCAGGACGGCGTGGCGCCCAGGGTACCGGCGACGCTGCGGGACGCCCTGGCGCTGTGGGAGTCCAGCAAGATCGCACGGGCCGCGTTCGGCGACGAGGTGGTCGAGCACTACGCCAACAACGCCCGGGTGGAGCTGGCCGCCTTCGACGCGGCGGTCACCGACTGGGAGCTGTTCCGGGGGTTCGAGCGGTTATGAGCGAGCGAGCTGGCGCCCGCCAAGTGATCAACCCGGCGACCGAGGAGGTCGTCGCCGAGGTGGCCGCGACCACCGCCGAGGAGGCCGACGCCGCGATCGCAAAGGCCGCCGCGGCCTTCCCGGCCTGGCGCGCGGTGAGCCCCGGCGACCGGGCCCGGCTGCTGCGCCGTTTCGCGTCCATTGTGGACGACCACGTCGCGGAGCTGGCCCGGCTGGAGGTGCGCAACGCCGGCCACACCATCACCAACGCCCGCTGGGAGGCCGGCAACGTTCGGGACTGCCTGTACTACTACTCGGCCGCGCCGGAGCGCCTGAGCGGCCGGCAGATCCCGGTCGCCGGTGGCCTGGACGTGACCTTCTACGAGCCGCTCGGCGTGGTCGGCATCATCGTGCCGTGGAACTTTCCGATGCCGATCGCCGGCTGGGGCTTCGCGCCGGCGCTGGCCGCCGGCAACACGGTCGTGCTCAAGCCGGCCGAGCTCACACCGCTGACCGCGCTGCGCCTCGCCGAGCTCGGCCGTGAGGCGGGCCTGCCGGAGGGTGTCTTCACGGTGCTCCCCGGTAAGGGCAGCGTCGTGGGTCAGCGCTTCGTCGACCATCCGGCGGTACGCAAGATCTGCTTCACCGGCTCGACCCAGGTGGGCAAGCAGATCATGGCGGGCTGCGCCGCCCAGGTGAAGCGGCTCACCCTGGAGCTGGGTGGCAAGAGCGCCAACCTGGTCTTCGCCGATGCGGACCTTCCGAAGGCGGCGGCCGCGGCGCCGTACGCCATCTTCGACAACGCCGGTCAGGACTGCTGCGCCCGCTCGCGGCTCCTCGTGCAGCGCACCGCGTACGACCGGTTTCTGGAGCTGCTGGAGGGCGCGGTGAAGGCGTTCCGGGTGGAGGACCCGGCTCGCGAGACAGCCGAGATGGGGCCGCTGATCTCGCCAGGGCAGCGGGAGACCGTGGCGTCCTATGTGGACGATGCCGACGTGGCGTTCCGGGGGTCGTGCCCGGCCGGGCCGGGCTACTGGTACCCGCCCACGGTGCTGCTCGCCAAGTCGGCGGAGGCCCGGCACTGGCGCGAGGAGATCTTCGGTCCGGTCGTCTCGGTGCTGCCGTTCGAGGACGAGGACGCGGCGGTCGCGCTGGCCAACGACACCGAGTACGGCCTGTCCGGCTCGATCTGGACCCGCGACATCGGGCGGGCCATCCGGGTCAGCCGGGGCATCGAGACCGGCAACCTGAGCGTCAACTCCAACTCCTCGGTGCGGTACTGGACCCCGTTCGGCGGGGTCAAGCAGTCCGGTCTGGGCCGCGAGCTCGGCCCGGACGCGGTGGCCGCCTTCACCGAGGTCAAGAACGTCTTCATCGACACGGAGGCATGAATGGCTCGGCTGGACGGGCGGGTGTCGGTCATCACCGGCGGCGGTGGCGGCATCGGGCTGGCCACGGCGCGGCGCTTCGCCGACGAGGGTGCGAAGGTCGTGGTCGTCGACGTGAACGCCGACGTCGGGAAGGCCGCCGCCGAGCAGGTCGGTGGCGAGTACATGGGCTGCGACGTGTCGGACGAGGCATCGGTGCGCGCGCTGTTCGACGGGGTTGCCCAGCGGTACGGCCGGTTGGACGTGGCGTTCAACAACGCCGGCATATCCCCGCCCGACGACGGCTCGATCCTGGAGACCGGGCTGGACGCCTGGGAGCGGGTCAACCGGGTCAACCTGACCAGCGTGTACCTGTGCTGCAAGTACGCGATCCCGCACATGCTGCGCCAGGGCAAGGGCTCGATCATCAACACGGCCAGCTTCGTGGCGTTGATGGGAGCAGCCACCTCGCAGATCGCGTACACGGCGAGCAAGGGTGGGGTGCTGGCGATGACCCGGGAGCTGGGCGTGCAGTTCGCGCGGGAGGGCATCCGGGTCAACGCGCTGTGCCCTGGGCCGGTGGCCACGCCGCTGCTGATGGAGCTGTTCGCCAAGGATCCCGAGCGGGCTGCGCGGCGGCTGGTACACGTACCGATGGGCCGGTTCGCCAAGCCCGCGGAGATCGCGGCGGCCGTGGCGTTCCTCGCCAGCGACGACGCCTCGTTCATCACCGCGAGCACGTTCCTGGTCGACGGCGGCATCACCGGGGCGTACGTGACGCCGTTGTGACCGCGGCGGCGCGTGGCCGGCCCGGTGCGACTAGCGTCTGGAACGTCGAGCACGCGGAGCGAGGGAGCTGAGCGCCGATGTCGAGGCCGGTGATCGGGTTGACCACGTACGCCGAGGAGACCCGGTTCGGGGTCAACGACACGTTCGCCGCCGTCCTGCCCTTGTCGTACGTGCACGCCGTCCACGTCAACGGAGGGCGCGCGGTGCTCGTGACGCCCGACGACCCCGACGTCGACGTGCTGGACGGCCTGGACGCGATCATCTTCACCGGCGGCTCCGACGTCGACCCGGGCCTGTACGGCGAGGAGCGCCACGCCACGGTCAGCGTGCGGCCGCAGCGGGACAAGGCCGAGCTCATGCTCATGCGGGCGGCGCTCGCCAAAGACCTGCCGCTGTTCGGCATCTGCCGCGGCATGCAGCTGATGACCGTGGCGTACGGGGGGAAGCTGCACCAACACCTGCCCGACGTGCTGGGGCACAACAACCACCGCCCGATCACCGGCCCCAAGTTCGGCGAGCACGAGGTCAAGCTCGTCCCCGGCAGCCTCTGCCACCGGATCCTCGGCGACGTGGTCGTCGTCAACTCGTTCCACCACCAGGGCATCGCCGATCCCGGCCGGCTGACGCCCACCGGCTGGTGCCCCGACGACGGGCTCATCGAGACGGTCGAGGACCCGAGCAAGCGGTTCGTGATCGGCGTGCAGTGGCATCCCGAGGACACCACGGACTTCCGGCTCTTCGCGGCGCTCGTCGAGGCGGCCCGGGTGGTGAGGTCGACGACGAGTATCGCAGCACCCCCAACGTCACGAGGAGCGACGGGCCGCCAGCCCTGACCGTTGGATAGGCTGGCACACCGTGGGGGTCAGAGCGGAGCTGAGGCCGGGCCGGATCTCGCCATGGCGGGAGGTGCCGGCGCATGTCCCGCGGCCGGAGTACGTCGGCAAGCGCGGCCCCAAGCGGTTCCGCGGCTCAGATGTCCAGACGCCGGAGACGATCGAGAAGATGCGCATCGCCGGCAAGCTGGCAGCGCATGCCACCGTGCTGGCCGGCGAGCACTGTCAGCCGGGCGTCACGACCGACGAGGTCGACCGGGTGGTGCACGAGTTCCTGTGCGACCACGGGGCGTACCCGTCGACCCTGGGCTACAAGGGGTTCCCGAAGTCCTGCTGCACCTCGCTGAACGAGGTGATCTGTCACGGGATCCCGGACAGCACCGTGATCGAGGACGGCGACATCATCAACGTGGACGTGACCGCGTACATCAACGGCGTCCACGGCGACACCGACGCCACGTTCTGCGTGGGCAACGTCTCCGAGGAGGCGCGGCTGCTCGTGGAGCGTACGCGCGAGGCGATGATGCGGGGCATCCGGGCGGTCGCGCCGGGGCGGCCGCTGAACGCGATCGGGCGGGTCATCGAGGCGTACGCGAAACGCTTCGGCTACGGGGTGGTCCGCGACTTCACCGGGCACGGCATCGGCGAGTCGTTCCACTCCGGGCTCTACGTGCCGCACTACGACAACCCGTCGCTGACCACGGTGATGGAACCGGGGATGACCTTCACTATCGAGCCCATGATCACGCTGGGTACGTACGAGTACGAGATGTGGCGCGACGGCTGGACGGTCGTGACCAAGGACCGCAAATGGACGGCCCAGTTCGAGCACACGGTCGTGGTGACCGAGGATGGGTACGAGATCCTGACCCTGCCGTGAGGAGCACCCGGTGACCGAGACCGACGCCGACGAACGCCCGGCCGCAATGGACGAACACCATCACGCCGACGTGAGCGGCGGCCGGCTGCGCCCGGCGGTCTTCGGCGCCATGGACGGCCTGGTTACCAACATCGCGTTGATCTCCGGTGTGGGTGGCGCCGGTGTGGAGCCGCACCAGATCGTGCTCACCGGCATCGCCGGGCTGGTCGCGGGCGCGATCTCGATGGGGCTGGGCGAGTACACCAGCGTGCGCACCCAGAACGAGCAGGTCGAGCACGAGGTGGCCAAGGAGCGGCGGGAGCTTGAGCGCAACCCGCAGGCCGAGGCGGACGAGCTGGCCGAGCTGTGGATCTCCCGCGGCCTGCAGCCGGAGCTGGCGCGGGAGGTCGCCACGGCGCTGGGTAAGAAGCTTGACGTCGCGTTACGCGTGCACGCCCAGGAGGAGCTGGGCATCGACCCGAACGAGACGCCCAGCCCGTGGATGGCCGCGATCCTCTCGTTCGTGTGCTTCTCCGCCGGCGCGCTGGTGCCGTTGCTGCCGTACCTGTTCGGGGCCACCTCGCTATGGCTGGCGCTGGCCGCCGGGGGCGTCGGCCTGTTCGTCTCCGGCGCTCTGGTGGCGCGGTTCACCAACCGGAACTGGTGGAGCAGCGGCCTGCGGCAGCTGGTGCTCGGCTGTCTCGCCGCGGCCGCCACCTACGGCGTCGGCCGCCTGATCGGCGCCACCGTTGCGTGAGCGGCGCGCGCCGCGGCGCGCCCCGCCGGCGCCGCTGGCGCGCCTCACGCGAGCAGGTCGGCGATCGTGCCGTCGACGGGATGGCCGCGCTTGGCCAGCTCCTCGGCCTGCCCGCGCAGCCGCCTGCCGACCTCGACCATGTCGGCCTCGCCCAGGCCGGTCCGGCGCACCGCCTCGGCGCTGTGCCGGAAGTACGTGCGGGTGAGCAGGCCGTCGACCATGGCCGCGGAGAGCCGAGCCTCGCACAGCGTCAGGAGGGCGCCGTCGGTGTCGTGCCACTCCGCCAGGCGCAGCGACTTGGCGTAGGTGGCCTCCGCGCTGCACCACGCCTCCCGCGCCAGCGCCACGAACTCCCGGCCTCCGGTTTCCGCCAGCCGGCCCAGGTGCGCGTCACGGAGCCGGCTGTGCCAGCCGTCCGGGTCGTAGATCGGTTTCGTGGTCAGGTACTGGTCGGCGGCGAGCGGCCAGGAGGTGCTCAGGGTCCGCGCGTACTCGAGGTACTCGTCGGCGGAGATGACGCCGAGGTCGACGATGACGCCGTTGACGCGCCGGCTGGTCGGGCGCGGGCCCTCGCCCGGCCGGAACGTCACCACCACGAGGTCGACGTCGGCACCGTCGGCGTCGTCGCCGTGTGCCAGCGCCCCGTGCACCCCGATCGCATGGATCTGGGCCGGATACCGGCGCAGCACCGCGTCGGCGATCTGCTCGGCGACGGCCCACCGGGGGCTGCTCAGGTAGGGGTTGCTCGGCACGCGCCCCATTCTGGGCCAAACCGGGGAGACTGGGCCAGCCTCCCCGGTGATGTGAACCGTCACTGTCCATATCGGACGATCAGGGGTTCACAGGGTCGTCGGTCCCGCCCACCGGTTCATCGCTCGCTCCTTCCGGGTACGCCGTGCCGGTACCCAGAGTCGGCCCGCCAGCGGTCCGGTGGGCGGATGCGCCCGCGCGATGGCACGGTTCTGGGAGTCGGCCGGTCAGGGGCCCAGTGCCGGGTTCCGTTCCAACCGGAACATCCGGAGCTCGCGGCCGGCGGCCCGCCGCTCGTACGTCCGGTACGCCGGCCACTCCGCTCGCAGAGCTTCCCAGAGCCGATCACGGTCGGGGCCGGTCACCAGCGTGGCGCGTACCGGGATCTGCTCGCTGTCGAGCGTGACGGTGGCCTGCGGGTCGGCCAGGAGGTTGGCCGACCAGGCGGGCTGGTGCGCCTGACCCCAGTTGCTGCCGACCACCACCAGCGCCTCGCCGTCGGTGACGTAGAGCAGCGGCTGGGTACGCGGCTGGCTGGAGCGGCGTCCCGTGGTGGTGAGCAGCAGCGTCGGTAAGCCGAACATCCGCCCGGTCGACCACCGGACCGGGCCGTGGCCCATGATGAACCGGTCCATCGGTACCAGCCGGCGGCCGAGCGCGGCGAACCAGCGGTAGTGACCCAGGCGTCGGACCGCCGAGGTGAGAGCTGACATCCGTCCAGTGTGGAGGTTGGAACCACAGCCCGCTATAGGCGCCGCTCGATCGGCAGCCGGGAGCGGGTGAGCAGGCCGGCGCCGAGCATGGCGATCACCGGTACCGCGACAGCGTCGTGGCCCGCAGGTCGCTCGGATCCTCCACGATGCCGGTGACCCGCAGGACGCGGCTGCCGTCGGCCAGCCGGACCTCGCCGCCGATGCCCACGCCGATGCGGCGGGCGGCGGCTGGCGTCAGGGCCACCTCGTCCGCGCTGGCCGGAGCCCGTCCGGAGAGCTGGCGGACCAGGCCGCGGGCCAGCGGGTCCGGATAGTCCAGCAGCCGGCCGCCGAGGGTGCCGGTACCGGTCGCCGTCGTCACGGTCAGTTTGATGCGCCGGTCGGTGATGGCCCGGCTGCCGGGCGGCAGCAGGGTCAGCAGCCGCGCCGCCGACGGGTCCTTGGCTGGTGCCTGGTTGCCGTCAATGGCGAGGTACAGGAAGTCGGTGTCGGTCGCTTCCTGCCGCACCGGGCCGTCGTACGGCCAGATGACCGCGGCGTCGGCGGCACCCATCAACCGGTCGGCCCGCTCGGCGGGGGTGAGCCGGAACGTGTCGTACGAGGCCGCGCCGAACGCCATGGCCAGCACCGGTACGCCGATCATCGCGAGCACGAGCGCCGAGCGGCCCTTGGCTCGGCGCGCTTCACGGCGGGCCATCCGCACCGCCGCGCGCCAGCCGTTCACCGCAGGCCGCCCGGGGCGGCCAGCAGCTCCTCAGGCCGGGCCAGCGGCCCGGAGGTGTCGACGATCACGCCGTCGCGCAGGAACACCACGCGGTCGGCCCAGGCGGCGTGCCGCGCCTCGTGCGTCACGAGCACGCCCGCCGCTCCGGCGTCCACTTTGGACCGCAGCAGGCGCAGCACCGCCTCGCCGGTCTGCGAGTCCAGCGCACCGGTCGGCTCGTCGGCCAGCACCAGCCGGCGCTGGCCGACCAGCGCGCGGGCGATCGCCACCCGCTGCTGCTGGCCGCCGGACAGCTCGTCCGGGAAGCGGGTGGCGGAGGCGTCCATGTCCACTTCGGACAGTGCCGCGAGCGCCTGCCGCCGCGCCCGGCGTACCGGGACGCCGTCGAGCTCCAGCGGCAGCGCCACGTTCTCCACGGCGGTGAGGCTGGGCAGCAGGTTGAGGTCCTGGAAGACGTACCCGAGGCGGCGGCGGCGCAGTGCGGCCAGCGCGCGCCGGCTGCAGGTGCCTAGCACGGTGTCTTCGACCACCACCTCGCCCCGGGTCGGGCGGTCCAGCCCGCCGGCCAGGTTGAGCAGGGTCGACTTGCCCGACCCGGACGGTCCCATGACCGCCACCAGCTCACCGGACTCGACGGCCAGCGTCACCCCGCGCAGGGCATGCACCGCGGTCTCCCCGGTGCCGTGGATCCGATGCACGTCACGCAGCTCGAGGATCATCGGGCGCTCACCTCCGGGGCGAGGTCGCCGGCCGGGGTGGTGTTGGGCGTGGCCGGTGGGGCGGTGTACCGGACCAGGCTCGCCTCGCAGTGGTCCAGCCAGCGGATCTCGGCCTCGGCCTGGAAGAGCATCGCGTCGAGCACCAGCCGCCAGGACAGGTCAGACGGCTGGTCGGCGCGCGCCTTGAGCCGGGTGTACTCCTGCAGCGTGCGCATCGTGGCGCCGCGCTGGGTCTGTACCACCGCCCGGACGTCGGCCCCCGGCGTGGTCAGCGCGAGCGCGAGCTTGATGGCCAGCTCGTCCCGGGGCCGGTCGGCGCGGCTGATCGGGGTCGCGAACCAGCTGGCCAGGTCCGCCCGTCCGGCGTCGGTGATCTGGTACGGCCGCTGCCCCCCGTCGCCTTCCGGAAGCGGGCGCACCAGACCATCGCGCTCCAGGCGGGACAGCGTCGTGTAGACCTGCCCGATGTTCAGCGGCCAGGTGCCGCCGGTCGACTCCTCGAAGGCGACGCGTAGCTGGTAGCCGTACATCGGGCCACGTTGGAGCAGTGCGAGAAGACCATGCCTCACTGACATGGCTACTGAGTATGCATACCGGGTATGGCAAGCGCAAGCCCAGGCTCGTCAGGTGCCGGGGAAGGGCACCGTCATCGGCGTGACCCCGGCGGCCCGGCGGGCCTTCGCCGCGCGTACCGCGCAGTCGCTCAACGCGTCGAGCGCCAGCTTGCGGTCGGCGCCCGTGGTATCGGGCAGGGCCAGCCGCCAGATCGCCGCCGTGGCCTCCTCGATCCTGACGGCCAGCCGGAGCGCGCCGGCCTGGTCGGTGACGGGCGCCGGGGGCGTGTACGCGGGCTCGGCCGGCGGTGGCGTACGGCCGCGGCGAGCCAGCAGGACCACGAGCGCGTCGCGCTTGCTGCGGTGGGCCGCCTCGGCGGTGAGCGCCAGCGGCTGGATCGTGGCATCGAGGTGGGCGCCGACCAGCCCGTACCCGTAAATGGCTGCGTGTTCGGCGCGCAAGGCGTCCGTGAGCCGCTCCTCGGCCGTACTCATGCCGGCTCCTCGCTGCGCTCGGAGCCGTCATGAGGCACCAGGCACGCTGAGCCCATGATTCGCTCGCTTCGCTCGCTCATGCCAACACCTCGACGTGGCTGGCGCGCGCCGCGGCGATCGAGCCGAGCAGCGCCGCCCGCCAACCCGGCGCGGCCAGGCATGCCGCGCTCGCCTCGGACATCGCGGCCTTCTCCGCCGCGACCAGGCCGCTCAGCGCGGCGGCCGGATCGTCAGGTACCGGGGAAGCCTGCACGGTCACTCCATCCGGTGCCGGCGGGCTGACCAGCTGCCGGTCAAGCGCATCGAGGTGTGCCCGGTGGGCGTCCAGGAGTGGGCCGAGCCGCTCCGCCAGGGCGGGATGGCGCGCGATCGTCGCCTCGTAGCGGCCGGCCAGTGTGGCGGTCGCCGCCCGCAGGCCGACGAGCGGATCGGCGCCCGGTCGCCATTGCGGTCCGGAGCCCAGGTATCCGCAGCCGGTGGGGGTGGCACCGGCCGCGAGTGCCGCGATCGCCGCCCCGCCAAGGCCGGCCGCGCGCCGCAGCAGACCGCGCCGGCTCAGCCGCGCCTCGACGCGCCCCTCGAGGATGCGCATCGGCACAGGGTAGGACCTTCCACCATGATCCGGTGCGGGGGAGGCGAAGGTTTGCCGCGGCAGCGGCCCGTACGTCGCTACCTCGCGTTACGCTCTGCCCAAGCCAGCCGCGAGGGAGGCCGCGCGGGCGGTGACGTATGCGCCCGCGCCGAGCCGCCCGCGGTCTGGCGGCGAACCGGGCGGCTGAAACAGGAACCGGAGGTGCGGGGCATGGGGCAGCATCGTGGCCGCGCCGCCGGCGGCCGGCCGGCCGGCGTCGCGCAACGCCGTCCGGGCGGCGACCTGTCGGCGCTCCGCCGCCAGCTGACCGAGATCGTCGCACCCGTGGTGGCCAAGGCCGGGTACGACCTGGAGGATCTGGGCATTTCCCGGGTCGGTCGCCGGCATCTGCTGCGGCTCGTGGTGGACACCGACGGCGGGGTCAACCTCGACGCGGTCGCCGAGCTGTCCCGGCAAGTCTCCGAGGCCCTAGACGCCGCCGAGTCCGGCGGCGAGGAGCTCATCGTGGGGGAGTACCAGCTTGAGGTGAGCTCGCCAGGCGTCGACCGGCCGCTGACCCAGCCACGGCACTGGCGGCGCAACGTCGGCCGGCTGGTCAAGGTGAAGGCCGGCGAGCGGCGGCTCGTCGGGCGCGTCCGGGCGGCCGACGACCGTGGCGTCGTGTTCGACGTCGACGGGGTCGCCGCCGAGGTGGGGTACGACCGGCTGGGGCCCGGCCGGGTCCAGGTCGAGTTCGCGCGGCCGGGGGCAGACGTTGACGAGCTGGCCGATGACGATCTTGACGAGATCGACGAGGGGGAAGGAGAGGGCGAAGAGTGAACATTGACCTCGCGGCCCTCCGCGCACTGGAACGTGAGCGGGAGATCCCGTTCGACACCATCCTCGCCGCGATCGAGACCGCTCTGCTGACCGCGTACCGGCACACCGACGGGTCCAACCCGCACGCTCGGGTGGAAATCGACCGCAGGACCGGCGCCGCAACCGTGTACGCACAGGAGCTCGACGAGACCGGCGCCGTTGTCCGCGAGTACGACGACACCCCCCATGACTTCGGCCGGATCGCCGCCATGACGGCCAAGCAGGTGATCCTGCAGCGGCTGCGGGAGGCCACCGACGAGGTGCATTTCGGGGAGTACGTCGGACGCGACGGCGACCTGGTCACCGGCGTCGTCCAGGCTCACGAGGCGCGCACCGAGAAGGGCATCGTCACCGTCGACCTGGGCAAGGTGGAGGCGATGCTGCCCCCGGCCGAGCAGGTCCCCGGCGAGCTCTACGAGCACGGCCAGCGGATCAAGTGCGTCGTGGTACACGTGGCCAAGGGCTTCCGTGGGCCGCAGATCACGCTCTCGCGATCCCACCCGAACCTCGTCAAGCGGCTCTTCGCCCTGGAGGTGCCGGAGATCGCCGACGGCACGGTGGAGATCGCGGCCATCGCCCGGGAAGCCGGTCACCGTACCAAGATCGCGGTACGGTCGACCGTGCCCGGGGTCAACGCCAAGGGCGCGTGCATCGGGCCGATGGGCACCCGGGTCCGGGCGGTCATGAGCGAGCTGCACGGCGAGAAGATCGACATCATCGACTGGTCGGACGATGCCGCCACGTTCGTCGGCAACGCGCTCTCGCCCGCCAAGGCGCTGCGGGTGGAGGTGGTCGACCTGGCCAACCGGGCTGCGCGGGTGATCGTACCGGACTTCCAGCTGTCACTGGCGATCGGCCGGGAAGGGCAGAACGCACGGCTGGCCGCGCGCCTGACCGGGTGGCGCATCGACATCCGGCCGGACACCGAGGCGGTACCGCACGGAGTTTCCGATCATTCCAGTGAGGCTGGCCGCGCACCGGCCTGAGCGGGAGGGTAGACTCTCGGTGGTACGGAGCACGCAACCGGTGCGCACCTGTGTGGGTTGCCGGAGGCGTGCACCAGCCTCCGAGCTGCTGCGTGTAGTCGCGATCGATCACGGTGCCGACGGTTTCGGCGTCGCGCCCGATCCGGCCCGCAGACGGCCGGGTCGGGGGGCCAATATCCATCCTGATCCGGCCTGCCTCGCGCTGGCGGAGCGTCGGCGAGCCTTCGGGCGCGCGCTACGCATCTCCGGTGTCATCGACACCGGACCGCTGGCCGAGGCGATCCGCGCCACCGAGCCGCGGCGCGGAACCGCCGATGGTGGGCGCACCGAGCCCCACCCGGAGAAGCAAGGTAGGACGACCGACATGAGCACACGATGAAGTCACTGAAATGATCAGGCTTCAAGTGCACGAGTGAGGTCGGCGCGGGACTGCCGCCCGGCCTCGGAGTGAGGAGTGTAGTGGCAGGCAAGGCCCGCGTACACGAGCTTGCGAAAGAGTTCGGGGTCGAAAGCAAAGTGGTCCTCGCCAAGCTCAAGGAGCTGGGCGAGTTCGTGAAGTCAGCGTCGAGTACGGTCGAGGCGCCGGTGGCCCGCCGGCTTCGTGCCGCCCTCGAGGCGTCGGCCGCACCCGCGGCCCCGGTAGCCGTCGCCCCGCCGCCGGTCGCGGTTGCGGTGGAGACGCCTGCGGTGGCCGCCAAACCAACCCCACCCAAGCGCACGGCAGCCGTGAAGAAGGCTCCGGTGCCCGGCCCGCCGCGGCCGACGGCTCCGGTGGTCGCCCCGGCCAGTGCCCACGACATCGAGGTCGCTGCGTCCGAGGCACGCGCCGCGGCGCTCAAGGCGGAACAGGAGGCTCAGGTCAAAGCTGCGCAGCAGGCCGCCAAGCAACGCGACACCACCCGGCGGGAGGCGCCGGGCACGGGTGCGCCAACGCCGGGCGTGCGCCCGGCTCCGGCGGCGGTCGTCCCAACGCCTCCAAGGCCCGCCGCCCCGCCGCGTCCGGGCGCTCGCCAGCCGGCGCGTGGGGCCGGCAACAACCCCTTCGGCATCAGCACCACCGGTCCGCGGTCCTCGCCCGGGAGCGGCATGCCGCGGCCGAACCCGGCGTCGATGCCGCCGCGGCCGAACCCCGCATCGATGGGCGGTCCGCGGCCCAGCCCGTCCCAGATGCCCTCGCAGCGGCCGGGACGCCCCGGTGGCGGCTTCGGCACCGATCGGGACCGGCCCGGCCGGCCGGCTGGCGGGGTACGTGGCGGCGCCGGACCGGGCGCGGGTCGCCCGGGTGGCGGCGGCGCCGGTGGCGGGCCGCGTGGCGGTGGTCCCGGTGGGGGCGGTGGCGGTGGCTTCCGCGGCGGTCCCGGTGGGGGCGGCGGCGGCGGGTTCCGTGGCGGTCCCGGCGGCGGTTCCGGTCCGGGCGCTGGTGTCAGCACCGGGCGTCCGGGCGCGGGCGGTCGCGGTCGTGGCGGCGGTGCCGCGGGCGCCTTCGGTCGCCCCGGCGGCAAGCCCACCCGCGGCCGCAAGTCCAAGAAGCAGCGCAGGCAGGAGTTCGACAACCTGTCCGCGCCGACGATGGGCTCGGGTGCCCCGCGCGGTCAGGGCCAGGTGGTACGCCTGCCGCGTGGCGCCTCGCTGTCGGACTTCGCCGAGAAGATCAACGCCAACCCTGGCTCGCTGGTCCAGGAGATGTTCAACCTGGGCGAGATGGTGACGGCGACCCAGTCGTGCACCGACGAGACCCTGCTGCTGCTCGGCGAGCACCTCGGCTTCGAGGTGCAGATCGTCAGCCCCGAGGACGAGGACCGCGAGCTGCTCGCCCGCTTCGACATCGACCTCGACGCGGAGATCGCCGAGGAGCGGCTGGTGACTCGTCCACCGGTGGTGACCGTGATGGGCCACGTCGACCACGGCAAGACCAAGCTGTTGGACGCCATCCGGTCCAGCAACGTGGTCGAGGGCGAGGCCGGCGGCATCACCCAGCACATTGGCGCGTACCAGGTGCACTTCGAGCACGAGGGCGAAGACCGGGCCATCACGTTCATCGACACCCCGGGCCATGAGGCCTTCACCGCCATGCGGGCCCGTGGTGCCCAGGTCACCGACATCGTGGTGCTGGTCGTCGCGGCCGACGACGGCGTGATGCCCCAGACGATCGAGGCGCTCAACCACGCCCAGGCGGCCGACGTGCCGATCGTGGTCGCGGTGAACAAGGTCGACAAGCCCGACGCCAACCCGGCGAAGGTGCGCCAGCAGCTCACCGAGTACGGCCTGGTCGCCGAGGAGTACGGCGGCGAGACGATGTTCGTCGACATCTCGGCCAAGGCCCGGCTCAACATCGACGCGCTGCTGGAGGCGGTGCTGCTCACGGCGGATGCCTCGCTGGAGCTGCGGGCGCCGATCGACGGTCCGGCCCAGGGCGTCGCGATCGAGGCGCACCTGGACAAGGGCCGGGGCCCGGTGGCCACGGTGCTGGTCCAGAAGGGCATGCTCAACATCGGTGACGCGATCGTGGCCGGCCGGGCCTACGGCCGGGTGCGCGCGATGCTCGACGAGAACGGCCGCCCGGCGGACATTGTCGGGCCCGCACGTCCGGTCATGGTGCTCGGTCTGACCTCGGTGCCCGGCGCCGGCGACACGTTCCTCGCCGCCGACGACGACCGCACCGCCCGGCAGATCGCCGAGCAGCGGCAGGCTCGCCGGCGTGCGGCCGAGATGGCCGACCGTACCGGCCGGGTCACCCTGGAGACGCTCTTCGAGCAGATGAAGGAAGGGGAAAAGACCACCCTCACCCTCATCCTCAAGGGCGACGTCTCCGGTTCGGTGGAGGCTCTCGAAGACGCCCTGGTCAAGATCGTGGTCGCCGACGAGGTCCAGCTCAAGATCATCCACCGGGGCGTCGGCTCGATCACCCAGGACGACGTCAACCTGGCGAGCGCGTCGGACGCGATCATCATCGGGTTCAACGTGCGCGCCAACGACAAGGTCCGCGAGCTGGCCGACCGCGAAGGCGTGGAGATCCGCTACTACACGGTCATCTACCAGGCCATCGAGGAGATCGAGACCGCGCTCAAGGGGCTGCTCAAGCCGGAGTACGAAGAGGTCGAGCTCGGCACCGCGGAGATCCGCGAGGTCTTCCGCTCGTCGCGGTTCGGCAACATCGCCGGCTGCCTCGTCCGGTCCGGGACCATCCGCCGCAACGCCAAGGCACGCCTGCTGCGTGACGGTGTCGTGGTCGCGGACAACCTCACCATCGCCGGGCTGCGCCGCTTCAAGGACGACGCGACCGAGGTCCGTGAGGGCTTCGAGTGCGGTATCACGCTCGGCAACTTCAACGACATCCGCGTCGACGACGTCATCGAGACGTTCGAGATGCGGGAGAAGTCGCGTACCTGATCAAGTGGCGCAACTGGCCCGTAAGCCTCGGCTTGCGGGCCAGTTGCGCATTAACCTGGGATCGTCATGGATCTGCAGTGGTGGTCGAT
>WNFZ01000397.1_pt1 | contig 42524 bp, 37 predicted proteins | sample 5400081 | NCBI WGS metagenome assembly WNFZ01 (sample SAMN13153365, study PRJNA577476) | soil metagenome | isolation source: 80 cm soil or saprolite under grassland replicate 1 | place: USA:California | collected 2016-06-15
CTCCGATTTCGTCGCACGAGTTGTGCCGCTCATCCGTCAGAGCGTGCGCGATATCGGCGATCTCCTCGATATCGGCGCCGGCGCCGGCCAGCTGGGACGCGCATTGCGGGCGCCGCATCGTCGCTGGACCGCGATCGAGCCCTCGTCGAACATGCGTGCTCGGCTGGCGCAGTTGGAAGATCCGCCGCATCTCATCGCCGAGGGCTGGGAGGCGGCCGACGTTTCGTTCGACTGGCACGACACCGTCCTCGCCGCCAACATCGCTGCGCCGCTCCAGGAGCCGAATGCTTTCCTCCAGCGTTGCCGCGCCTGGGCACGCCGCAGCGTGGTCTGGGTCGTGCCGGCGCAACATGGGCCGCATGGGATGTGCTTTGCCGGCTGCCTTCCTGCGGCGTGGCACGGCGAGGACGAGACACCGGGTATTGACGTCGTGTTGCGCGGTCTCGTGCCGTCGGCGCAACCACACTCGATCGCGTTTGCGGAGTGGACGTTCTCGGGCGTCGTCGCCGACGTCGAAGCACTCGCGATTTATCTCGCCGACCGGTTGGGATGGCCACAGGGCCGCCGCCCGGAAATGATCGCGCACCTTGCCCGCCAAGCGAAACGCGATGCGCGCGGCTACCGGCTCGATATTCCGAGAAAATCCGCCGTTCTTGTCTGGAAGCATGCCGAGGGGAGCGTCCCATGACTTCGCTGAGCAAGTTCTCTTTGCGTTCGGTCGAGATAGGTGCCGCGCTCCTCGCAGCGACGGCATGCCTTTCGCCAGCAGCCGCGCAAGTCAATTTGGATGAAGTGGTCGTTACCCCGGGCGGACGCCCGGAGCCGCGCAAGCGGGTGACCGGCACGGTCCAGGTCATCGGCGGACGGGACATCGTCGCCGCGGATTCGCCAGTCGCGGGCCCCGGTGCAGTCGGAACCCCGGGGCAGGGCGGCGGCCGTGTGGTCGGCCCAGTGCAGGTTATCGAACGGTCCGAAATCGAACGATCGACCGCGAAATCCGTCGCCGACCTGCTCGCGCAGAACGCGGTCGGCTTTCTCAGCGAATGGACGCCCGGTCAGACCTCGATCAACATCCGCGGCGGGGCCACGGATGGCCAAGGGCGTGACTTCAAGAGCCAGGTACTCGTGCTGATCAACGGCCACCGTGCCGGGACCGCCAACGTCTCAAAGCTGTCGCTCGCCGACATCGATCGGATCGAAATCATCCGCGGACCATCTTCGGTCATTTACGGCAGTCAGAATATCGGCGGCGTGATCAACATCATTTACAAGACCGGGCTGACGGCGCCGGGCAGTTTAGTGGAAGTCAACGGCGGCTCGTGGGGACTCGAGCAAGGCAAGGCGCAGAACGGCGGAGTTCGCAATGGCGTCGACTGGTACGGCGGCGTCTATGGAGGAAGGCGCGACGATTTTCACATCAGCGGCGGCGCCCGCGAGGGGAATACCGCGTGGAGACGGCAATCGGCGTCGTCTTCGCTTGGCTATCAGGTCAATGAGAACAGCCGCTTCGATTTCAATATCCGCACGGACGGCGTCTACGACACTGGCTTTCGCGGCTCCAGCGCGAACCTGTTCGCGGCCGACAACCGTTTCAATCGCTCCTTCGATCTCAGCTACAGCGGCTATATTCCCGGCGGCGCCTTGAGCTGGTTCTTCCAGACTTACGGCGTGAACGATGTCGACGATCTCAATAATCCGTCACCGTTGAGCGCGGCCATCACCCCGCGCACGTCGCTCGACCGCAACAAGCGCAATCTCGATATCGTCGGTACGCGCCTGCAACCCCGCGTCCAAATGTGGAACAGCAACGAGCTGCTGCTCGGCTGGGATGCGGAACGCAACTGGCTGCGTTCGGAACGCTTCCGCCTCGGCCTTAACGGGGCGGCGGTGCCGCAACTCGCGCCCACCGACAACGATCAAACGGAAAACGTCGACGCCTTCTATTTCGAAGACGTACAGACCTTCCTCAACGACCGGCTGACGCTGCGCGGCGGGGTGCGAAGGACCTTCGGCACGACGAATCTGGATCCGACCCCAAACGCGCCAACGTTGATTCCGAGCGGCAGCAAATATAAGGCGACCACCTACGCGGCCGGTACGGCGTACCAGGTTCTGGATTGGTTGACTTTGCGGGCGGGCGCCTCTTCGGGTTTCCGGGCGCCGACCGCCACCGAGCTCGGCGCCAATTTCATCACCGCCTTCACCGGCAATGTCACGTTCGGCAATCCAGGCCTGCAACCGGAGACGAGCAAGCAAATCGAAGCCGGTGCGACCGTCCTGTGGAACGGCATGCGGCTCGACGCCGCCCTGTTCCAGAACCGGATCATCGACCGAATAACGACCGCGGTTCGCTCCTCGTCGAGCGCGGTGACGATCTCCGACACGATCAACAATCCCGGCGAGATCGTGCTGCAAGGCCTCGAGCTGCAGGCGCAGGTCGATCTGCTCAGGACGTTGGCAATCCGCGCCGGCAATTGGCGTTGGACGGTTTTCAGCAACTCTTTCTACAATTTCCACATGGTCGACCAAGGCGCGCCGCCGGCCGCGGGCAGCACCCGGCCGGTGCGGGTCTACGAGTACGAGGCGATGATCGGAACGCGCTTCGGCGAGCGCGGAAGCGGCCAACCGTGGCGCGATTGGAATCTCGAGGTGCGCGGCCTCCTGCGCGGGCCGATGTGGTACAACACCGAGGAAAGATTGCTTATCCCGGGCCAGCTGGTGAACGTCACCGTTTTCCGCAAAAGTCCGTTCTGGGTGTGGTACACGCGCTACGAGGTCGACATCATCCAAGGACTGACTTTGTTTGGTGCGGTCAACAATATCTTCGACATCAACCAGCATCCGATCTTCATCGCCCTCGACCAGACCCCTTGCATCGCCAATCCCATCTTTCAGAACGGGGCATGCGGCAACTCGATGCCGGGACGCGAGTTCATCGTCGGACTGCAAGGACGCTGGTGATGCAAGCATCGTGCGGTCTCGTCATTTTGGCCGCCGCGTGCGCTATCGGCCTGAACTCTATAGCCGCCGCCGAGCCCATCACCGTCCGCGACGCTTTTGACCGCGCCGTGACGCTGCCGGCCCCGCCGCAGCGGATCGTGACGATCTTCGCCTCCAACACGGAAATGCTTGCCGCGCTCGGGCTTACCGATCGCATCGTCGGCATCGAGGCCTATACGCGCTATCCACCCGAGATATTGGATAGGCCGCTGGTCGGCGGCCGGCTCGGCTTCTCGGTCGATACAGTGGTGAGACTGCGCCCCGATCTCGTCGTCGTCACACCGGCCCGCCAGGCCGCCCACCAGCTCGTCGATCCTATGGAGCGACTCGGTGTTCCGACCATCGTTCTCATGCAGCGGAGCGTGACGGAAATCCTTGCCAATATCCGCCTGTTGGGACGAGTGGCCGGCGTGTCCGATCGGGGCGAGCAGCTCGCGCGATCGCTCGAGGACCGTCTTGCCAGCACCATGCAACGCGTCAAGGGCCGCACGCTGCCGCGCGTCGTCATGATCACGGGGCGGCTGGGAAATGGTCTCCTACTCGTGACGCGCCCTGGGACCTATACCGGCGATGCGATCGAGCTTGCCGGCGGGCGTTTCGCACTTGAGGGCCGTGGAGTTATTGCTCACGTGTCGCCCGAGGCGATCATGTCTGCCGATCCGGACGTCCTGCTCTACGCGGGGTCGCCGGCGGACCGCGACGAGTTGATCAAACGTCCGGGCTGGAGCGAGATGCGGGCGGTGACGACGAAACGCGCCTACGCTGTCAGCCGGGTCGAGCTTCTGATCCCGGGACCGCGCACCATCGATGGTATCGAGCACCTCGCGGCGCTGTTGCATCCGATGGCTTCGGAGCAATGAAGGTCTGGCTCGCCTTGGCGCTCATTCTTGCCGGCGCGCTGGCGTTGGCCGTCTGCGCCGGTCATGAGTGGGCAAGTCCTTTTGATCTTGTGCGTGCAGTTGCCGGCGATGCCGACATCCGGAGCCGTCTCCTGGTCGAATGGCGAATGCCGCGCGTGCTGGCCGCGGCGCTCGTTGGCGTATTGCTCGGACTTGGCGGCGCCGTCTTCCAGGGCGTGTTCCGTAATCCGCTGGCGGAGCCTTATCTACTGGGATCGGCCGGCGGCGCGGCGCTGGGCGCAACCGTCGCGCTTCTTGTCCCGCTCGGAGTATCACAATCGCTACTTCTTCCGTTGCTGGCCTTCGCAGGCGCCTGGGGCGCAACCGTCTTTGTCATCGGCGTCTCGCGGGTCGCGGGCGCCGTCGATGCAGCGGGCATGTTGCTTGCGGGCGTCGCCGTCGCCGCGATGCTCGGGGCGCTTCGCTCGTTCCTCATGCTCGCGCTGTCGGACGACACGGTGAGCCTTCAGGTTGTGCTGAGTTGGGTGCTGGGAGGCGTGCAAACCCCGACGTGGGCCGTGCTTGGGCTGTTGGCAATTATCTCGGGCGCCTGTTTCGGCCTGACGATGCGATTGGCTGGTGGACTCGACGTGCTCGGCCTGGGCGAGACCATGGCGATCGGTTTCGGTCTCGAAGTGAAACGGTTCGTCGCCTGGGCGGTGCTCGCGGGTTCCGTCGTAGTGGCGGCTGCCGTCGCCTTCGGAGGCTTGGTTGCATTCGTGGGTCTTGCGGCGCCGCACATCGCGCGCTGGTTCGTCGGCCCGATGCACCGTCCATTGCTGCCCGCGTCGGCGCTGGTCGGCGCGTGCATCGTCACGATCGCCGACGCGATCGCGCGCGCTGCGCTCCCTCCCGCCGAGATTCCGCTCGGCCTGATCACCGCGGTCGCGGGAGGTCCTTTCTTCATCCTGCTTCTCGCGCACAGGCTGCGGACATGACGGCGCTCGCGGCCGACGGTTTGTTCCTTCGACGCGGTGGCGCGAACCTGCTTGCCGGCATATCGCTGTCGCTCGGCCCAACCGGTTCGGTTGCCGTCGTGGGACCCAACGGTGCCGGTAAGTCGATGCTGCTGAAGGTGCTCGCCGGCATCCTGGCGCCGACAATGGGGCAGGTTCGAATTGGCGGTGAGGATTTGGCGCGCCTCTCCGGGGCGGTTCGCGCGCGGCAAATCGGCTACTTGCCGCAATATTTCGAGCCGCACTGGGACCTCACGGTCGCCGACCTCGTTCGTCTGGGCGCTGAGCGGGCAGGCAGTCTGACCAAAGGTGTAGTTGAAGAGATCACCACGAGATTCGAGCTTGCAGCATTGCGCGCTCGACGTTGGTCCACGCTATCGGGCGGGGAGCGCGCGCGCGTCCTGCTCGGCATGGTGCTCGCGGTCGATCCGCCGGCTTTGCTTGCGGACGAACCGGCTGCCAGCCTCGACATCAGGCACCGTATCGATGTGGTGCGGAGTTTGGTTCAGCGCGGGAGCGACCGGCTCTGCGTCGTCGTGATGCATGACCTCGACCTTGCATTCCGATTTTTTGAAAGGGTCGTCGTGATGGATCGCGGACGCATCGTTGCTGCCGGGCATGCGCACGATATTTTCAATGACGCCCGCCTCGACGCGGCATTCGGTGTCAGATTCGAGCGGCTAAAGATGGGACACTATTCTCTGCTGCGGCCTGCCTGTTTGTGAGAGTCGCACCCGTTACTTGACAAAGAAATCGCTTCCGTTCGCGCCGAGCGACATAGCCCGATTGGCACTGCCGGAACTGATTGACTGTTATTATAATCCTTTGATGCTTTTCATCGAAGTGGCGATCGTCGTCGCGCTGATCCTTCTCAACGGCCTGCTTGCGCTGGCGGAACTCGCTATCGTCTCCTCCCGCCGCGCCCGATTGCAGGCGCTCGTCGATCGCCAAGTCATTGGTTCACGCCGCGCCCTCGCCCTGGCAACCGATCCCGGTCGCTTTCTTTCGACGGTGCAGATTGGCATTACCTTGGTCGGCGTCTTATCCGGCGCCTTTTCCGGAGCCACCCTTGGGCTGCATTTGGCCGAATGGTTCATCGACTTGGGCCTGCGCTCGAGTGTCGCCGAGGCTGTCGGCGTTGGTCTTGTCGTTGCAGTCATTACTTACTTTTCTTTGGTGATCGGCGAGCTCGTGCCGAAGCAGATTGCGCTGCGCAATCCCGAAAAAATCGCCGTCCGGGTGGCACCTGCCATGACAGCCATGGCAAGCATTGCTTCTCCCATTGTTTCTTTCCTGGATATTTCCGGGCGCGCAGTTCTAAGGGCCCTCGGATATAGGGCACAGCCCGAGCACCGCGTCACCGATGAAGAGATCCGGAGCTTGATGGCGGAAGCCGAAACCGCCGGTGTCCTCGAGCCGGGAGAGCGCGCGATGATCGCGGGCGTCATGCGGTTGGGTGATCGGCCCGTTCGAGCGATCATGACGCCGCGCCGCCAAGTGGACATGATCGATCTCACCGCCGATCCGGAGGACATCCGCCGGACGATCGTGGAGAGTGCTCATTCGAGACTGCCCGCCCATGCCGGCACGCCGGAAGAGATGCTCGGCGTCATTCAGGCGAAGGATTTGCTCGATGCGTATCTGCGCGGCGAACGCCCGGACATACGCGCACACGTGCGACCGGCCCCCAACGTTCCGGACACCGCCGATGCGCTCGACGTGTTGGATGTCATTAAGGGATCGGCGGTCCATATCGCGCTCGTTCACGACGAGTACGGCCAATTTGAGGGAATTGTCACGAACGCGGATATCTTGGAGGCGATCGTCGGTGCGTTCCGAACGGATGAAGGTTCGGGCAAACCCGAAGCCGTGCAGCGCGAGGATGGTTCGTGGTTGATTTCGGGCAGCATGGCGGCTGACGAAATGGCCGACCGTTTGTCCATCTCCCTCCCGACGGACCGCGGCTATCATACGGCTGCCGGATTCGTGCTCAGTCAACTCGGCCATTTGCCGGAGATTGGCGAAAGTTTTGACAGCCAGGGTTGGCGTTTCGAGGTGATCGATCTCGACGGCCGCCGCATTGACAAAATTTTGGCCAGTCGCATTGCCGCTGGGCGACGCCGGGCGGCGGTGTAGCTAAATTCAGCTGGCGCGCGCCATTCTTACGTGGGCCGCTGAAGTCAGCTTCTGCGCGAGGCTGATCGCGAACAGAACTGCAGCCTCGCTCCGGCGGGGGCTTCTCTTGACGTTTCCGGTGCCGAGGACTTCTGTGCCTTCAATCGGGGATTCTCTTGCGCCCGGGTTGATCGACTAGGTGCCGTTAGCGGTCATCGGCCGTGTCGGGGGCGTCCGTATGCCCGAGCGAGCGACCGGGGGCGACGCGGTCGCGGATCAGTTGTTTGACCTCCTTGATCTCCGGAAAGCGGCCCCGCTCCTTCCGCGACCAGATGACCTCGTCATCAACGCGCACCTCGAAGACGCCACCGGTCCTATCCGGGGTGAGCGTCACAGACCCGAGCTCCTCGGCGAACGTGGTCAATAGCTCTTGCGCCATCCAGCTCGCCCGCAGGCCCCAGCCGCACAATCTGCAATAGGTGATTTCGATCATGGGGCTTACGGGCATCGCTGCCTCCGCGTGCAGTCCGAAACGTGCCAGAACGAGTCATTCCGGCCGCGGCGCTAAGAAGGGTGATGAATTCGCGCCGTTTCGCTCATCCGGCCCATATTCAATCACCGCGTCGTGCGCAGCAGCATCGGCGGCACTTCGAGGCCGAGCAGTGACGACGTCAGTCTACGAGTGCCTGATAGACGAGCGACTTGAACATCTTGCGATAATAGGCGCGTATCGGGCTCGGCGCCTGGGTCATGTAGATACCGACGATCTCTTCCTTGGGATCGACCCACAAGTAGGTGCCGGCGTAACCCGCCCACATGAACTCGCCCGCGGAGCCCGACACACCGGCCACCCCATCACCCTGGCGCACTGCAAAGCCAAGGCCGAACGTATAGCCGGGCGTTCCCAGCAGAAGCTCACCCGGCTGCAACGGCGCTGCGATGCGCGTACCGAGGTGGTCTGACGTCATCAGCTTGATGGTGGAGCGGCTCATCACCCGCACGCCGTCGAGCTCGCCGCCATTCAGCAGCATCTGTGCGAACCGCAAATAATCGGTAGCGGTCGAAAGTGCGCCGGCCCCACCGGAATCGTTCATCGGCTCGGCAGATACATCGAGGACGCTGATCTTCTGGCCCGAGGCCGGGTCGATTGGCATTGGCTGCACCAGGCGCGGCATCTTTGCCGCCGGGAGCCAAAAGCTCGAGTCCACCATCTTGAGCGGCTTGAACAGGCGATCATCCAAGACAGCGGCAAGCCGCTTGGCGGACGCCGCCTCGACGACGCGGCCGAGAATATCGACGGCCATGCTGTATTCCCACATCGTGCCGGGCTGGTGAATCAGCGGCACCTTGGCGATGCGCTCGACTTGCTCGGCCGGTGTCATGCCGCGGGAGTCGTACTCGTGGATACCCGGCTGGGAGAACTTGGCCTCGACGTAGGCCGCCTTCACCGGCTCGTTCTTGGTGATCTCCGCATAGGCGAGACCCGCACTATGCCGCAGAAGATCCTGCACGATGATCGGCCTGGCCGCCGGCGCATTCGTGTAAGTGGCTTTCCCATCGGCGCCCGTGGTTGCCACGCTCACTTGCATGTCTTTGAAGGCCGGCAGGAATTTTGAGATGGGATCGGTGAGCTGGATGACGCCATCTTCGACCAGCATCATCGCCGTCACCGAGGCCAGCGGCTTGGTCATCGAGTAAATGCGGAAGATCGAATCGAGCTTCATGGGCGTATTCGCGCCCTTGTCTTGGAAGCCGATGGCATCCGAAAAGATGATCTTCCCCTTGCGGGCGACCATGACCACAGCGCCCGGCAACTTGCCGTCGGCAATCTCTTTTTTGAGCGCGGTGGTGATGCGACCAAGGCGCTCCGCCGACATGCCCACCTGTTCGGGGGTCGCCGTGGCGAGGGGTTGGAGTTCGCGCGCGCAGACCGGCAGCGACACTGTCGCAGCGACCAGCATCGCGGCCAGCGCGGTCGTCGCTGCCTTTAGTTTCCACTTGGACATGACGTTCTCTCCCGTTGACCGTTTTTTGCGAGGATCGAGTTCGCTCGAACCGGCAACGATCTTATCCGAGATCGTCGCCTCCGACACGCCCTCCGCATTTGACTCTGGGTCGTGAGGAAGTTGATGGCGCGGGGGGCAACCGCGCGAGGGGCCGCTAGCTGCAGCTGATCAAAATTAAGCTTGACACCTTGACAGGTTGACAGCTTGACAACCGCGGTTGACAGACACCGTGCTCGAACCAGAGCGAGGTACGGTACGACCCGCCAACTTCCGCGCCGGCACACTGAATTTACGGTCGCTATTGGGGGTACTGCGGACATGAATGGGCGTGTCGCCTCCGTCAACTTGGTCGAGTTTGACCCACAGCAGTCATTGAAAATGGTATAATCACACGAATATTTGACGGAGAGGCCACATGAGCTACGAGGCGATCAACTTTGGCAAAAAGTTCAGATTGTTCGACGAGCAGTGGCAGCCGAAGGTCATAGCCGAAATGAACGACTACCAGTTCAAGATCGTGAAGCTGCAGGGCGACTTCATTTGGCACGATCACAAGAACACGGATGAGACGTTTATTGTCTTAGAGGGCGTTCTGAGGATCGATTTTCGCGATGGCGCAGTCCGCGTGTCGGCGGGCGAAATGTTTGTCGTTCCGAAAGGCGTCGAACACAAGCCTTATGCCGAACACGAGGTCAAGCTGTTGCTGATCGAGCCGCGCGGAGTCCTCAATACGGGCCATGAAGGCGGCGATCGCACAGCCGAGAATGATGTTTGGATTTGACGGCGACTAGGTCTGCTAATGGCACTTCGCGTCCGGTACCGAGACCTTGCGGCCGGGCAACAACGCGACGTGAGGATTTCCCCTTGCCAACTCGGAGCAGTCCGATGCCCTCGGGTTGGCATCCGACTGTATCGTCAGCCAATCAGTCGGGGACGCTGCGAAATGACGTGGTCGATCATCGCCCGTGACGAACAGACCGGCCGCATCGCCATCGCGGTTGCGACGAGATTCTTTGCCGTGGGTGCGTTGGTGTCCCACATCAAAACCGGCGCCGGTGTCGTCGCCTCGCAGGCTTTCATCAATCCATATTTTGGACCCAAGGGTCTGGCGCTGCTAGAAGCTGGCATGAGCGCGGAGAACGTTGTTGCCGAGCTCACCACGGCCGATGAAGGCTGGCACCACCGCCAGCTCCATGTCATGGACCGGGACGGTCGCTTCGCGGCTTACACGGGCGCCGCCTGCATCGACTGGTGCGGCCATGAGGTACGCAGGACCTTCTCGGTTGCCGGCAACATGCTGGTCGGCTCGGTGGTCCTCGCGGAAACCATCCGTGCGTACGAGGTGCAAGCGGCCGTGCCTTTCGCGCGGCGCCTGATCGCGGCGATGCGGGCGGGGGAGGCGGCCGGCGGTGACAAGCGCGGGCGTCAATCGGCAGCGCTGCTGATCCACGATAGCGAGGACTACCCGCTCTACGATCTGCGCGTCGATGACCATACCGACCCGCTGGGCGAGCTTGAACGCTTGGAGGAAGTCGCGCGCCAGCGCTGGGTGCACTTCCGCCGGCAAATGCCAAGCCACAGTAGGCCCTCGGGATTGACCGACCGGGACAAGCTCGAGGAGCTGATCGCCCAATCCATCGCGGAGGGCTATGAGTGAGTGCCGCGCCGCTACTGACCGTTGCGGACCTGCGCGTCATCTTCGAGGGCGACCGCGGCAGCCACACGGAGGCCGTCAGCGGCGTGAGCTTTTCGCTGATGCACGGGCGCACGCTGGGCATCGTCGGCGAGTCCGGCTGCGGCAAGAGCGTGACCGCGCTTTCCATCATGCGGCTGCTGCCCAAAGCGGGGACGCGCGTGTCGGGCTCCGTTCTGTTCGAGGGGCGAAAACTGATCACCCTGCCCGAGCCGCAAATGCGAGATCTGCGCGGCAACCGGCTGGCGATGATCTTCCAGGAGCCGATGACGTCGCTCAATCCGAGCTTTACGGTCGGTGATCAGATCGCCGAAGCTTTAATGCGCCATCGCGGTTTATCTGCCAAGGCCGCGCGCGCTGACACCGTCAATATGCTCGAGCGCGTAAGGATCTCCTCGTCCCAAGAGCGTATCGACGAGTACCCGCACAAGCTCTCGGGTGGCATGCGCCAGCGTGTGATGATCGCCATGGCTCTGGCCTGCGCGCCGGTCCTGCTGATCGCCGACGAGCCGACCACGGCCCTCGACGTTACGATTCAAGCGCAGATCCTCGATCTGCTGGCCAAGTTGCGCCAGGAGACCGGCACCGCCATCATCCTCATCACCCACGATCTGGGCGTGGTAGCTGAGATTTGCGACGACGTCGCAGTGATGTATGCGGGCGAGATCGTCGAGCGGGCGCCGACGGATCGTCTGTTTGCCATGCCGCAGCACCCTTACACAGTAGGCCTCCTGGGCTCAATGCCGCTCATCAGCTCGCCGCGCGAGCGGCTAGCGACCATTGCCGGCAGCGTACCGAGCCTCACCCGCACCTTCACCGGTTGCCGCTTTGCTAGCCGCTGCCCGTTCGCCGAGGCGCGCTGCCGCGGCCAGCCACCGCCGCTAGCCGACGTGGGGGCGGGACACCTTTCACGCTGCTGGAAAACGCCGTTGGAGACACTGGTGGCATGAGGGATCCCCTGTTGGCCCTCGATAATGTGACGAAGCACTTCGTCGCGCACCGCTCACTCTTCGGCACGACGACCGCTGTTGTGCGCGCCGTCGACGGCGTCTCGCTCACCATCGTGGCCGGAGAGACGCTGGCGCTGGTCGGCGAATCGGGCTGCGGCAAGTCGACGGTCGGCCGACTTGCTTTGCGACTGATCGAGCCGACCGCGGGAAGGGTGTGTCTCTATGGCCGTGATCTCGCCTCTCTCTCGGCTGCGGAGCTGCGCCGGGTCCGCGCCGGTGCCCAGCTCATTTTTCAGGACCCCTACGGCTCGTTGAATCCGCGCATGACCGTCGGCGAGATGCTGGCCGAGCCGCTACTTCTGCACACCGACCTCACACCGGCGAACCGGCGCGAGCGCGTCGCGGAGCTCTTGCACGTCGTTGGCCTCAGGCGCGAGCATGGCCAGCGCTACCCGCACGAGTTTTCTGGCGGCCAGCGCCAACGCATCGCCATTGCTCGGGCGTTGGCCGTCGAACCTAGGCTTATCGTGTGCGACGAGCCCGTGTCGGCCCTCGACGTCTCCATCCGCAGCCAGATCCTCAATCTCCTGAAGGACCTGCAGCAGCGTCTCGGGCTCGCCTACCTCTTCATCAGCCATGACCTGGCGGTGGTGAAGCACATCGCAACGCGGGTGGCCGTCATGTATCTCGGGCGCATCGTCGAAAGCGCTGCGTGTGATGCGATCTTCGCTGAGCCGCGTCATCCTTACGCCCAAGCGCTGCTGTCGGCGGTGCCAGTGCTATCGACAAGTGAACGCCGGCAGCGGCGCATTCTGCCCGGGGAAGCGCCGAGCGCGCTCATCCCGCCACCGGGTTGCCATCTGCATCCGCGCTGTGCCCATGCACAAGACGTTTGCAAACGCTTTCGCCCTGAGCTCGCTGCCGACGACAACGGACATGCCACGGCTTGCCATCTGTGGCACAACATACTCTTCTCTTCACCGCCTGCGCCCGCTGCGGGACCGAAATTCTCGGCAAGCCTGCAGCGTCTATTTCGGGCGTTCGATGCCAGGATATAGCTCTGATACGCGCAAAATAGCGCCAACCCGGGAGTGCCATCTCATGAAGAGGCTTGGTCTCGTCGGTGTAGCAGTTGTGGCCGTTCTCCTGTCCGATTCGGCGGTCGTGGCGCAGACGACGCTGCGGATTGGTCTGGCCGAGGACCCGGACGTGCTCGATCCGACACTGGCCCGCACCTACGTCGGCCGCATCGTGTTCGCCTCGCTGTGCGACAAGCTATTCGACATCGACGAGAACCTCAACATCGTGCCGCAGCTGGCGCTCTCGCATGACACCTCAGCGGATGGCAAGACGGTCACCGTCAAGCTGAGGCCAGGCGTTAAGTTCCACGACGGCGAGATGATGGATGCCGAGGCCGTGAAGGCGAGCCTCGAGCGGCACATGACTATGCAGGGCTCCTTCCGCAAGCCCGAATTGGCAGCGGTCGACAAGATCGAAATCGCCGATCCACTGACCATTCGGCTGTTGCTCAAGTCTCCGTTCTCCCCGCTAATCGCGCAGCTCGCTGACCGTGCCGGCATGATTGTCTCGCCGAAGGCCGCAAACGAAGCCGGCGACAAGTTCGGTTTGAAGCCGGTGTGCGCCGGCCCGTTCAAGTTTGTCGAGCGCGTGCAGCAGGACCGCATCGTGCTGGAGAAATTCGCCGGCTACTGGAATGCCAGCAACGTCCACGTCGACCGTGTGGTCTTTCGCCCCATCACCGAATCCACCGTGCGTCTCGCCAATCTGAAATCCGGCAGCCTCGAGATGATCGAGCGGGCGCTGGCAACGGACCTGCCGGAGATCAGGGCCGACGCGAAGCTCAAGCTGGCGACGGTGCCCGAGCTCGGTTACGAGGGTGTCACGGTCAACATCGGCAAGAGCGATGCGGGCAAGACCGCCTTCGGCAAGGACCCGCGCATTATCCAGGCCTTCAGCCTCTCGCTCGACCGGGAAGCCATAACGAGGGTGGCGTTCAACGGCGAATTTCTTCCCGGCAATCAATGGATCAGTCCGAAGAACCCCTACTTCCAGAGCAAATTCCCGGTCCCGAAGCGCGACGTGGCCAAGGCAAAGGAGCTGCTGCGGGCTGCGGGCGTGACTGGTCCGCTCGCCATCGATCTCATGGTGCCCAACAATCCGGAGACGAGGCAGGTCGCCGAAATCATCCAGGCGATGGCCGGTGAGGCCGGGTTCGACATCAAGATCCGCGTGACAGAGTTCGCCACTTCGCTCAAGGAGGCGGAGGAAGGCCGCTACCAGGGCTACATGCTGGGCTGGTCTGGTCGTGTGGATCCCGACGGCAACGCCTACATGTTCCACAGGACCAATGCACCATTGAACTACGGCGGCTACAGCAATCCCGAGGTCGACAAGTGGCTCGACGAGGCGCGCACCAAAGGGACGCTTCCCGAGCGCAAGGCGGCGTATGAGAAAGTTGCAGAAAAGGTGTTGTCGGAAGGCCCGATCGTCTATCTCTATCACCGGCTGATGATTATCGCGCACACCGCCAAGCTCGACGGGTACAAACCGATGCCGGACGGCCTGATCAGACTGACGGGCGTCAAGCTAAAGCCTTAAGCCGAGGGCAGGGGGCGAGCCTCAGCGTGACCCGTTACAGCCACAGAGGTCAGGGCCCGGTCCTAGATGCTCCCGTTCCTTGGCAAGCGCTTGCTGCAGCTGATCCCGACGCTCTTTTTCGTGTCAGTGATCATCTTCGGCCTGCAGCAGCTGCTGCCTGGTGACCCGGCGCTCGCCATGGCTGGCGAGGAGCGCGACCCTGCCGTGCTCGAACAGATCCGCCGACAATACCGCCTCGATCAGCCTCTCCATATTCAATACCTCTATTGGGTCGGCGGCGTGCTCTCCGGCAACTTGGGCGAGTCGATGCGGCTCAAGGAACCGGTGCTGACGCTGATCGCGCAGAAGTTTCCGGTGACGTTGCAACTCGCCCTGATGGCGATCGCGATCTCCCTCGCGATCGGCGTGACGGCTGGGGTGATCTCAGCGGTAAAGAGGGGCACGACCGTCGACTACGCCGTGAACGCGCTCGCGCTGTGGGGCATCTCGACGCCGAACTTCTGGCTCGGCATCCTACTGATCTTCCTGTTCGCGGTGCACCTGGGCTGGCTGCCAGCCTCGGGCTACGTCAGTCCGTTCGAGGATTTCTGGCTATCGCTGCAGACGACGATCCTGCCGGCCTTCGTGCTCGGCAATTCCTTTGCCGCCGTGCTGATGCGCCACACGCGCAGCGCCATGTTGCAGGCGATGGGTAGCGACTACGTGCGCACTGCCCGCGCCAAGGGTCTCGCCGAACCCGTCGTCATCCTCAAACACGCCATGCGCAATGCGCTGACCCCTGTTGTTACGCTCGGCGCGCTCGAGCTCGGCACGTTGCTCTCCGGCGCGGTCCTGACCGAGCAGGTCTTCTCGATCCCCGGCTTCGGCAAGCTGATCGTCGACAGCGTGTTCAATCGCGACTACGCCGTAGTTCAGGGGGTCACCCTGATCACCGCCACCACCTACATCCTCCTCAACCTGCTCGCTGATATCGCCTACGTGCTGATCAATCCGCGGCTCAGGAATTAGCCATGGCGGCGTCGGAGGCATTGGCGATCGAACTACCGCATGAAAGCCCCAGCGCCCGTGCCTGGCGTCGGCTGCTCGCGCGCAAGAGCGCCATGTTCGGCCTCGTGATTATTGTCCTGTTCGTGTTGATTGCCGCCTTCGCTCCGCTGATCGCGCCCTACGATCCAGCCCAGCAAAGCTGGACCTCCATCCGCAAGCCCCCATCCCTCCAGCACTGGTTCGGCACGGACGAATCGGGACGGGATCTCCTCTCGCGCGTCATTTTCGGCGCCCGCGCCTCGCTGCTGGCCGGTGTCGTCTCGATCTCCATCGCGTTTCTGCTGGGTGTGCCGATCGGGCTGCTGGCGGGCTATGGCGGCAGGTGGATTGACGCCGTCATTGGCCGCATCACCGACGCCGTGCTGGCCTGTCCGTTCCTGATCCTTGCCATCGCCCTGGCGGCGTTTCTTGGGCCCTCGCTACAGAACGCGATGATCGCCATTGGATTCACGACCACACCTATCTTCGTGCGACTGACGCGCGGCCAGGTGATGGCGGTGAAGGTGGAGGACTACATCGAAGCCGCGCGTGCCGTCGGCAACCCGCCCATGCGCATCGCCCTAAAGCATATCCTGCCCAACATCCTGCCGGCGCTGATCGTGCAGGCGACCATTTCGATCGCAACCGCCATCATCGCTGAGGCAAGCCTGTCCTTCTTGGGGCTTGGCCAACAGCCGCCGGCGCCGTCGTGGGGCTCCATGCTCAACACCGCGCAGCGCTTTCTCACCAGCGCGCCTTGGATGGCCGTTTGGCCCGGACTGGCCATTTTCCTTGCGGTCTTGTCATTCAATATTCTGGGCGACGGCCTGCGCGACGCCCTCGACCCCAAAGAGCGCTGATCGGATGCTTGGAAACGTTGGGCTTGACGGGCGGCCGCATTAAATTTGCGGTAGGGACAATCCAGCAGGATGTTGGTGTTCATGCCGCGTGGCGCTCGCGTCGCGGGGTGCCCCTCGCGGGGACGACGATGTATGAGCCGGTGAATGGAATTCTCTATAAGAGGCCATGGACACCCGGACACTTGAATGGAATTGGCGCGGTGAGACCCTTCGCCTGGGCGCCGATGCAAGCGGGAGCGGGCCCAAGGTGCTGCTGCTGCCGGCGCTGAGCTCGATCTCGAGCAGGCGCGAGATGCGCCCGCTGCAGGAGCGTTTGGCGCCGCGCTATTCGACGCTCGCCGTGGATTGGCCCGGATTTGGCGATGCGGCGCGCCCGCAAGTTGATTGGACGCCCGACGCCTACGCCGCGTTCCTGGCCTTCGTTCTGACCTCGGTGATGCCGCAGCCCCACGCCATCATCGCCGCCGGACACGCGGCGACTTACGTCCTCAAGCACGCCGCAGAGTCTTTCCCGCCGACGCCGCGGCTCGTTCTCATCGCCCCGACCTGGCGCGGCCCGCTGCCCACCATGCTGGGCGGGCATCGGCCGTTCTTCGAGCGGCTCTGTCGCCTCGTTGATCGTCCCGGCATCGGGCCGCTCATCTATCGCCTCAACGTCAACCGGCCGGCCGTGCGTTACATGGGGGCCGGCCACGTCTATGCGGATCCCGCCTTCCTCGAGGGCGAGCGGCTGCGCGAGAAGCTCGCCGTGGTGCGCGCGCCGGGAGCGCGCTTTGCGTCGGTGCGCTTCGTGACCGGCCGGCTCGATCCGCTTGCAAGCCGCGAGGCCTTCCTCGATCTGGCGCGGCGGGCGTCGGCTCCGATGCTGTTGATCTACGGCGCCGAGACACCGCCGAAGTCGCGCGCGGAAATGGAGGCGCTTGCCGCCGTCCCCGGCGTTCGCACCGTCCGGCTTCCCCAAGGCAAGCTTGCGGTGCACGAGGAATTCCCGGACGCTACCATGGAAGCCATTGCTCCATTCCTGAACGATGAACGACTATAACTCGGCATTGGTCGCGCGTATCAATCTCAACGAAAACCAACCTTTTGGCAAAATCGGCATGATCAAAATTCACAACTTCGCTCGCGGAGCGCGCGGCCAGAGGGTGATGTGGCAGTGCGAGGAGATGGGCCTTCCATATATCGTCGAAAACCATCCGTTCCCGGTGGACGCAGGCTATCGCGCGCTCAATTCACTTGGCACCGTCCCTTTCCTTGAAGACACCGGCGGCGTTGCTATCAATGAATCGGTCGCGATGATGCTCTACGTCGCGCAGAAATACGGCCCCACATCGTTGCTGCCTGCGGCCGATGATGCATTGATGGCACGCGTATTCCAGTTGACATTGTTTGGGGAGACCGAAATCGGAATGAACCTCAATCCCCTGTTGGCGGCGCGCTTTATGGCACCCGAAAAGGACAAGCGAAATTGGTCGGTGCTGGGACTAGAACAACGCATCGATCGCGCCGTGCACTTCACGGCGACGTTGGTCCGGGACGGTTCATACCTTGTCGGTGAGAGCCTCACCCTCGCTGATATTTCCGTAAGCTGTGGGCTTGGCATCTGGCAAGGGGCGCTGGCTGGGACGCTACCCGAAGCGCTGGACGCCTATCAAAAGCGGTTGCGCGCTCGACCGGCCTACCAGCGGGCGCGCGCCCGTTGCGTAGGTGAAGGAAACTGAGTTGAGTGAAGTGACGTCGAGATTGGACCCAAGGCGGACATCGGGCAGCGCAGCGCAGTGCTCGCGACCGCAAGTGAGGAATTCCCCGACGCGACCATGCAGGCGATTGCTCCGTTCCTGGCCGAGGAAACCCCTTCTGCTACTGCCATGCGTGGATCCAAAATCGGCACAATGATCGAGCAAACGAGACAATGGGCGCGTATCGTTAAACGGGACGCGCACGCGATCTATCTGGCGGCGCGCGATCCTCGCGTGCCGTGGTACGCCAAGGCACTCGCCCTTTGCGTCGCAGGCTATGCACTCTCGCCCATTGATTTGATTCCCGACTTCGTTCCGGTCCTCGGCTATGTGGACGATGTCATCATCGTGCCGCTGGGAATTTTGGCCGTCGTGAAGCTGATTCCGCCGGAGATCATGGCGGAACATCGCGCGCTCGCAGCGGCGGCGCAGGATCGGCCCGTGAGCCGCAACGCCGCGATTGTGATCGCCATCGTCTGGGCGGCATGCATCGCGCTCTCGGGATGGCTCTGCTATCGCTTTTTCGTCGCGTAGCTGTCCTGCCTTATATGGCCGAATATGGCCGACCGTTACGCCTCAGGCACGCAATCGAGCGGTGTGCGGTTCTCCCGGCCCCGCACTTCCTTGCGTGTGCGACATTCATTTCAATATTCATCGAAATAATTCTTGACATTCCGGCAATAATTCGATATTCGTTGAAATATGGAAAAATCCCATGCCGTCGCGGCTTTGGCCGCGCTTGCCCAGGATCACCGCCTGGAGACCTATCGCCTCTTGGTGCAAGCGGGACCGGACGGCATGCCGGCCGGAGAGGTTGCGGCGGCGATCGGGCTTCCCCCCAACACGCTCACCTTTCACTTCGACCGCTTGCGGCAGGCGGGGCTGGTCACGGTGCGGCGTGAAGGCCGATCGATGATCTATGCCGCGCGCTACGACACCATGAACGCACTGCTCGGCTATCTCACCGAAAATTGCTGTGCTGGCGCGAACGATGCTTGCGTCCCCGCTGCGGCATGCAAGCCCGCGCGAAAGAAACGCATCAAGATTCCCGCTTAAAGGAGTTGCGTCATGAAACGCATGCATGTGCACGTGGCCGTCAACGACCTGCAGCGCTCGATCGGCTTCTATTCGGCGCTGTTCGCCACGCAACCCGTCGTGGTCAAGGCCGACTATGCGAAATGGATGTTGGACGACCCGCGGGTGAACTTCGCGATCTCGACCCGCGGCAAGCAGCCGGGCCTCGATCATCTCGGCATCCAGGTCGAAAGCAAGGACGAGCTGGGCGATGTCTATGCGCGTCTGCGCCAAGCCGGCGGAACGATCGTCGAGCAAGGGCAAACGACGTGCTGCTATGCCCAATCCGAAAAATCTTGGATCAACGATCCCGCGGGAATTTCCTGGGAGACATTCTTCACCACCGGCGAGAGCACCGATTACGGGGTGAGCGTGGAAAACGACCCGCGCGTGGCGCACGCCAAGGCGTGTTGCGCCCCGCAAACCGGACTGGCGGCGCAGGAAGCATCGACGTGTTGCACGACGTGAGGGCTGCTATGAGCGATCACCCGTTCAATGTCCTTTTTCTGTGCACCGGCAACTCGGCGCGCTCGATCATGGCCGAAGCCATCCTGAATAAGGTTGGTGCCGGCAAATTCCGTGCCTATAGCGCGGGCAGCCAGCCGAAGGGCCGCGTGCACCCGCACACCATGCAGCTGCTGGCGAGCCTCGGCTATGATACGACACGCTTTCGCTCGAAATCGTGGAGCGAGTTTGCCAAGCCCGGCGCGCCCGCGCTCGATTTCGTGTTCACCGTCTGCGACAACGCGGCCGGCGAAACCTGCCCCGTGTGGCCCGGCCAGCCGATGACGGCACATTGGGGGATTCCCGATCCGGCCGAGGCCAAGGGCTCCGCGGCGGAGATCGGCCTCGCATTCAGGGATGCCTACCGCATGCTGTCTCAGCGCATCGGCGTTTTCACGGCGCTGCCGATCCGAAGTCTCGATCAGCTGAGCTTGCAAAGGCGGCTCGACGAGATCGGCCGCATGGAGGGAGCGACGGGAAAGGTGGCCGAGCCGAGCTGATGCCCTCGCTCGCACAACGCGTTTTTTGCGAGGCATTGGGAACGGCGTTTCTGCTCGCGGCCGTGGTGGGCTCCGGGATCATGGCGCAAAGGCTCGCGGGCGGTAACGACGCGCTTGCGCTTCTGTGCAACACGCTTCCCACCGGCTGCATTCTCGCGGTGCTGATCCTGATCTTCGGCCCGCTCTCCGGCGCGCATTTGAACCCGGCTGTTAGTCTCGGCTTCGCGCTGCGCGGCAAGCTCGCCTGGCCGACTGCGGCGACATACATCCTCGCACAAGTGCTTGGCGGCGTCGGCGGCGTGTGGATGGCGCATTTGATGTTCGAGCTGCCGATGTGGCAGCTCTCGATCACGGCGCGCACGGGTCCGGGGCAATGGCTGGCGGAAGCGGTCGCGACGTTCGGCCTTCTATTGACGATTTTCGGCTGCGTCTGGCAGCGGCCCGAGGCGGTTCCTTACGCCGTCGGTCTCTACATCACGGCAGCGTATTGGTTCACGGCTTCGACCTCCTTTGCCAATCCCGCCGTCACCATCGCCCGTTCGCTTTCCGACACGTTTGCCGGGATAGCGCCCGCGGGCGTCGCGGCTTTCATCGCCGCGCAAATGGCGGGAATGCTGGCGGCAGTCGTTCTCAGTCGATGGCTGTGGCGGGCACCGGTAACCGCGTAGGTCCATCGCCGCTCGGTAACGCCGCCCGGCCTCACTTTATCTTCTGCGGGAGGCTGCCTAAGCCGCCGCGTCCTAATCCTGAGGAGCGCGCATGCCGAAGACGTTCCGCAAACTCGCACGGGCGTGCGCGCGTCTCGAAGGATGAGGACGAGCCGTTGCGTTCGCCCTCCTGCTTCGAGACGCATCGCAGTCCTTCGAGCTCGTGGACGCATGTGTCCCCTGCGCTGCGATGCTCCTCAGCATGAGGGCGCGAGCGGCACCTGTGAAGCTGCGCTTGAGCGTGAGCTTTTGGATTCGTTCAGCGGACTTCGCGCACCCAGGCGACCGCACGCTGCCCAGAATTCACTTCAGATTGAATCGGATCGGCACGCTGAGCTCCACGCGCGGCCCGGGCAATTCCGGCGGCGGCGGGGGGAAAGGTTGCGCGCGCCGCAAGAGCGCCAGCGCCTCGTCGTCGAGCGCGCTCGCCCCCGATGAGCGCACGACGCGGCTGTCGATCACTCGCCCCTGCCGGTCGAGGCTGAAAAAGACCTGGGCGACTCCTTCCTGGCGGCGCGATTGCGCGCTTTCCGGATAGCGCTTGTTGCGCTCGAGTAGCGCCACGATCTGCGTTTTCCATGTCGGCACCGCGTTCGATGTGTTGGGCGTGATCTGCCCTTGCGCTGGCGCGGCTGGCAGCGCGGCGGTCTGCTCGGGAAGCGCCTGCGGCGCCGAAGTCGTCGGAGCCGGCGTGCGCAGCTCTTGCGGCTGCGGGGTTGTGACCTCCTGGTGCGGCGGCTCGAGGGCGACGTCCGGATTGGGCGCAGGCTTGATCTCGGGCGGCGGCTCCTCGACCGGCCTCGATGCGAGTTTCTCTTCGATTTTCTGCTTTTCCTCGACCTGCGCGACCGGCCGCTCGGGCGAGGCCTCGGACATCACTTGCTCGGGTCCGGGAGCAATGTCCGTCTGCGGCGTAGGCGGCGCGACCGGCACCGGGGCAAACTCGATCACGATCGCAGCGGCCGGTTCTCCCGGCTCGATCTCGTCGCGCCATTTGACCACTGTCGCAGCGATCGCGCCGTGCGCGAGCACGACGATCGCCCCGCTGATGAACCAGCGGCGCAGGTCGGCAACGTCGTCGGCGCTCAACGCCATCATGGCGTTTTCTCAAGCCCCACCAGTGCGACCTTCAGATACCCGGCCGCGCGCAAGAGGTTCATGACTTCCATCATTTCCCCGTAAGGGACGGCCTTGTCCGCCCGCAAGAAAATGCGCGTGTCCTTGTCGCCCTTGGCGGCCGCATCGAGCGTGCCGGACAAGAGATCGCGGCTGACCGGATCCTCGCCGAGCGCGAGCGTGAGATCGGACTTGACCGTCAGGTAGAGCGGCCGCTGCGGCCGCGGTTGTGGCTCCGCGGTCGACGCCGGCAGGTTGACCGCAATATCTACGGTCGCAAGCGGTGCAGCCACCATGAAGATGATGAGCAGCACCAGCATCACGTCGATGAACGGCGTGACGTTGATCTCGTGCACTTCGTCGAGGGTGTCCTCGCCGTGATCGAGACGCACGCTCATGAGGGTCCCCGTTGTCCGCCGCTCGCATCCGCGAGCCTGACACGCCGGCCGATAACGGGCTCACCCGCAGCCCGCTCGAGCGGTACGGCAGCAGCGCAATCCAGATCGCGGCTGACGAGCCGCAGCACCTCCGCCGCGGCATCGCCGAGCCCGGCCCGATAGCCTGCGATCGACCGTGCGAATACGTTGTAGATGACGACGGCCGGAATCGCGGCCGCGAGCCCGAGCGCGGTCGCGAGCAGCGCCTCGGCGATACCAGGTGCGACCACGGCGAGGTTGGTGGTGTGGGACTTCGAGATGCCGATGAAGCTGTTCATGATGCCCCAGACTGTGCCGAACAATCCGACGAAGGGCGCGGTCGCACCGATGGTCGCAAGCACGCCGGTGCCGCGCAAGATCCGCCGCGCGTACCCCGCTTCGAGCCGCTCGAGGCGCGATGCGATCCGTTCCTTGATGCCTTCTCTGTCGGCGGAAGTGGGTGAGAGCTTCAGTTCGGTCGCGGCTGCGTCGAGGAACTGGGCAACCTCGCCGCGAATTTCGGTAAGGCGCCCGATGTCCTCGAGCGTGGTGCGGATACCGGCGAGCTTGTTCAATCCCGTCCGCACGCGTCGCTTGGCGAAAAAGATCTCGATCGATTTGGCGAGCCACACCGTCCAAGTGACGAGCGAAGCGAAAGCGAGGCCGATCAATACCCCCTTCACCACCGGATCGGCGTTGAGATACATACCCCAGGGGCTGAGATCACGCGGCAGCGTGGCGGTGGCGACAACGTTGTCCTGCGCGAGCGCCGGCAAACAAGCGGCCAGCCATGCCGTTATTGCGGCAGCGCTCAGGGTGACGAGCTTCGACGGACCGCGCCGAACGCGAACTTGTCTGCGCCAGAGTTCCATTGCGAGCCGCCTTATTTACCGCGTGTCAGAAGCGAGTAGCATGTTGTTACAATGTAACATATCAAGTTTTAGTGACCACCCGCTCCATCTCGCTATGCGAGATCGCGGCGTAAGTGCAATGGCGGTTTCAATCGCTTTTCCGGAATTGCTCTAAATTGCTGGCGATCAAGCCGCTCGTGGCTTTCGTCCCGAAACGCAAGGGCAAGGATCACTTCGCCTCCAACAATCCCAGACCCGGTGCCAGAGCACCGGAGCCGGCGAGTCCCGAGACCGGCCAGGCCTTGAGCGCGCGACAGGCGTTTGAGACGTGCGTTATCGGGCTCCTTCGATCAATCAGTAAAACGCCCAGATTTCGTTGGGATCGAACTTGTAGTTGATGCCGACGCGCAGGAGGTTGTCGGACCGGAGCAACGGCCTTCTCGAGGCTGTCCAGGCCGGCCTGGCTCGCGATCGTGCCCGTCGCGAGAGCGACAAGGCCTTGGGTGAGCTCAGGGAGCGTTTCGACACGCTCAGCTCACGCGAGCGGGAAATCATGATGCAGGTCACGGCAGGTCGCCTCAACAAACAGATTGCCGACGACATCGGCATCGCCGAATCCACGGTGAAAGTGCATCGCACCCACCTGATGCGGAAGATGAAGGCCCGTTCGCTTCCCGAACTCAGCCGAATGGCCGATATGCTTAAGCTGGGACCAGAAAAGCCCCAACGCTCCTAACTGGTCTCTCGATCCGCATCGTTTCTAAGCCTTCGCTTAGTGTCGCCAACCAGAAGCGAATTGCGCAGGACCCAGGCGCAATAGACTGCGCCCCCCGTCCTTCGTTAAACGTCGAGCACGTCTTTGATCCATGTCAAAGCCCCGCCGGGAAGCTCTCTCGATATTGGCTTCTCGCTTGGTCGGAAGCTCCCGTCGGCCGCGCGCGGGCGAGCGATTGTGAGGCATGAAGTGAGATCTGCAGCCGTTTTTGCTTGGCTAGGCCTGGCTCTCCTGGGTGCCTGCGACAAGCCGCAGCCGGCCGCCGAAATCCGGCCTGTGCGGACCGTCACCGCCGTTGCCGGCTCGGACGGAGAACTGGTCTCGCTCACGGGCCACATCCGCGCCCAGAAGGAGCAAAGCCTCGCGTTCCGCATCGACGGGCGCATGATCAAGCGCCATGTGGAAGTTGGGCAGGTGGTACGGCCCAACGACCTTATCGCCGAGCTCGACCCCCTGCCGCAGCGCGACGCCTTGCACGCAGCCCAGGCCAAGCTTGCCGCGGCGGAGGCGACTCTCCACGAAGCCAGCAATAATATGGAGCGCAAGCGGACTCTGACGGGCCAGGGCTGGTCCACCAAGGCGGACTACGATGCCGCGGAGAGATCATTCAAAACCGCCAAGGCCCAGCTCGATGTCGCCAAGGCGCAATTACATGAGGCCGAGGACCATTTCAGCTACAGCGAGGTTCGGGCGGACGCGCCGGGCGTCGTGATCTCCAGGAGCGCGGAAGCGGGAGAGGTGGTAAAGGCCGGCCAGACGATCGTCACGGTCGCGCAAGATGGCGGGACGGACGCGGTGTTTGACGTGCCCGCAACCCTCATGCGCCAGATCTCCCCTGATGTCGTGGCCACCGTCTCGCTGACCGACGATCCGCGCATCCGTACCACCGGCCGAGTGCGGGAGACCGCACCGCAGGCCGATCCAACAACCCGAAGCTTCCGGGTCAAGATCGGGCTGGACGAAACGCCCGAAGCAATGCGGCTGGGCGCGACCGTGTTCGGGCAAGCGCGCATGCTCGGAAGCAAGGGCATCGAGCTTCCGGCGACTGCGCTGATGATGGTCGACAACAAGCCGGCCGTGTGGGTGGTCGATCCCAAGAGCTTGCAAGTGTCGCTGCGTACCGTCGAACTGGATCGGCACGCCTCTTCCAGCGTCGTGGTGTCGCAGGGCATCGAGCCTGGCGAGCTGGTGGTTACCGCCGGCGTGCACGCGCTGCGGCCCGGGCAGAAGGTTCGCCTCCTGGGAGCGCCCTGATGACAAGCTTCAATCTTGCAGCCTGGGCGATCACGCACCGCCCGCTCGTGCACTATTTCATGGCGATGCTCGTCGTCCTCGGGATCGCCTCCTACATGAAACTCGGGCGCAACGAGGATCCCACCTTCACTATCAAGGCGATGACAGTGAGGACACAGTGGCCGGGCGCGACAGTCAACGACACGCTGCTGCAGATCACCGAGCGCATCGAGCGCAAGCTGCAGGAGACGCCTTACCTCGACTACATCAAGAGCTACACCAACCCAGGTCAATCGACGATCTTTGTCTATCTCAAGGGATCGACAGGGCCGAAGGCGGTGTCGGACGCCTGGTACCAGGTCCGCAAGAAGATCAAAGACGTCGAATTGACCCTCCCGCAGGGCGTCATCGGCCCGGTCGCCGACGACGAATTCGGGGATACATACGGCATCGTCTATGGATTCACGGCGGACGGGTTCACCCACCGTGAGTTGCGCGACTACGTGGAGGAGATCCGGTCTCGCCTGCTGCAGGTGCCCGATGTCAACAAGGTAAACCTCATCGGCCAACAGGCCGAACGCATCTTCATCGAGTTCTCGCCCACCAAGCTCGCCGGCTACGGCCTCAAGCTTGCGGAGCTTGCAGCTGCGCTGCAGGCGCAGAACGCGGTCGCTCCTACCGGCGTCATCACCACCGACGAGGAGAGCATAACCCTGCGAGTGAGCGGCGCCATGGCGTCGGAAAAGGACATTGCGGAGATGAACTTCGATGTCGGTGGCCGGAATGTGCGGTTGGCCGACATTGCCGAGGTGCGGCGGGAATACTCTGATCCGCCGGATCCGATGTTCCGTATCAACGGCACACCCGGGCTGGGGCTGTCGATCTCGATGCGCGACGGAGGCGACGTGCTCGCGCTCGGCGAAAACATCCACCATACGATGGAGGAGCTGAAGGCGGACCTGCCGATCGGCATCGAACCGGTCATCGTCGCCAACCAGCCCGATACGGTTCACCGTTCGATCGATGAATTCATGGAAGCGCTGTGGGAGTCGATCGCCATCGTCCTTGCGGTGAGCGTGCTCAGTCTCGGCCTGCGCGCAGGCGCCATCGTCATCATTTGCATTCCGCTGGTGCTCGCGATCGTGTTCGCGGCCATGTACGCGTTGGGGATCGACCTTCAGCGCATCTCCCTCGGGGCTCTCATCATATCTCTCGGCCTGCTGGTGGACGACGCCATGATCACCATCGAGAGCACTGTATTCCGGCTAGAGCGCGGCGACGACAAATCCCAGGCCGCCATATTCGCCTATGCGTCCACTGCGCTACCGCGCCTTACCGGCACACTCGTTACTGTTGCCGCATTCGTGCCGGTCGGCTTCGCGCGCAGCGACGCCGGCGAGTACACGTTTTCGCTTTTCGCGGTCGTGGCCCTCGCGCTGCTGGCCTCCTGGGTGGTCTCCGGCATCTGCGCACCCGTCGCCGGGATTGCGCTGCTGCGGCCGCCGAAGCATCCACATGGCGAGACACTGAGTGCACCGATGCGGCTGTTCAAACGCTGTCTGCTGGGGGCGATGCGGGCCAAGTGGATAACCATTCTGGTCACGCTCGCCTTGTTCGCGGCATCGCTATGGGGGCTCCGCTTCGTCCCTGAGCAGTTCTTCCCGTCCTCCGACCGTTCGGAGCTCTTGGTGGACCTGAAGCTGCAGGACAATGCCTCCGTGCTGGCCACGCGTGAGGCTGCAGCGGAGTTCGACAAGATGCTCGCCGCCGACCCCGATGTCGTGCGCTTCTCCACCTATGTCAGGCAGGGCGCCATTCGCTTCTATTTGCCGCTCGACGTCGCGCTGCCCAACGACTTCTTCGCGCAGTCGGTGGTGGTCACCAAGGGTCTGAAGGAGCGTGACCAGGTGCGCGCGCGTCTGGAGCAGGCGGTCGCAGTGCGGCTCCCCGCGGTGGTCGCACGCATCTATCCGCTCGAGCTTGGGCCTCCCGTCGGTTGGCCGGTCAAATACCGCGTCAGCGGACCGGACCTCGCGCGCGTGCATGAGATCGCGCTGAAGGTTGCCGAGCAGCTGGAGGCGATGACGGGGATACGCCACATCAACTTCGACTGGGCCGAGCCGGCGCGCGTCATGCGCGTACGGATCGACCAAGACCAGGCGCGCCAGCTGGGGCTCAGCTCCCAGGACGTGTCGCTGGCTCTCTATGGTGTTGTATCCGGCAGCACGATCACCCAGGTGCGCAACAGCATATACCTGATCAACGTTGACATGCGCGCAGAACACAGGGAGAGGACGTCGCTGGAATCGATCCGTTCGCTGCAGATACCCCTGCGCGACGGAAACGTCGTACCGTTGCGCCAGATCGCCAGCTTCGAATACACCCAGGAATATCCGATCGTCTGGCGGCGGGATCGGATCCCGACCCTGACAGTGCAGGCCGATGTTGTGCCGGGCCTGCTGCCGGCGACGGCGGTGAAGGCCGTGCAGCCCAGCATTGACCGGCTCGCGGCGACACTGCCCAGCGGCTACCGGATCGTTCCAGGTGGATCGGTCGAGGAGAGTGCCAAGGCCCAGGCGTCCGTGCAGGCAGTTTTGCCGGCAATGGCGGTGCTAGTCTTGACCATCCTGATGTTCCAATTGCAGAGCTTCCAACGCGTGTTGCTGGTGCTGAGCGTGGCGCCGCTCGGCCTCATCGGCGTGGTTGCGGCACTGCTGCTGGCGCAGAAGCCGATGGGTTTCGTTGCGATACTCGGCGTGCTGGCGCTCGTCGGCATGATCGCGCGCAATTCGGTCATCCTCATCGACCAAATCGGAACCGAGATCGCAGCCGGGCACCATCCCTGGGACGCCGTCGTGATCGCCGCGATCCACCGGACCCGCCCCATCCTGCTCACCGCCTCGGCAGCGACGCTCGGGATGATCCCGATTGCGCCGACGGTATTCTGGGGCCCAATGGCGTTTGCGATTATCGGCGGGCTCGCCGTGGCAACCGTGCTGACTCTAATTTTCCTGCCGGCCTTGTATGTCGCCTGGTTCCGGGTTTCCGAACCTGCTCCCCAACTATCTGCGCCGGCCGAACCAGCTTTGAGTCAGTCATGAGCGCTTTGGCCGTATCGGCGATCATATTCCTATCTACGCTGGGCGGCATTTTTCTCGGCGCGCTGCTTCGCCGCATGTTGCCGAAACACCATCTGAACGAGCACGCCAAAGACGTGGTGCGGCTTGGGGTTGGCTTGACTGCGACAATCGCCGCCTTGGTTCTTGGACTGCTCATAGCCGCCGCAAAGGGCTCGTTCGACACCCAAAGCACTCACCTCAAGCATATCACCGCCGATCTAATTCTGCTCGACAACCTTTTGGCCCAGTATGGCCCAGAAGCTCGTCCGATCCGTGAAGAAATGCGAAGCACCGTCGGTCCATTTGCCGACCGGCTCTGGCGCGAAAAGGAAGCAGTTACAAGCGGCCCGTTTGAAACGGACCGCGGGGCGGAGCGGGTGGATTTGGAGATTCAGAAGCTGTCACCGCACGACGCTGTCCAGCGTTCGCTCCAAGCGCGCGCAGTGCAAATCAGCAATGATCTCGCGCAAGTACGTTTTTTGCTGTTTGCCGAATCCGAAAATCTAGTTCCGACCCCGTTTTTGGCAGTTCTGGCATTTTGGCTGGTCATCATATTCGCAAGCTTCAGCCTGTTCTCGCCTCTCAACGGGACGGTCTTCGCTTGCCTGTCGCTGTTTGCTTTTTCATCGGCGTGCGCAATTTTCCTCATTTTGGAACTGAGCCGGCCGTTCACCGGACTACTGCGGTTGTCCAGCGCGCCATTGCGAAACGCCCTCGGAACGATATGAGATCCATGGAGCAAAGCATGACAAGCAAACCCGACGCATTGCTGCCTTCCGCCAAGGAGGTGATGCAGAAAATTGCACTGGCTGAGGCCGAAGACGCCGGAAAGCAGGCGCGGATGCAAGCTGAGGCGCAGGCTGAGAAAAAGGCCCTCATCGATCAACTCAGCAAGCCATCGGGCATCTCCGATGAGGAAGCGATTGGGCGCGGGATAAAGATCATCGAGCGCGCGATGCACAGTCGCATGACCGAGGTTGAGGTCATTCGCTTTCCCAACCAACTATGCACGGACAAGGGGCGCGCCATCAATCAGCAGGAGCCCGGCTGGGAAAGGACACTCACCGGCGCGCCGAAGGAAATCTATCAATTATGGGAGAAGTACTTTCGGCCGCGCGGCTACAAGCTGAAAGTACAGATCGTTGATTTTCCCGACGGTATGCCGGGTGACATCGGCATGACCCTGAGCTGGCATTGAGCGGAGAGCTTCACATGTTCTTGGCAAAGGCCCGGTGCCGCACCTTAAGGCAATTCGCATGAGCCAGCCGCGTGGGCACGGCATGCAAAAGGACGCTTTGCCCACCGTACAAGCAGTCGGAGATCTAAAATGAGTACAAAGCAAATGCCTGCGACCCAGCCACAGTTCGCGCCGGACACCTTCGGCTTGTTCGGCCCGGCGATGGACTACATGGTCGACGCCGCCCAGCGCACCGTGTTGTTCTGGGACGTCATGCGCCAGCGCGGCAACCAATATCGCCAGCATCTGGCCGAAACTGTGCCGCATGTGCTCAGTTACGAGGCGGAGCTCATCATCGATGGGCGAACGCTGAAGCGCCCGGTGAATTACGGGCTTGTGCGGATCGTCCCGCCGGAAGGCGTCACCATCGATCCGCGGCGGCGCCCCTTCGTGATCGTCGATCCGCGCGCGGGCCATGGTCCCGGCATTGGCGGGTTCAAGGCCGACAGCGAGATCGGTGTCGCTTTCAAAGCGGGTCATCCGTGTTATTTCGTGGGATTCCTGCCCGAACCAGTGCCCGGGCAGACCATCGAGGATATTGCGCGTGCCGAGGCGATTTTTCTCGAGAAGGTCGCGGCGCTGCACCCCGACGCGGATGGCAAGCCCTGCGTCATCGGCAATTGCCAGGGCGGATGGGCGGTGATGATGCTGGCCGCGATCCGCCCCGAATTGTTCGGCCCCATCATCATCGCCGGCTCGCCGCTCTCCTATTGGGCCGGCGTGCACGGAAAAAATCCTATGCGCTATAGCGGCGGACTCTTGGGCGGCAGCTGGCTCACGGCGCTCACCAGCGACATGGGTGGGGGCAAGTTCGACGGCGCCTGGCTGGTGCAGAATTTCGAGAACCAGAACCCGGCAAACACGCTGTGGACCAAGCAGTATAATGTCTATTCCAAGATCGACACCGAAGTGCCGCGCTATCTGGGTTTTGAGCGCTACTGGGGAGGCCACGTCAATCTCAACGCGGAGGAGATCCAGTTCATTGTCGATGAGCTGTTCATCGGCAACAATCTAGCCGCCGGACGAATCCAAACGTCGGACGGAACCGCCGTCGACCTACGCAACATCCGCTCTCCCATCGTCGTCTTCTGCTCCAAAGGCGACAACATCACGCCGCCGCAGCAGGCGCTCGGATGGATTGTCGATCTTTACCAGAACGCCGATGAGATCCGCTCGTACGGGCAAACGATCGTCTATTCGATCCACGAGAGCGTCGGCCACCTCGGCATCTTCGTTTCCGCCGGCGTGGCCAAGAAAGAGTACGGCGAATTTTCCAGCAATATCGACCTCATCGACACGTTGCCGCCCGGCCTTTACGAGGCGGTGTTCGAGAGCAAGGGCGAGGACACCGCACACCCCGAGCTTGCGCCCGGACAATGGGTGATGCGGTGCGAAGCGAGGACCTTGGACGACATCCGCGCGCTTGGCGGCAATGATGCGGCCGATGAGCGGCGTTTCGCCACCGCCGCCCGCGTGTCGGAGAACAATCTTGCGCTTTACCGCGAGTTTGCGCAGCCGATCGTTCGCGCGTTCGTGAACCCGCCGCTGGCGCAATGGCTGCACCAGCTGCATCCGCTGCGATTGCAGTACGAGCTGTTTTCCAACGCGAACCCCATGATGGCCCCGGTCGCCGCCATGGCGGAGCAGGTGCGCAACAACCGCAGGCCCGTTGCCGCCGATAATCCATTGGTTCAACTAGAGGAGACCGTATCCAGCCAGATTGTCGCCGGGCTCAACGCATGGCGAGACATGATCGAGAGCCTGGCCGAGCGGACGTTCCTGACGATCTATGGTTCCCCGCCGCTGCAGGCCGCCGTCGGAATCGATCCGACCGGCACGCGTCCGTTGCGCAAGGCCGGCAAGCATCCCTTGTATGACGAGTTGCTGCAGAATCGGATTGCCGAACTGAGGTCCCGCATCTCTGTTGGCGGGGTGCCTGAAGCCGTGATCCGCGCGGTCCTCTATGTCGGGCTGCCAAGGGGCTCGGTTGATGAGCGCGGCTTCGAGGCGGTGCGCCGCATCCGCCGCACGCAGAGTGACATATCGTTGTCGGACTTCAAGGAGCGCGTGCGCGAGCAATTCTATATCCTGCTCATCGACATGGAGGCCGCCCTCGCGGCGCTCCCGTCGATGCTCCCCGCCGACGTCGAGACGCGGCGCGAGGCGTTCGACCTCGTCAAACAGATCATGAGTGCATGCGGTCCATTGTCTCCGGAAGACAACGAGCGCCTGCAGAGAGTCGCCCGGGCGTTCGGCGTGGATGAGCCATCGACCGTCGTTCGAAACCTCACGGTGATCGCGTCGGACCGGCAAGAGGCACAGGCGAAAGCATCGTAGGCGCATCGCGGATAGATGACGATCTGCCTTCCCGAGGAGGGATCATGTTGAAGGACAGCGAGATCGGCAACATCGCGGCGATCGGCCCGGCCGGCCACCCGCCCGGTTCGAAATACGAGCGGCTGATCGCCGACGCCAAGCAGGTGCGGGCCCCGACAACGGTCGTCGTTCACCCCTGTGAAGAGACCGCGCTGCGCGGTCCGATCGAAGCGGCGGAAGCCGGCATCATCGTTCCGATCCTCGTCGGACCGGCGGCTAAGATTGCCGCCGTCGCGCGCGAGCATCGTCTCGATATCAGCCGCTTCGAGATCGTCGACGTGCCGCATAGCCATGCGGCAGCGGCAAAGGCGGTTGAGCTGATCCGCGCGTGACGGGGCCGCGCAGCTGACGCGCAAAATCAAAGGTCAAATCGATGGGACCGGCACGCGTCCGCGGTTTCGGGCAAGCGGCGCCAATCGCACGCGCAAGGCCCCAATACACGGCCGCTCATTGTCGTCATCCCCCGCTTCAGTAGGCCCAGATTTCATTTGCATCGAACTTGTAGTTGACGCCGACGCGCAGGATGTTGTCGGTGATGCGGGAATTGAAGGCCGCCGCGGTCGTCGACTTCGGTACCGGCGCTGGAATGGTGGTGACCGTTCCCAGATCGAGGTAGAGGTATTCGATCTTGGCGGTCCAATTGCCGACTAATCGACCTTCAATGCCGCCGCCGGCCACCCAGCCCGCCTTGGTATTGTGGCTGCTGACGATCGTGTTCACCGGGTTGCCGTCGCCGTCGAACCCGAAAACCGTGCCGGCGGTCATCACCTCGCCGACCGCGAGACCGCCCGTGACATAGGCAATGGCATCCGGGGTGACGGTGACGCCGAGCCGCGCGCGCAGCGTTGCGAACCATTCGAGCTTTTGGCCGTCCTCGAACTTGGCGAGTACCGAGGGATCGCCGATAACGCCGATGAGACTCGGATTGCAGATCTCGCCGGGGCACACGGCGTTGAGCTTGGCGCGCTGCCCGGAGTAATTCAGGTCGCCCTCGACCCCGGCAAGCAGAATGCCCGCGAGCCAGTTGTAGCCGGCTTGGGCGCCGCCAATCGCGCCGTCGAGCCTGCGCGAGGCGCTGGTCGCGAACAGCTCGGCTCCGCTTCCCGGATCGGTGAAGATGGTGTCGGTCTTGGACTTGCCGGCGCTATAGCCGACGGTGCCGCCGATATAGGGACCGGCCCAGGTCCATGCTGCGAGCATCGGCGCCTTGAACAGCATGGGCGACTTTGCACTCGCGCTTGCGGCGTAGGCGGCGCCCGTCGGATCGAATTTGTAGTTGAGTCCCACGCGCGCGATGTGGCTGGTGACGCGGGAATCGAAGTTGACCGCAAGCGGCGTCGAGTTCAGCGGATTGGTGGCGGAGGTCGATACCCGGCCGAAATCGAGATAGAGATACTCGACTTTGCCTGTCCAATTGCCGGCGAGACGAACTTCGGCGCCGGCGCCGACTGCGAATCCCGCCTTTGTCGTGTGACTGACGAAGCTGCTGGTCGCAGCGCTGGTGCTGGCGGTGACGGTGGGGATTTCAACCGGAACTTCGATCGGGACTTCGATCGGATTGCCGTCGGCGTCGACATCGGGAACGAGAACCTCCGTGACGCCCTCGATCACCCCCGGCGTGAGGGTCAGACTGGAGCCGGTTATCGTACCGGAAGTCTTGATCCTGCCGACGGCGAGACCGCCGGTGGCATAGAGGAGCGATTCCGGCGTCGGCGTTACGCCGAGCCTGCCGCGCAGCGTGCCGAACAATTCCAGTTTTTGTGCCATCCTCACGCTCACCGGCGCGTCGAGACCGAACGCGCTGATGGCCGGATTGCAGATCGCGGTGCTGCAATTGAGTGTCGCGGCGCGTCCGCGTTGGCGCGACTGCTCGATGTCGGCTTCGATGCCCGCGACCCATGGTCCCGACTGCCAGTTGAAACCGGCTTGGCCGCCGAACGTCATGCCGTCGAGTTTGGTGGACATGTTCGTCGCGATGAGGCCCGCGCCGCTCGAGGCATCGCTCAGAACGGTGTCCGTATTGGACTTGCCCCAGCCGTAGCCGTAGTTGACGCCGAGATAGGGTCCGGCCCAACTCCACGCCGTCACAATGGGCGCCTTATCGAGCGCGAGTGCGTTGGCGGCCAGCGGCGCGTTGTACACCGTCGCGAGCGGATCGAATTTGTAATTAATTCCGACGCGCACGATATGGTCCGTGACACGGGAATCGAGGTTGACCGTGACCGGCGTCGCGTTCAGCGGATTGGTGGCGGCGGTCGAGACCCGGCCGAAATCGAGATAGAGATACTCGACCTTACCGGTCACGTTGCCGCCCAGGTGTGCTTCGATGCCGGCGCCGGCGGTCCAGCCCGCCTTTGTCCTGTGGTCGTAGAAGTTAACACCGACGGGCGCGACGACCGGGTTGCCACTCTCGTCAAAGCTCAGATTGGAACCTGAGAGGGTGCCTGCCGTCTTGATCTCGGCGAGAGCGAGCCCGCCGGTGAGATACATCATGCTGTTCGGGGTGACGGTCGCGCCGAGGCGGCCGCGCACCGTGGCAAACCAATCCAACTTCTGCGCGCGATCGAGGCCCGCGGCCACCGCCGCCGCATCGCCGATCAAGGGATTGCAGACCGCGCCGGGACAAACGTAGGTCGGCGTGGTGTTCTGGGTCGAAAGCTGAATGTCGGCCTCGAGGCCGGCGACGAGCCAATTGCTCGCCATCCAATTGTAGCCGCCCTGGAATCCGGCGATCACGCCGTTGAGATTGTCCGAGGAGCCGGTGGCGAACAGCGCCGAACCGGCCGTCGCATCGCTGAATACGGTGTCGGTCTTCGATTTTCCCGCGCTGTAACCGACGTTGATCCCGAGGTACGGGCCGGCCCAGCTCCAAGCGGTCACGATCGGTGCGCCGTAAGGCGGAGCCTTGTAGGCCGGCGCCTTGTAGATGAGCGGGATGCCGATGGGCGGAAGGAGGTCATAGCCGCCGATGGCGGGGTCGAACTTGTAGTTGACGCCAGCCCGCACGATGTTGTCGGTAATGCGCGAACTGGTGGCGAGCGTGATCGGCGTCGCGTTGAGGCCATTCGTGACGGCTGTCGAGACGGTGCCGAAATCCATATAGAGGTATTCGATCTTGCCGGTGACGTTACCGAACAGGCGGCCTTCGAAGCCGGCGCCGACGGTCCAGCCCGGCTTTATCGCCAACACGCTGAACGGCGCGCTGACTACGCCCGGATTTCCGTCGGCGTCGAAACCGACGCCGGAAAGGTTGACGGTGGTTCTGATCGAGCCGACCGCGAGGCCGCCGGTCGCATAGGCGATGACGTCGGGCGTGATGGTGGTGCCGACGCGCCCACGCACGGTGCCGAACGAATCCAGTTTGTGACCTTGAATGAAGCTCGCCGTCACCGGCGCGTCGAAGTCGACGATGCTGGGATTGCAGGCTGCGCCCGGGCACACATAGGTCGGCGCCGCGCCTTGCCCCGACATCTGGATGTCGGCTTCGACGCCGGCGACCCAATTGCCTGCCTGCCAATTGTAGCCGGCTTGAGCGCCGCCGATTAGGCCGTTGAGATTCTCCGTGGCGCCGGTCGCGAACAGTGGCGAGCCGGCCGCATCGCTGAACACGGCGTCGGTCTTGGACTTTCCGGCGCTGTAGCCGATGTTGAGGCCGAGATAGGGGCCCGCCCAACTCCATGCCATCACGATCGGCGCCTTGTAGAACATCGGCGCGTCATAACCTGTCGCGCGTTTGTAATAGCCCGTCGGTGCTTTTTCGGCCGGCGGCTCGGCGCCGAACTTGGCGTTCATGAAAAACTTGATGCTACGGCCGGGCAGCAGGATTTCGTCCTTGTGGAACTGGACGGAGTTGCGCACGTCGACGTCGAGCAGATTGTCGCCGACCAGCCCGGTGGTGATCTCGGTCGGTCCCCACGGCGAATACCGCCAGTATTGCTTGTTCTCGATTTGCAGCTTGAGCAGGTTGTAGCCGGCGGTGGGGGTGTCGTTGGTGCCGAGGTCGCTCTGGCCGAAGGCGTGCAGAAGCCCCATGCGCACAAACCAATTTTCGGCACGCCAATAAGCGCCGCCGCCGAGACGCATCGGCGGCATGCGCGGGACATTGCTGCCGTCGGTGAAGGTCGCGCGCACGAAGTCGTATTGGCCGTCGACGCCGAAAATGCCGGTCGCCACCGGCACGAGGTCCCACTGCCAAGCGATTTCGCCGCCGCGGAAGATGGCGTCGCGCTGCGAATAGATGGTCTGGATGAACTCGGTATCGACGCCGCAGGTCGCAAACGAGTCGCCGCACAGAGTGCCGGTCGCCTGCTGAAAGATGAAGTTGTTGTAGTAGGTGTAAAAGACCTTGCCGTCGAAGCGAAAATCGCCCAGCCAGCGCCTGAGCCCGAGCTCGGCGCTGTTGGCGGTTTCGATTTTCAGCGTGGGGTCGCCGATGTCGAAGGTGCCGCTCGCGTCATGCGCGCCGTGGGCGAAGAGCTCGAGCGCGCTGGGCGCCCGCTGGACACGTTGCACTGTGGCGCTGGCGACCATCCAGGACGGCAGGTCCTTGAGCACCTTGAAACTGATGCTGGCGGGCGTGAAGCCAAGCGCTTGCAGCGACAAGGCCGGATTGTCCGGCGGCGGGATGAGCGCCGGCGGAAATATGCCGGCCGTGCCGTCGATACGAACGTTTTCAATGCGCCCCGCCAATAACGTGCGCAGCGTGTCGGTGAACCACAGCTCGTTGAGGAAATAGGCGGCGCCGCGATTGGTGCGCGCCGAGCCGAGCAGGCTGCCGGCATCGCCCGAGGTGTCGATCTGCTGGTGATCGAACTGTGCCCCGACCGTGCTGACGAGTGCCCCGAGCGGCGTCGCCATCGGCATGAACTGGATTTCAGTTCTGGCTTCCTGGGCGTGGTTGTTGAACGTCGCGCGTATGCCGTCGAGGCCGAAATCGCCGATGCCGAGCTCGTCATGGTGATAATCGACCGCGCCGGCCCAGAAGCGGACGACGTCGATCGCGGACGTTTGCGGCCGGAACTCGCCTTTGCTGGTGTACTTGACCTGCTCGAGCGCGATACGCCCGTTCGTCGCCGCGCCTTCCATGGTCGGAATATGATAGAGCGTGGTGAAGCGGGAGACCGCGGCGCCCACATAGCCGCCGTCGAACAGATACGAGCCCCCCATCGCTTGTCCTTCCGAGTGAAAGGATGAGTTCGGCTGCTTGCCGTTGAAGGCCGGCGCCGGGTCGGAGGGGAAGAGGTAAGGGTAGCTCGGGATGAAATAATCGCTGCCGCGACGGCCGTAGACGTCGGCATGGAACGCGAAGTCGCGTGAGCCGGCGTCGTACAAAACGCCGCCTTCGAGGCCGCGGTCGACTGTGGTGGTTGCGCCCAAGATTTGCGCTTGCCAGCCGCCGATCGGCGCCGCGAAGGGAATGCGGTTGTTGGTCGCTTCCACCACGCCGCCGACCGCTTGCGAGCCGAAGCGCAGCGCCTCCGGGCCACGATAAATCTGGACCTTCTGAACGGCCAGCGGATCGATCGGCACCCCGTGGTCCTGGCCGTAGTCGGAAACGTCCATCGCGCCGACGCCGTTCTCCTGCACGCGCACGCGAAAATCGCTAAGCCCGCGCAGCACCGGCCGCGATGCGGCGGGCGAAAGGCCGGCGGAGGTCGCGCCGGGCGTGGTGAACAACAAGTTGCCGAAGCTCTGCGCCGGGCTTGCTTGAATCTGATTGCTGTTGAGGGTGTTGAGCGAGGGGGGCGGCTGGAACGATGAAGCAGCCGCCGGCTGGCCCGCAGTGGTTGTCGTGGGGGTCGTTGCCGGCGCGGGGGTCGGTGCCGGCCGTGGCGCCGGCCGCGTCGCCGTGCGGGCGGGAGCGGCGGGAGCAACCCGTCGTGCGGGGCGCGGCTTCGGTGCTTCCACGGTGACTTGTGGGACCGTGACGGTTGGAGCTGTGCCGGTTGGAGGCGTCTCGGGCGCTCCTTGCTGAGGTTGCGGAGTTTCCGCTGGCGGAGTCTGCGGTGTTGTCGGCGTCTCTGGCGCCGGCGTCTGCGACGGCGCGACGCCGGCGAAACAAAGCAGCATGAGCGCCGAACTGCTCAGCAGCAGCAAACGCCTGTTACGGATAGACATGACAACACCCCCCTCATCCCCGAACATCGACGCATTCCGTGCGGAAACATGCCGCGTGCAGCATCGGCGCAGCCTCGCTGGCGCGACGCCGGCCGCTACCGGATTGATGTCAGGCGATGGGAGGGGCGCGTGCTTGGAAGAGAGTGCTTTGTGATGCCGCCAAACCGAACTCAACGGCGGATGCGAGGCGCCAGTGCCCGAACATATTCGGCAGGGGCAAAGGCGCCGTCTCGGCCGGCACTATTGCGCCGGCGAGATGGATGAGCGTGCAAATCGGGCAGCAGTCGTCCGCGACGTCTTCACGGCCGGCCGGACTGGACGGGGCACTGACTTCGTCACCAGGCTGCGTGCTGGCGAGCGCGGTCGTTGATAGCGGCGCGATCTCGTCGACGTGCACGTGGGCGAATGAGACCGCGAGCTGGAACGCCAGCGCAAACAGCGCCAGATACGACCCCAATCTCGAACGCGACCGGAACCAGCACATCGTCGTCAGCTTCGCGCGTGTCGCACCCGGTAGAACCATTTCTGCCGGCGACAGCTGGCGACTTTAGTAACAATGTAATATTGTTACAATTGGCGAATTCGCGATTTGTCTGGTGTGTGACAAAAAATCAACGTCGCAGGTCGAGCTTCAACAGCGCAATCGCCCTACGGCGTAGAAGGTGACGGCTTCACACGACATGATCGGGCGCGAGGTGGCAGGCGGTTTCCTCGCTGATTTCGATCTGCAAGGTCGTGTGTCCGATGCCGAAGCGCCGCCTCAGCTCGGTCGCCGCCATCAACAAGAATTCGTCACCGGGATGGCCGCCGGGGAAGACAAGATGCGCGGTCAGGGCGTTCTCCGTCGTGCTCAAGGGCCAGATATGCAGATCATGCACCGCGGCAACGCCGGCGCAGGATAAGAGATAGCTCCGCACCGCTTGCGGATCGATCGATGCGGGCACGGCGTCAACCGACATCGCGAGCGAATCTCGCAATAAGCTCCAGGTGCCCCATACGATCACGCCGACGATCACGAGGCTGGTCAGCGGATCGAGCCAGAGCCAGCCGGTGTAGAGCATGATCACGCCGGCAACAACGACGCCAGCCGAGACAGCAGCGTCCGCGATCATGTGCAGGAACGCCCCGCGAATGTTGAGATCGCCTTTGCGGCCGGAAGCGAACAGCCCCGCGGTCGCGCCGTTAACGATGATGCCAATGGCCGCCACGATCATGACGGTGCCGCTCGCCACCGGCTCGGGATGAAAGAGCCGCAGGACCGCTTCCCAGGCGATCGCACCGACCGCGACCAGCAGCAGCACGGCGTTGAACACCGCCGCGAGAATCGACGAGCGGCCTAACCCATAGGTGTAACGCGACGAAGGAGCGCGCTTGCTCAAGGCGCTTGCAATCCAGGCAATGACCAGCCCCACAACGTCGGAGAGGTTGTGACCGGCGTCGGCCATCAGCGCCACGGAATTGGCGAACACGCCGTAGGTGAATTCCACGGCAACGAAAGTCAGGTTCAGGCCGATGCCGACGGCGAAGGCCATGCCGAAGTTTGCAGGAGCATGCACATGACCCGCTGGACCATGGTCATGGTCCTGACGCCCGCCATGAGCATGATCCTGATGGTGTCGCCAATCTGTGCTCATTGGGAATATGAAAAACAGCGCATGCCTGCGTATGTGACTCTCCGCGCCATTATACAATGTTGAATGTCAGCCGTTGGGCGGCACGCAAGCATCGACGCCAACGGCGCGTTCCTGAACGAGAATCCGGGCGCGCAGGCGGACGGATCGCGCCGGAGAATTTCTGATCAAGCTTTCCTCCGACGATAACCTCCATTTCCTGTTGCTTCGCCGCAACATAGCCAAACAGAACGCCTGACGCGGGTTTCGCTGTGCGGAACAAGGTGCCAAGCTTGACCGGCACGTCCAGGTCAAGAGGTATCCCTTGACTTTGTTGCTCGCGAAGCGCCGCTTCGGCCCGTGGCTTCTCGGGCTGTTTTTGATCGCCCAGATTGCCGGCATCGTGCCGACGATGTCCGACCACACCACGCACCTGTTCGAAAGCCAGCCCGCCGTGGTCGATACCCATGATTACAGCGCAGCCGGCCCTCACGGCGACCATCGGCACGGAACAAGCCATATTCAGGATGAATGCTGCGCTTTGCACCATCACTTGGCGGGAGTCGTTCCTTTGACGATCGCGGCACCTGCCTTCAGTCTTGCCGCGGCGCTGTTAGTTGCGCCGCCGCTGCGGGCGCTCGCAAGCGCCGATCCAGTCCTGCTCGAACGACCGCCGAAATCGCTGTCGGTCATCTGAACCGTCCTGCACACGGCCTCGCCGTGGGCATGCGTGTGGATTTCGACGGGATTACGCATCATGCTTCTGCATTGCTGGCCGCTATGCGCCTCCGAGCGCCGCAAGGCGCTGCTCGGTATTCTGGGGTGGGGGACGGTCTTGCTGATAGTGGCCGTGCTCGGCATGGCCCGCTCGGCGCAGGCCGAGGGCCGCAAGCATGCGGACAAGGCGGGCGAGATCGATACCGAGCATATGTTCGGCTTCACCGAAGGCAGTGACATCGGGGAAAAGGGAGAAAAGGAAGTCGAAACCGATTCGACTGGCCGTTTTCGCAGGCTCAACGGCTCCTACACGAACGTGGCGACGGCGCTCGAAGCTAAATACAGTTTCTCCGACAGATTCCGTCTCTCGGCGGTGGCGACCGTCGGCTATTATGACATCACAGGAGTGGACGGAATGGATGATCGCCGCCAAGCGGCATTACAGTCCGTTTCGTTTGACGCCAGATATCGCCTGCTCGATCGCGAGCACGCGCCCTTCGGGCTCACGCTGAGCGTCGAGCCGCATTGGGGCTTCAGGGATGATGCGAGCGGAACACCAGCCGATCAGCAGAGCGCCGATTTTCGTGTGCTCGCCGATCGCGAACTGATTCCAGGCCGCGTATTCGGTGCGTTCAATATCGACTATGAGCCGGTACAGACCCGCCTCCATGGGTGCGGCGAGACCTTGCGCGATTCGACATTTGGCCTTGGGGCGGCGATCGCGCTGCAAGCGGCGCCGAACGTTTTCATCGGCGCGGAAGTCCGGAACCTGCGTCACTATGAAGGGCTCGGCCTCAACAGCTTCGCCGGGCAGGCGCTCTACATGGGCCCGACCTTTTACGCGACGTTCGGCCAAGGATACTTTGTATCCGCGGCTTGGAGTGTGCAGGTCTGGGGCGCAGTAGCCGGAAGCGCGGGCGCGCTCGATCTTATCAATTTCGAGCGGCATCAAGCGAAGTTGCGTTTGGGTGTAACCTTCTGAGGCCGCCGATCTTCTAGGTGGTCATCGCATCGTAAAGGCCGGCCGAGCCACGCGCAGAGCGCAGATCGCGCAAACATGCGTTCCGCCGCGGGTCTCGCATGCTTGTACGGTCCTCCGCGATGCTCTCTCGGCCTCTGCACACAGGCCGGAAGAGGTGGGCGCGCGCGGCACGTTGCCCGGCGCCGCCCGAGGCGTGATCAGGCGCTGGCCGTCCTTTTCACGACCCATATTTGATCGAGCAGCCGTAGGCACGCGAGGCGGTGACGGAAACCGGCTTGCCCTGCGAGATCTCGCTCAGCGCCTGATCGACAAAATTCCTGGCGCCCTTCAGATCCTGAAGCCGCGCCGTGGGCTGGTCGTCGATTCCGCCCTTATAGACGAGCGCTCCTTCCCCGTTGATCACGTACATATGCGGGGTGGTGCGCGCGCCGTACGCGTGCCCGACCTTGCCCGTGGGATCGAACAGCACCGCGGTGGGCGCCGCGCCCCGATCGGCCGTGAGCTTGTTCGCCTGCTGCGGCGAGACGTAGCCCGGCTGGCCGGGCGCCGAAGAGATCACCGACGCTCAGCACCGGCGGAATGGTCGAGAACATGATCTTCATTTCGCCGGACAGCAAGTCCTTGACCGTCTCGCCGCCGCCTTTGTAGTGCACCGGCATCAGCTTCGTGCCGGTGATGCTGTTGAACAGTTCCGCCGCCAGATGGGTCGAAGTCCCCGCGCCGGCGGTGGCGTAGAGCAGTTCGCCGGGCTTCGATTTCGCTAGCGTGATCAGGTCGGACACGCTGTGGACCTCGAGCGACGGATGCACAAGCAGCAGCAGCCCGGTCTGCGCGATGCCGCCAACCGGCTCGAAATGTTCGGCGAACCTGATCTTGAAATTCTTGAACAAGCTTTCGTTCACCGCGGCGGTCATCAGCGTCAACTGCATCGTATGACCGTCAGGCTCGGCGCGGGCGACCGCCTCGGTCGCGATGTTGCCGCCGGCACCGGTGCGGTTCTCCACGTAGAACTGCTCACCCAGTTCCTTGCTCATACCTGCCCCGATGACGCGCGCGAGGATGTCGGTTGGACCGCCGGGGGCAAACCCGACCACCAGCTTAACCGGCTTGGCCGGATAGGTCGCCTGGGCTTGCGCGGCGGTGCTGGCCGCAACGGCGAATGAGACGACGGCGGCCGCCGAGGCCGCGCTGCGCGCTCCGCGCGCACAAACCGCGTACAGGATGCGACGGACAGGCGGGTGATGCATGGCTGGGTTCTCCTCGAGTGTCGCGGCGCCCCCGGCGCGCGCTGTAGGCCGTCAGCACTTGTCGGACAGAATGAGCTGAT
>WNFZ01000436.1_pt1 | contig 42508 bp, 45 predicted proteins | sample 5400081 | NCBI WGS metagenome assembly WNFZ01 (sample SAMN13153365, study PRJNA577476) | soil metagenome | isolation source: 80 cm soil or saprolite under grassland replicate 1 | place: USA:California | collected 2016-06-15
GGCAAGCCGCTGCCTGACCGAACCGGCCCCGCGCAGCGAGCCGCGACCTGACAGCAGCAACCGCCCGACAGCCTCCCCGCGTACCGGAACACCTCGTGCGGGCCGACCAGGTCCAGTGGCTGGAAACCATCGAAGATCACGAAAACGATGCGACGCTCATGCCCCCCACCGTGCGACCCGCGCGACCATGACATCAACGACATACACCCCACGATTCACGCCAACCAGGAGCAGGCCTCGACCAGCGGTCGCGCCGTCTTATGCGGCAGCCGCTGCGGAGCGGCTAGCTGCTCGCGCCGGTACTCACCGGGCGGGCGGCCGAAGAGCCGGCTGAATGCCTTGGAAAAGGACGCCTCGTTGTCGTAGCCGACGAGATGAGCGACCTGGCGCACGTTTTTCGTCGTCGTCGACAGGTAGCCTGCCGCGCGTCTCAGCCGCAGCTGGGTGAGGTAGGTCATGGGCGGCTCGCCGACAACAGCGCGGAACCTGGCGTTGAACGAAGTTCTGGACATCCCGGCCGACTGGGCCATGGCATCGACGCTCCACCGGGCCTCGGGGCGGCCACGGATCATCTTCACGATCCTCGCGATGTCGGGATCGGGCAGAACGGGCAGTGCGAGCCGAGCCAGGCCACCTGCTGCGGCCAGGTAGCTGCGTAGCGCCTGGGTCACGAAGACGTCGGCAAGTTTCGCGAAGATCGCTGCGGCGCCAGGAGCGCTGGCCTGCGTCTCCTCTTTCAGGAGAGCGAACAGGGGCTCGAGCCAGCGGACGAGGCCTGTATCGGCGTCCAGCGTAAACACGGGCGGCAAGAATTCGGCGAGGTCGTCCGGCAGCGAGGGGCACAGCTCGAAACCGCCGCACAGCAGCCGGGTGTGGTTGCCGCTGCCGCCGTAGGACAGCCATCCAGCGTCGTCGACGGAATGGTCAGCGAGGATCGCGTCCAGCTGTCGCACGGGTGAGCCCGGCTGGTCGGCGATGGTATGGCCGTCCCCGTGCGGCAGCAGCACCAGATCACCCGTGGTCAGCGGTACTGGTGCAGCATCGCCAACGGTGAGCAAGGCCGTGCCTTGCAGGAGCACGTGAAACTTGGCGACCGGGGAGTGCTCGACGCTAAATCCCCACGGTGCAGTGAAATCCGACAGGCAGTACACGACGCTGCGGACATTGACGTCGCGCAGCACGCTGCTCAGCCCGTCATCCCGGGCGGTGCCGATCCTGTCCATGGCGTCCCCGTCACGTGCTAGCAGCCGGCCGATCTGACAAGCATTATGTCCGATCAGACATTGCCCGCGACAGGCCACCCGGCCAGCATGGAGCAGGCAGCCGCGCCAGCGGCTGGCAATCCCAGGATGTCCGAAGGAGGTCACTGCGGTGCCGAAGTTCCTTGTCACCTATCACGGTGCGGGTGCTCCCGCCCCGGAAGAGGCTCAGCAGGCGATGGCCGCGTTCATGGCCTGGGCATCATCGGCCGGTGAGGCGCTCGTGGATCCCGGCGCGCCGCTCGGCCCAGCCAAGACCGTCAGCGCCGGCTCTGTCTTTGATGGCGCAGCAGATGGCCGGGTGAACGGTTACTCAATCCTGCAGGCCCCCGACCTGGACAGCGCGGTGGACCTAGTCAAGAGCCATCCCTTTGTCAGCCGGGGCGGATCACTACAGGTCAGTGCGGCGATGCTGCCCGGCTGACATTCAGCAGGCAGCAATGCCGGCAAATTCCCGCTTATCCGGCAAAGACAATGCGTTCAGGATGATCTGCACCACCAAAGATCCGCACCGCCGCTTCAGCGCCTGGCGGGCGGCTTGGTTACCACGGTCTCAAGGCGCAGTATGCGCCCGGCCCGCCGGGCCGGCCCAGCAGCATTCAGGCCGGAGAGTCGATGGCGAACCGAGCCACGGCGATTCCGGCTGCTATCGGGGGGCTGATGGCGGCCTTGGGTCAGGCATTCGGGTCCGGGCCGGGGTCGATACCCCGGATCCGGAGGTCGAGTCGGCCGAGGTAGAACTCCCATCCCTTGCGGTGGTGATCGCGCTGCTCTTGATCGGGCAGATCGTGGTGGCGCAGCACGACGCGCGTCCCGCCGTTCTCCGCGTGCAGCGTGATGACGACACGGGTGGTGCCGGCCGGGACAGCATGGTCGTGAGTCCAGCCCCAGGTGAACACCAGGCGGTTCGGCGGGTCCACCTCGACGAACTCGCCGGCCGCCTCGACGCCATCTCGCATCCGGACGCGGTAAGAGCCGCCAGGTACCGGCTCCAGCGTCGCGTCGCTGCCCATCCACTGCACGTAGCGGCCGGGGTCGGTGAAGTAGGGGAACACGGTCTCGGGCTGCGCCGCGACGTGCACGCTCACCTCGACTACACCGTCATCGGTCATGAGCCGTCCTTTCCCCGCTGCTCGGCCTCGGCGAGATCCTTGACCCGGCCAAGGCCGCGCCGCCAGTGATCTTCGACGACGGCGCGAAGGGATCCCAGGGCGGCCTTGTCGGCGCGGTAGATACGGCTGGTCCCCTCCCGCCGCTCCACCACGAACCCGGCGGCCTTCAGGACGCGCAGGTGCTGGCTGACTGCCGACCAGGACACCTCGAACTGCGCCGCGATATCCCCTGCGGACAGTTCGCGGTCCCACACCAGCTCCAGTATCCGCAGCCGCTGCGGCGCAGCGATCACCTGCAGCGGTTCCACCGCCCACCCCGCTCTGTCTCCATCCGCCATCAGCCCCCGGCGCCTACCGGTGACCGGCTTGACGCTGTGCTTCTATTTTAGATAGAACTAAAATAACACTGGGCACACACCCGAGCAACCGGAGAACTCCATGGACCGATTGATCACGCTGGCCACCGATGTCGGCGCCGATCCCGCCCGCGTCTTCGAAGTCCTCTCGACAACCCAGGGGCAGCGTGCGTTCTGGACCGCCGACTGCGAAGTGTCCGCGGGCCGCGCGCGGTTCGGCTTCCCCCAGGCTCCAGTAGACCTCCTGACGGACGTGACCACCGAGCCGGGCAAGCTAGTCCGCATGCGTGTCACCACCGGCTTCCCGTTCTGGGAGGGCTCGACCTGGGAGTGGGAACTGGCCGAGGCTGCCAGGGCCGAGACTGGGACTAGCGTGCTCTTCCGGCACTACGGCTTCGCCGACGGATATGCCGAGATCGACCTGGCTCACACCGCGCAGACCTGGGCGCTGATCCTGCAGCGGCTCGCCGGCTACATCGCCAGCAGTAGGCCGCAGCCGTTCTTCCCAGCCGCGGGGTGATGCGGCCAGCAGCACATCGAGGTTCGCGGACAGGAGCCGCCGCCATGACTGTCGACGTACAGACAGAGATCGAAATTGATCAGCCACGGTCCGTGGTTGCCTCGTATGCGTCGGACCCGGACAACGCGACCCGCTGGTACCAGAACATCAAGTCTGTCGAGTGGGAAACGCCGAGGCCGCTCGTGATCGGCTCCCGGGTCGCATTCGTCGCCCGCTTCCTCGGCCGGCGCCTTGCGTACACCTACGAGGTGAAAGAGTTGATCCCTGGCGAGCGGCTCGTGCAGAGCACTTCGGAAGGACCGTTTCCGATGGAAACGACCTACACCTGGACAGACAACCCGGCAGGCGGCACCAGGATGAAGCTCCGCAACCGCGGCGACCCGGCCGGCTTCTCGAAACTGTTCGCCCCGATGATGGCCCGCGCGATGCGACGAGCCAACCAGAAGGACCTGTCGCAGCTCAAGACCATCCTGGAACAGCCCTGAGGTGGTGATGCGGAACTGACCATGGCTCAGGATGCCGAGCCCGTCGATTTCTGTCCGGAATTGCCGGAAAGCGGCCGTGCATGGCGCCCTGCTCCTGCGCCAGGCTGGCCCGCGGCGGGTGCCGTAGGAGGCCGCACTGAGCGTTCAGGCGAAATTCGATGGCTAGTTCCAATCGCAGCCGCCGACTGGTGTTGCTGGCATCACCATGTAGCTTCGTGGCTGTGTCCTGGTGGGTGCGGCGGATCCGTGAAATAACGGCCTGATGACGCAACGGATCCGCGGCTGGCGCAGGGGCATAGCCGCGGCGTGGGAGTGGGCGCACCACGGCTGGCCGCTGCGGGCCATGGCGGGGGCACGGCGGGGCAGGGACAGTCACCGGGCGCGGCGCCGCGTTGCCGTGCGCAGGGTTCGGCGCAGCCAGTTCCGGCCCGTGATGCGACGGTTCCTGGTGCAGCCGATGGGAATCCGGGCAAGCCGGTGACTCCGTCGGCGTCGCGGCCTGCCTGGTACCGGCTGCGCGCCACGTTCCGCCGGGACTGGGCCGGGTACCTGGCGATCGCAATGATCGTAGGACTCGTCGGCGGGGTGGCCATGGCCAGCGTGGCCGCTGCCCGCCGGACCCAGTCAGCCTTCCCGCGGATCCTCGCCGCCAGTAACGCGTCCGACCTCCACGTGGATCCCGGCCCGTACAGCGCCCGTGTGGTCGAGCAGATCTCGCATCTGCCGCGGGTGCGGTCGGCCGAGTCGTATGTAGCCCTCAACGGCCTGCGTGCCCTGCCATCCGGATTCGCCGATCCGCAGACGTCCTTCAACCAGCAGGTGGAGCTCGTCGGCTCGCTCGACGGCCTCTACTTCCACCAGGACCGCGTCATCATCACCAGTGGCCGGCGTGCCAATCCCAGGCGGCCAGGCGAGATTGTCATCAGCGAGCAGACGGCACGCCGCTTCGGCCTGTGCATCGGCCAGTCGCTCACCGTCAACCTCTACTCGGGACGGCAGGCAAGCGACCCGGGCTTCAATCCCATGACCAGGCAGCCGGTGCACCGCGTCCGGCTCACGATTGCCGGCATTGGCGTGTTCACCGACGAGGTCGTCCAGGATGACATCGACCGGATCTACCGGATACTGGCAACACCCGCGCTCACCAAGCGGGAACTTCGCTGCTGCGCCGCCTACCTCTGGACCGGCCTGCGGCTGGCCCGCGGCGACCGCGATGTGGCACCGGTGCAACGGGAGTTCACCAAGCTGCTTCCACCGGGAACCCCAGGAGTCTTCCGGGTCACATCGGTCGTCAAAGGCCAGGGAGAGCGGGCGGTCCGGCCCGAGTCCGTCGCCGCCGGCATGTTCGGCCTGATCGCGGCGCTCGCTGCGCTCGTGCTGGCCCTGCAGGCGATCCGCCGCAAAATTCTCAGCAGCCGTAGTGCGCGCGGCATTCTGCGGGCGGTGGGTGCCAGCCCGTTCAGCATCACCCTGGACGCTTCCATCGGCATCATTTGCGCAGTCGCTGTCGGAGCGATGCTGGCAATGGCGGTGGCGGTAGCTGCCTCGCCGCTGGCCCCGCTGGGGCAGTTGCACCGGCTCGAACCCCATCCCGGCATGTCGTTCGACTGGACTGTCCTCGGCGCAGGCGCAACGTTCTTCCTGCTCGCCCTGTCCAGCGCCACGGCTGTGCTGGCCCATGCCGAAGTCTCAGCACGCTCGCAGCGGCGCGGCGCGACCGCCCGCCGGTCGACCACGGCGGCAATGACGGCGCCACTGATCCTTCCGGCCACAGCAACCGCAGGGATCGGTTTCGCGTTCGAGCCAGGGTCGGGCCGCGACCCCCGTCCCGCGCGGCCCAGCATATCCGGCACGGTCGTGACGCTGATCATCCTGGTCGGATCACTGGCGTTCGGAGCCAGTCTCAGCAATCTCGTCTCGCATCCCGCGCTGTACGGCTGGACCTGGGACACGGAGATCCTCGCTGGCAGCGGTTACGGCAACATCCCGCTGCCGCAGGCGCGCCTACTTTTGGGTCATGACCCCGACATCGCCGCGTGGTCCGGCGCCTACTTCGGGTCAGTCGGGATCAACCGTCACAGCGTCCCGGTCATCGCGACGACCAACGCCCGGGTCGGCCCGCCGATCCTGGCCGGTCACGCCCTGGCCGGGCCGACCCAGATCGTGGTTGGCCCGGAAACGCTGGCCCTCGTCGGCGGGCATGTCGGCGGCACGGTCCGCGTCTTCAACGGAAAGACAACGCTGATCATGCGCGTCGCGGGGACGGCAACGATGCCCGCCATCGGCGTTGGCCACGGGATCCACTCGTCACTCGGTGGCGGCGCGGTGCTGCCCGCCAGCGCGCTGCCGCAGGATCTGCTGGCTAGCGGCATCGGCAATCGCGCGCTGCAGGGACCGAACACGATCTTGGTCCGCTTCCGCCCGGGCGTGGATCACGCTGGTGCCATCCGGCGGCTCGAGCGGATCGGCGGCCGGCTATCCAGGATCCGGTCGGTGGAGGGCATCCAGGTGCTGCCCGTCCAGCGGCCAGCCGAGATCGTCAACTACCGGACGATGGGCACCGCGCCGCTCGTCCTCGCCGGGATGCTCGCGGCCGGGGCTGTCGTGGCGCTCGCCCTGACCCTCGCGGCCTCGGTCCGGCGCCGGTCCCGTGATCTTGCGCTGCTGAAGACGCTGGGATTCGTCCGCGGGCAGGTGGTTGCCGTGGTGATCTGGCAGGCATTGGTACCCGTCGCGATCGGGACGGTGGTCGGTATCCCGCTCGGAATCGCGACCGGCCGGTTCCTGTGGGCCAGGTTCGCCAGCGAGCTCTATGTCGTGCCCCAGCCAGCCATCTCGATGGTGACGGTAGCGGCCGTCGCCATATCCGCGCTGGCCCTGGCCATCCTGACCGCCATCGTGCCTGGCTGGCGGGCAGCCCGGACGTCCGTTGCCACCGTGCTCCGGGCGGAGTGAGGCTGACCGTCCCGGCCACCGGCAGGCGGGGCGGGGCGCTCGGGCCACTTCATCCAGTTCTCCTCCATCGGAGGGCGCGTCGGCGGCACGCCGGGCATGGGCGCCTGCCAGACCGCGAAATTCGGGATCGAAGGCTTCTCCGAAGTGCTCCGCACTGCGGTGAAGCCGCTCGGCATCAAGGTCACCATCATCGAGCCGGGCGCGTTCCGCACCGACTGGGGCGGCTCATCCCTGACCGCCATCCCGGTGAGCGCGGACTACGACCAGACGGTCGGCGAGCTGAATCGCTACCGCGAATCGACCGTCAGTACCTGGCCGGGTGACCCAGCCCGGGCAGCGGAGATCATTACTGGCCTCGCCGGACTGGACGAGCCGCCGCTTCGCCTCGGTGCGAGGGCTCATGAACAGCTGGGCAGCGATCGCGGGGTTGGACAGGCCGTCCCCGGCCAGCTGGCCGATCTGGGTCTCCCGGGCGGTGAGCCTGGCGGGCGTCTCGGCGCTGCGCCTGCGTACCCGCTCGCCAGTGGCCCGCAGCTCGCGGGCGGCTCGTTCGGCGAACCCGTCGGCTCCCATGGCGGCGAGCATCTGGCGTGCAGTGCGCAGCTGCTCACGCGCATCGATGCGGCGGTTCGCCCGGCGCAGCCATTCGCCGTACAGGAGATGGGCGCGGGTCTGTCGCGGTGGCGCGTCCCCGGGTCCTCGAGATCACTGACTTGGGTTCCCTGTATCCGGCGTCCGCCCATGCGTGGCGGCTGGCTGGGCGAGGTGGCCGGGTTGCCGGTCATGGCCAGGGGTAGCGTGATCTGTGTGGTCCCGGCCCGGTCCGTCCCGCGATCCCGTTGGAGGCGTAATGACGCAGCAGGACTCAGGCCAGCCAGACGAGCAGTTCCGGCGCGACCGTCATGAGCACGGCGGCAGTCCGCAGCACATCGATGACGACCGGCTCGCCCGCCTTGCCGAGGAGGAGCGGGTAGCGGCCGGGATCGACGACTACGACCCGGACGAGGTGCCCCCGGCGACTGACGTGCCGCCGCAGCAGGATGTCACTGAGACCGACGAGTACCAGGAGGCGCGGGCAGAGATCCGCCGCGAGTTCGACAAGGATGAGCTGCAGATCGAGGGCGAGCGAGACCCGTTCCCGCCCACGCACTACGACCGTTGAGGCACCAGCCGGCGATCCCCGGGCCAGCCGGCAAGTCCCAGGCCGCGCGCTCCAGCAACCGCTGCATCTTGTCCGGCGTATCATCCCCGGCGTGCTCAGCCAGCGCCCAGCAGTTCTTGCGCGGCAGGTCACTGACCAGCCCGGTGATGTACTTGCGGGCCTCCCGCCGAGGCTCCACCCGGGCAAAGCAGCCTGCCAGCCCGGCCATCAGCTCATCCAGCTTCCCGCAGGCCAGGCGGGCCTCTTTTACAGTGGAGGCAGCAGCCGCCTCAAGATCAGTAGTCGTCACAAGCCAATGTTCACGAGGCGGCTGTCTCAGCACGTCCCAATCCGCCCGATCGGGCCAGGTCACCCCGCTTTGTCAGGTCACGAAGTACGGCTGTCCTACGATGAGCGCGGCGGGATTCGGTCTGGACCCACCAAAGCACCTGGGTCCCAGACCGCGAACCGGCTCAAGCGCGATCTGGCCCGCTGGCGGGCGGCCATGCTGGCCTGGCGGGCGGCCGTACTGGCCTTGACGATCACGAGGCAGTACTGGCGAGCCTGGGCACCCAGATTCCCACGATCAGCAGCCCGGCCGGGAAGGTCTGGTGTGGGGCCGCGGTCGCTGTCGGCGCTAGCTGCTCCCGCCGCCCGATGCGGTGATGTTCACAGGCACTGTTGCATTGCGCCATCCCTGTGCGCGTCAGGGCATGATCACTCGAATGCCCGCGCTGGTCAGATGGTGATTGCCAGGTCGTCGAAGGCGATGCGGAGCCGGTGGCGGCCGGGGCCTCGGTGGCGATGTCGTAGGGGCCGCGGCGCAGGTTCCGCGCGAAGGCGTGACCGGCGGCGAGGACCCGCGCTGCGGGTGGCTGAGTGGGTTGCCCGAAGCGGTCACCGTCAGGCCGACGCGGCCAGCAGCACCTCTGCCTCGCGGATGAAGCGCGTCGCGCCAACGGAACGGAAGAAATTGAGTGCAGGCCGAAGCTGGTTATCGAGCTCAGCCGGCCGGCCTGTCTTGACGAGCTCCTGAGCGGCGCGAAGTCGCGCGAGCGCGGCCGACCGGGCTGCGCCCATCGAGTCGAACGACTCGGCTGCTCGCACGAATTCTTGGTCGATCAGTGCCCGGGCGGCAGCGAACCAGGGGGAATTGCGTGGTGTTCCGAGCCATCGCCGCGCCTCGTTACGACGGCCGAGGATTTCAGCGGCAAGTACGCAATCCGTGAACGACACAAAGAGAGTGCTCAGATCAGCGGTCCCGGCGGCGAAGAGCTCCGCGAGGATCCGCTGGCCTTCATCGGCCCGATCGGCGGCGGCGAGCAGGTAGGCGGAAACAGCCAATGCCGGATGCAAGACCTGTGGATCCTTGGCCTGCCGGGCGCTGATAAGCAGTTCCGCCTGGTCCTCGAGGGCCGCTTCCACATCACCGCGGGCCAGCCGCAGCCAGGAACGAGAGCACCGGACGTAAGCATCGTAATAGTGCGGCCCCAGCGCGGCGGACTCGGTCAGGAACTCGTCTGCAGCACGCGCGCATAGGTCCCAGTTCCCCAGCTCGAACCAGAAGCCGATTATGGTGCCGCGCGTCCAGCGCAGCATGGCTTTGGTGCCGAACCGCTGTGCCACCTTCTCCGCCTCGAGCGCGAGGCGGAGACCCTCACGCAGGTCGCCGTCCACGCTCTGGGCGGCGTGGGCGAGATTCGAGTAGCCGCGAACCGCCGCGGACAGGAAGTTGCCGGCGAGCGCGATCTCGAGCCCACGCTTGACATCTGCTGTGCCCTGCGGGTCGCCCGAAAGGGCGCGGCCTGTTCCGGTCGTAATCAGAACGTGCGCCCGAACCTCGTCGAGTTCGAGCGCCTCCGCCAGCTCCAGGGCTTCCAGCCCGGTCTGGGCATCGAATTCATCCGCAAGCATCCGATAACGCGCCAGCTCGCTCAGGACGTATGCCTTCCCCGCTGAGGCCGGTTCGCCGCGGACGAGTGCCTGTGCCCGCCGGAGATGCTCGAAACAACGGTCCCTGTGGCCCTTGAGCCACCACAGTTCGCCCAGCCGGGCATCCGCCTCGGCCGCCCTGGCCCGGTCACCGACCGCGAGCAGCGCCGAGCGCGCCCGCTCAAGGGCCGCGCCGTCTTCATCCTCACCCGAACCGCCCAGTGCCAACGCCAGCTGGAACAGCAGGCCGGCCCGCTGTTTCCGCGCGTCCTCCGGCCATAGCGCGAGCGCCGCCCGATAGAACCCGGCAGCCGCAGCGAAGGCGTTCAGCGCGAAGGCGTGATCCCCGGCGCGTTGCAGCGCAGGCCGGGCCCGGAGCGCCAGATCCGCGGTGTCCCGATTCGCCGCGCGGGCCAGGTCCAGCGCGCTCAGGTAATGATGGGCGAGCATCTCGGCGTAATCCTCCGGCCGGCCCGAAGACTCGATCCAGCCGGCGGCCTGGATATGCCTGTCGGCCCGGGCAGCACGGGGGAGCTGCCCATAGGCAACGTCGCGCAACAGCACGTGCACGAACGCGTACTGCGTTTCGCCGGCCACCGACGAGGCTCGCTCGCGGCGGATGAACTGCTTGCGCTCCAGCCCGTGCAGATACGCTTCCAGCTCACCACGGCCGGCCCTGCCGCCAAGCGCGGCGACCGCCCCGGGCCAGAAAACCTTCCCGATCACGGCGGCGTCCTGAAGCAACCGCTTCTCCGGCGGCGCCAGCAAATCCAGCCGCGCGCTGATGATGCCCTGGATCGAATCCGGCAGCGGCAGCTGCCGGCCAGCCCACTCTTCGGCCAGCATCTGCACGTACTGTTCCGCGAACAGCGGATTGCCACCGGCGTGGACCAGCAGCACCGCCTGCTGTCCCGCCTCGAGCACTGCACGGCCGAGCAACAACCCGATCAGCCGCGCCGTGTCGTCGTCGGAGAGGGGAGCCAGCGACAGCGTGACCGCATTCGGCTTGCCGCCGCCCCAGCCCGGTCGTCGCGCCAGCAGCTCAGGCCGGGCAGAACCGACCACCAGCAACGGCACGCCGCCCGCCCAGCCGGCCAGGTAATCGACGAAGTCGAGCAGCCCGTCGTCGGCCCAGTGCAGATCTTCGAACACCAGCACCAGCGGCCGCAGCTCGGCCAGCGCTTCGAAGAAATGCCTCCAGGCGGCGAACGCCTCGCCACGGCGGTCGCCACCAACCGATACGCCGCCGCCCCCCAAGCCGACCAACGCGCCCAGGTGCCGGCGGACCCAGTCCGCGTCCGACGCGCCGGGCACCACGTCCGCTGTCATCTCGGCCAGCTTGGCCCCGGCCTGGCCCGAGATGTCGCTGTCCAGGATGCCCGCCTGCGCCCTCACCATCTCCGCCAGCGCCCAGAAGCTGACCCCGCCGCCGTAGGGAAGCGAGCGGCCCTGCCGCCACCAGATCAGCTCAGCCTCCGCGTCGACGATCCTCCAAAGCTCATACAGCAGCCGGGACTTGCCGATCCCTGGCACACCGACGAGCGTGACCAGCTGCGGTGAGCGCTCCGCACGCACCCGGGCGAGTGCGTCGCGCAATACGCCGAGTTCTCGTTCCCGGCCCACCAGGGCCGTCCTCGCTTCGGGGGCGACGTCAACCCCCAGCCGGGCACGCGCCTGCAGCGCCTCCCAGACCGCAACCGGTTCCTTTTTGCCCTTCGCATCCACCGGCTTGGCCTCGCGGTACTCAATCACCCGACGCGTCGCCCGGAAGGTGCGTTCACCGACCAGAATCCCGTTCACCGGTGCGGCGGCCTGCAGCCGCGCCGCCGTGTTCACCACATCGCCCGCGGCCATCCCCTCACCCTCGGCCGGCCGGGCACCCAGCATGATCAGCGCCTCCCCGGTATTCACCGCGAACCGAACCTGAATCCGCTCCTCCTCGCGCACCCAGTCGCGGATCGCCAGCGCGGCGAGCACGGCCCGCTCCGGGTCGTCCTCATGCCCGATCGGCGCCCCGAACAGCGCCATCACCGCATCACCGATGAACTTCTCCACCGTCCCGCCGAAACGCTCCAGCTCCGCCCGCAGCCGCGCATAATACGGCGAAAGCAGCGCGCGAACATCCTCCGGGTCCATCAGCTCAGCCCGGGAGGTGAAGCCGACCAGGTCCGCAAAGAGCACGGTCACGACCTTGCGCTCCTCATGGGCGAGCGGCTGAGCCTTCACCAAGGCGACACCACACTCGGAGCAGAACTTCGCCCCCGCCTGGTTTCCGTGGCCGCACGAGGGACAGACGCTCACCCCCAAAGCCTACGGCGGCCCACGCTTTCGGCCCAAGGCGAAGACGTACCCGCCGATTCCGCCAGCAGCGCCGCGACCACGCGCACCTGGTCTTAGTTCGGGGGGCGGGGCGGAACATGAGATAGCGACAGTCCGGCAGCCGCTCCTCACCCAGCGACCGGGCGAACCTCACGACGACCGCAGCGACGCTGACCACCAGCGCGGCCATAAGGAAGAGCAACGCGGTCAACACGCGCCGCCACCTCGCCTTCCCGGCCGGCTGGCCACACGGAATAGGAGGCGGCGCGAGGTCTGAATTACGCGGCAGCTGCGACAGAATCGTTGTTAACGACTGCAGACCGGAACACCGACTTCGTGCACGCCTCGATAGAAATGCGCAACCCAGAAGAGCAAGTCAATGAAGGGAAAGGTGCCGGGATGGGAAAAGTGATCGCCCAGGCTTCCATGTGACTCGACGGCTTCATCGCCGACACAAACGATCAAGCCGGCCCGCTATTCGACTGGTATAACACCGGAAACGCCGAGGTCACCGGTCACCCCGACTTCCACACATCCCCAGCCAGTGCCGAATATCTGCATGCCGCATGGTCGGCTATCGGCGCCGACGTGATCGGCCGCCGCCTGTTCGACCTGACCAACGGCTGGAACGGCCGCCCGGCCGTGGGTAATGCGGTCTTCGTAGTGACCCATCAGCCGCCGACCGACTGGCCCTACCCGGACGCGCCGTTCACCTTCGTCACCGACGGCCTGAACAGCGCAATAGCCCAGGCGCAAGCCGCCGCCGGCGACAGAGACGTGTCGATAACCCCGGCAACATCGCCGGTCAGGCCTTCCAGGCCGGATTGATCGACGAGGTGCGGTGTATCCCTCGTTGACCTACCGCGACGTAGGCGCCGCCCTGGCCTGGCTGACGGAAGCGTTCGGATTCGAATCCGGCTGCCCGGTTCATCCTGGCTGACGTGCTGCGCCTCCCGCTGGCTGATGCCAGCGCCGATCTCCTGCTGGACAGGGGCTGTTTCACTACCTGGCGCCCGCGGACAGGCACCGCTACGCCCGCGAGGCCCGGCGGGTCCTCCGCGGCGGCGGCCGGTTCCTGCTCCGTGCCTGCCACCGGGTCATGTGCCCGGCCGTGATGGGAAAGCTCCGCTGCCCGCTACGGCCCGGGTCAATGGCACCGGACTACCAGCGGCCCCAGATACTCAACCCGCCCGGTCACAGCCCCGTCTGCTGCTCCCAGCAGACCATCACTGTCCCGCCCTAGGTCCACATCTTGATACGGCTGCAGGGCGGCAGATCGCCGGATATTCGCGGCTCGCGGCGTTCGGGCGTCTGGGCCGCCTCTCAACTACACGGCCTTGGGGCTAGCCACCACCGACGAGGCGGCGGTCGCGCTGCTGCATGCCCAGTTCGCCGTAGGGATAGTCGGTGGGCTGCGGGTCGCTCGCGGCGTTGAGCGCGGCGGTTTCGGCGGGGCTGAGATGCAAGTCAGCGGCACGAAGGTTGGTCTCCAGCTGCCCGGCCGTGCGGGCGCCGAGGATGGTCGAGGCCACCGCTGGCCGATCGCCCACCCACGCCAGCGCGACCTCGGCCATGGACACGCCGCGCTCGTCGGCGATCTTCTGCACCGCGTCGATGACGTCCCAGGTGCGCGGCGTGCCCCGCCGGTCGTAGGCCTCCATGCCGCGGTTCGGGTCCTCGCCCAGGCGGGTGGCGCCGGACGGCCGCTGGCCGCGCTGGTACTTGCCCGACAGCCAGCCGCCGCCGAGCGGGCTCCAGGGCAGCAGCCCGAGGCCCGCGTCCATCGCCGCAGGCACGATCTCCCACTCGATCTCCCGCACCAGCAGGCTGTACTGCGGCTGAAGCGTCACCGGCCCGGCAGCATTCAGCGCGCGGGCCAGATGCACCGCCTTGGTCAACTGCCAGCCGGTGAAATTCGACAGCCCCCAGTAGCGGATCTTGCCAGCGCGGGCGAACCCGTCGAGGGTACGCGCCGTTTCCTCCAGCGGCGTCCACGGATCAAACGCATGAACCTGATACAGGTCAACCGCCTCGACGCCCAGCCGGCGCAACGACGCGTCCAGCGCCCGGGTCAGATGCCGCGCGGACAACCCGGCACCGTTGGGAGAATCATCCAGCGGGAAGCGGCCCTTGGTGGCCAGCACCACCGGCTCAGTGATGTCGGCCGGCCGGCTGGCGAGCCAGCGGCCGATGATCTCCTCCGACCTGCCGTCGCCGTACGTATCGGCCGTGTCGACCAACGTGCCGCCCGCATCAACGAAACGGTCGAGCTGCGCATGCGCGCCCGGCTCGTCCGTCTCCACGCCGAAGGTCATGGTCCCAAGGCCAAGGGCCGACACCGAGCAGCCGCTATGTCCCAAAGTGCGATAGTCCATGTCTCAACGTATGCGATCCTCAACTGTGGCATCTGCCCCCAGCAGGACTGCGGAGAGCACACCTTCGGCGTGCCGTCTTCGCAGTCCCCGTCAACGGGGCGCCTGCGACGCCGACTGCAGTCCCCGGACTTATGCTGGCCGGTAGCGGAGCTGGACGCGGGCCGTGACGACGGGCTCCAGGCGCCCGGTTCGCCTGGCTTCGCCGCTGCCTTCACCGAGTCGGACTCCAGGGGGCGGCCGACTGCACATCGGCGGTCTCCGAGCGTGACTGTTACCAGGCCGGACAGGCCCGGGAGGCGGCCGGGACCGACGCCGCGCCCGAAGCCGGGCGGCAGCAGATCCGTGACATTTACGCCGCCAGGGGCTTCGCCGGGGAGTTGATCGGCCGCGTCGCCGACACCATCCCCGCCAGTCGGCAAGGCTGCCTGTCCACCATGATGGAGGACGAACTGCACCGGCAGCCGACGCGAGCCCCGGGCATCTTCCGCAGCGCGATCGTGATCACGGTCGCCACTCTCACCGGCCACCTGAAGCCCTGCTGCCGTTCGCGTGGCTGTCCCGCACCACAGCGCTGATCTTGTCCATTGTGCTCAGCGCCCTGGCGCTATTCGGAGCCGGCCCATGCTCATCGGTGACGCAATACGACTCTCGTACTCGCCGGACGCATGGAGTTCTCCTCGAGGCACGGCCGTATCGCGGCAGATCCGGTTGGTTCTACGACGCTCGCAGTGGTGTCACACCGAGCAGCCCAGTCTGCGGCCCCTACATGTGAGAAGGTGCAGATCCAGCCAGCCTTCTGATGCCAATCTTCCTGTTTGTAGAAGCACATGACTAAGTCATCGATAGATAGCGACGGGTTGGAATACAGCGACGGGGGGTTCAACGTGAAAGCGTTTGGCTGCCTCTCCCAAAGCTTGAGCTAGCCCCTCATCGTCAATGGATGCCTGCAGTCGCTCAATTGCTTCGGGCGGCAACCCACCAGTTCGGTATGGACTTGTCAATCTCCGTTCCAGCCTACCGAAGACCTTCATCTCACCCGTGAGCTCGGCAAGGCTAGTAACTAGCAGATGTCTTCTATTTAGGTGACCAACGAATTTGTAGTCTGGTGAACCTACGAGAGAAGCAATTATTAGCAACTCTGGAAAGGCCTTAATCATATCAAATCGGGCAAGCAACACCATCAGTTGCATGATGAATGGTCCAGGTCTGCGCCGCGTAGTACTTATCTTCGATGGATCAACTATTGCTAGCTCTTGTTGATCTGGCAGAGATTGAGTAGAAGAGGTTGACCGAGTGTCCTCCGCGGCGTCATATCCTAGTGCTGCGAACACATTCTTCAGCCATTTGCCCTTGGCCAGGAGTATGTCGACAGTCTTCGCAACTGTCGACGGAGTGACCGTAGCCTGAATCTCTATAAACTCACTCGGCTCAAGCTGTTCCCAGATCTCCTGGTCAGTGGCGAAAAGTTCTTGAATTTTCGTCTGATCCATTAGGATGCCATAGAGCTGCGCGAACCGAACGGCATCCGTCCGCTCGACAATACGTTGAACTTCCTCACGACTCATCTTGTCCTTGCCGCCACCTCCCCTCAAGGACGCGAAGGGAATCGGAATACCGATCTCCCCTTTCAGGCCCCGCGATCGCTTTTCCTCTGTGGTTCTGGTCTCTGAATCGTACGAGCCACCCTCCAACTGCGACAGTAGATCGGTCATGAATGGAACATCCAGATAGAGGAATTGCCGAAGCAGCGATTCTGACGGCTCCACTGTACTCACTCCCTCTGTACCAGCGCGAATTGATTGATGTGCACTATTGTATCATCATAAGCCCGATTGTTTGTTTGGTCCTCGAGCGGGAAGGTTCGGTTTTGCAGACGGCAACATCGATTCCGAGCTTGGTTAAACGTCGGCTCACTACTATCGGTAGGTCTGGCATGATACCGCGCTTGGACAACCCCCCAATGACGACCTCGCGCTCGACGAGCTTGTGGCACTGCAGAATCACTGCTGCCGGGCGAACGCTGTAGGGCGGCCCGCTCGCTGCCATTCCTGGTTCGGTGCGGTCTGCCGGACGACCTGTTGTGAGCGGTCCGGCTTCTGCCGCTGATCCCTCAAGCCCGGAAACGGCAGAAGACCCAGCGATGACCATCACGAGGGCTCCCGGGTCATTGCCGCAGGTGCCGACGCGGCCGCCCGGCACGGGGCAGTACGGTGAGCTAGGTGGCTGATACCGATACCATCGTTGAGCGCATCCTTACGACCTACGACACAATCACCGTCGTAGGCGCGAGTGTCACCTGGGCGAAGGCGCCGCACTTTGTGCCCGCGCACATGCAGCAGCAGGGCTGGCGCATCATCCCGGTCAACCTGCACGCTGATGCCATCCTCGGCGAGCGCGTCTACCGGAGGCTCTCGGATGTCCCCGGGCAGATCGGCCTGGTCAATGTATTCAGGCCGTCGGAACAGGCGCCGGATATCGGCCGCCAGGCTGTGGCAGCGGGCGCCACGGCCCTGTGGCTGCAGCTGGGCATCGCCTCGCAGGAGACCCGTGCCATCGCTGAGGAAGCCGGGCTGCTCTACGTAGAAGATCGCTGCCTGATCATCGAGCAACGGCGCCTGGGACTGAAGGCACCCCGCCCTCGGTAACCCGGAGGGGTCGGTCATCGAGGCTGCGGCATGGGGAACCCAAGCTAGGCCGGATTCGGGCCGATTGGTTCGCTGCGGTGCATGCGCTGCCTTCAGAGGCGAAAGCCGTTGCGAACATAGGCCGCCCGTCTTACCGAGAGCAGCGCCACCATCGCCCGCGCGGCAAGGAAGGCAGCAGCAAGCTCCGCTCAAGCTGAAGCGGGTCGGCGGGCTGGCGGGTGTCCACCCCGCGACCGTGGACGGGGTGGCGGCCGGGGACGTGGGCCTCCCATGAACTCGCCTGCGCGACATACAACCGGACGGCCGCGTCGCCGCGAAGTTCGGCACGACTTGGGGCCGCCTGCTCATAGTTCGATGCGCTCCCAGGCTTGGCGTTCGGGCAGATCCAGCCCGAAGGTGTCCGGGTTGACGCCGAGCGTCTCGGCCGCCTCCAGCGCGATGCGCTGCACCGCCACCGTCAGCGGAAAGATCGACAGCAGCTCTCCCAGCCCGTCATGGACAATGCGGGTCACCGGAACGCCGGAGGCTTCGGCGGCCTGTGCCACCTCGGCGATCCTCGCCGACCAGGTGCCGCCGCCATCGAGGGCGACAAGCCGGTCCGGCCGGCCCACGGCCACCGAGGGCCCGTGCAGGAACTGCTCCACCCCGAGGCCTTCGCTCGCCACGTACGCGGCCTCGCGGATCTTCAGCGCCCCCTCGGCGGCGGTCCACTGATTTATCCCGCCGCCGATGAACTCCATCAGCCGCGCCGGCGCAGGCGCCAGCTGACCATCTTCGTATTGGGCACGGTGAGCACGGTCTGCCACCGACGGGATTTCCCCGAGCCCGGGAAGGTCCGCGCCCAGCGCCCGCGCCAGCTGGGCCGCGCGCAGCAGCGCCCCGAGGTGGCTGGCCGTGTAGGCCGAGGAGCGTTCCCGCTCCACGGTAACCAGGTCAGCGCCCTCGACGCCCACGCCCGCGACCTGGATGACCTCCGCGCCCTGCGACCGGGCGCGCTGGGCAGCCTGAGCGGTGTACCGCTTGGCGCCGGTGTGACTAAAGGCCAGCAGCGCGCCGTCCTCACCCGGAACGGGGCCGTCGATAGCGGCATCAGCTGACTGGGCGGCGGAGGCATCGATCCCGGCCGCGCGCAGTAGCGCAGCGGCCTGGCTGGCAGCATGCCAGCTCGTTCCGGTGCCGATCGCCAGCACCCGGCGGCCGCGCAGCCGCTCAGCCACGGCCATGACCGGCGCGTCATCATCCAAGATCCCCGCCAGCGCCTGAGCCTGCCGGTCCATCGTCTGCCGCATCACGCTGATCCCCGCCGGAGCCGCCGCCATGAGGTCCCTCCATTTCGTGACCATGCAGCTGCCGTTCGATGCTAGCGGGCGGGCTTACACACCCCCAACGGCGAGCACGCCAGCACACAGCAGCAACACTGCGCTGAATCGCCGACACGTATCAGTGCCGGCTGCTCAGTGTCGGCTTCCGAAAGTGACCGCCAGGCATGGGTAACCTGCGGACAACGCGCACGGCGGCATGATGATCGGACGCTCCCGCGGGAGCGTCCGGTCTGATCATTCGGTCTGACAATTTCTGGATGATAAGACTCAGGAAGCAGCCGACCCGCGCCGGCGCGGCCACTGCGCGGCACAAGCGCATGGCGAGCGACTGGTTCCCGATCTTCGCTTGACCGCGCGTTGTGGCGTCAGGTTGCCTGCTGTGCCGGGTGCCCGGGAAGGACTGGGCGCATGAAAGTCCGCTCGTAGCGAAGCACGCAGCGGCTGTCGTCCCTGATGCGGTCTGCTTCGATGAAGTCGGGATCTGCGCCGAACCGCGCGCGGTACTGCTCGTAGGCGGCGAGGCTGGGGAAACTGAACAGCGCGACCGCCTTATCGCTGGCTCCCTCGGCCGGCAGAAAATAGCCATGGTGGGTGCCGCCATGCAGGTTGACCAGTTCGATCCACCGTCGGCCGAAGCGTTCAAAGGCGTCGATCTTCGCGGGATCGATCACGTACTCAACGACGCAAGTGATCACGTCTCACCTTAGCTCCGCTCCGCACCGGCACGATTGCCGCGGCTGGGCGCGCATCCGCAGCGGCAGGGAGTGTGCTGCGGGCATCACCGCGAACAGGCCGCCGGTGAGAGCAGGATGGAGCCGCCGTGGACTGGCCGGCTGGGTTCCCGTCCCCGGCCGCTGCGATGTCAGGATGGCAGCGTGGACGTCTTGAGCAGCCGGATTCTGCTGTGCCCCGCCGACCTGGATCGAAGCCGCCGTTTCTACCGCGACGTGCTGGGGCTGGCGGTCTTCCGCGAGTTCGGCCCCCCCGATGACCCCGGGATGGTGTTCTTCCTCGGCCCGGGGTTGCTGGAAGTGTCCGGACACCCGGCCGGGCCAGCCGGAGGATCAATGATGATCTGGCTGCAGGTGCGGGATGTTCATGCTGAGCACGAGCGGCTGGCCGCGGCGGGCGCCCGGGTTCTGCGCAAGCCCGCAACTGAGCCGTGGGGATTGACCGAGCTGTGGATAGAAGATCCCGATGGCGTCCGGATCGTGCTGGTAGAGGTTCCCGCCGATCACCCGCTTCGCCGCGACCCGCGATCGTTACCATCCACTTGAGCCAAGCCGTCACGAACCACATGCGGCATAGAAAGGACGTTGGTGCGGCGCATCAATGGCCGTCGCTGGTTGCGTTCCCTATCCGCCGTTGGGTTGCGCGGCGATCGCCGAATGAGCCCAGGAATGACGGCGCAGATGTAGATATCGCGTATCGGCCTGGCCATGTCGTGCCGGCCGGGTTACCGCTGGTCAAAATTCATGCTGTCCGGGAAGCCATCGGAATTCGCCGGTGCTCTGTAGGCTGGCGAGTTCTGCAGCCTTCACTGCCTTTGGCAAGTCCGGGGCCGGTGTCAGGCAAAGCCGATCGGGTGTAGCGTGAGGCCACGTTTGATAGGGGCAGGCTATGGAATTGACCGCGGGGAAGGTTGCCGTCGTCACCGGGGCTGCGAGCGGTATCGGCCTGGCGCTGGCCGAGCGCTTCGCCCGCGCCGGGCTCGACGTGGTCCTGGCCGACGTCGAGCAAACCGCGTTGCGGGCTGCTGCACAAAGGATCGCGGGCCTGGGCGCCAGGACGCTCGCCGTGCCTACTGATGTGAGCGACGAGGCAGCGGTGCAGGCTTTGGCGGCTGCTTCGGCTGATCGCTTCGGAGCGGTGCACGTGGTGTGCAACAACGCGGGCGTGGCTAGCCATGCCGACCCGTGGTTCGGCCCAGTCTCCGCATGGAGGTGGGTCCTGGGGGTCAACCTGTGGGGAGTCATCCACGGGGTACGGGCCTTCCTGCCGCTGCTGGCCGCGCAGGGCGAAGGCCACATCGTCAACACGGCGAGCGTCGCCGGGCTGATCCCGGCAGCTAGTCCCTCCTACGACGCGGCCAAGCACGCCGTGGTGGCTATCTCCGAAGACCTCTACACGGCGATGAAGGTGGCGGGGCTCCCCGTTGGGGTCAGTGTCTTGTGTCCGGGCTGGGTTCGCACCGGCATCGGCGACGCGGAACGCAACTGGCCAGACGGCCTGGGTGAGGTTCCTGTGCCAGCGGCGACCGCCGAGGTGACAGTTCCGCACCTCCAGCGCGCAGTCGACGAAGGGATGGCGCCTGCCGCCGTGGCCGACCTCGTGGCGGACGCCGTCGCCGCCGGCCGGTTCTGGGTGTTCACCGACCCCGGGTTCATCGAGATAGCGCTCCGCCGATGGCAGGGCATCGCCGAAGGCCACGATCCCCAGACCGAGGTCGACCTGCCTGGCTTGCCACCAGCCAGGCAGCTCATCGCGGAGATCCAGCGGCTGCTGGCTGGCCCGGGCGGCGGGTTGTAGCCAGGAAGCTTCTCCCGGCCTGCGCCAGTAATCGATCAAGGCCCAGCCACTGTAATCCGTGCCGAAGGACGCAGCCGCGTCGTGGCGGACGCTGGTAGCAGACCTGATACTCCTGGTACGAAACCGCGATCATCGGCATCAGAACGCGCAGCGCGGTAGATCCGGTCGTTGCGGCCGGTCCCGGTCATAAGGTCCTTGACGTGACAACTGGCAGAGCGCTGGCAAAGACGGCACTCCGGGAGCCATTGCGAGCGATCGGGTAGAACGCACGGTCTTGAGACGGTTGCGGATGGCAGTCCGGTGGTCTTTTGCCGGGCTGCTGAGCCAGTGTCTGCTCCTGGTGGGAGGCTCGGTCCATGGTGGAGGGAACCATGCTCGCCGAAAGCCTGCAAATCGGTGCCAACTTCGCGTCGCGGGCTTGAGACTGACAAGGCTGAGCCGACAGGACTTCTCAGAGTCGGTGACGGCGGCACAGCCTGCGGTGTGGACGGTCCTCGACTTCGAGGCAGACGATGATGTGGCTGACGAACTCGGCCGGTCGCTTGCCCAATCGCTACTCGCACAAGGCGGTTGGTACGCGGATTTCAGGGCCGGGCAAGACCACGTGGTCGTGTTCGCCGACAGGATCTTCCGGTACCGGCGCGGTGACCATGCCGGGCGGGCCGAAGCCGTGGCGTACGGCAAGACGGTAGGCATGCCCGAGCATCAGCTGGACTGGCCAGACTGATCACACGACTCTGAAAGACTGCCTGCTCTCGATACCAGCCAATTGGCGCGCCAGAAGCTCTGAGCAAGGCCGCCCGGCTCGCGGCGTGAGCACCGTAACGCGGCGTGCGAGCATGGCGGAGTGAAGCGGCCAGATACCCGGGAGCTGTGGAACGCGAACGCTGCGGCGTGGACGGAATTGTCGCGTGCCGGGTGCGACGTCTACCGGGACTTGGTGAACAGCCCTGCGTTCTTCGCGCTGCTCCCACCCGTTGATGAGCTGTTGTGCCTCGATCTGGGATGCGGTGAGGGACATAACATCCGCCTGCTCGCCGGCAAAGGCGCCCGGGTTGTTGCTCTCGATGTCGCCGAGTCATTCATCGCGGCTGCCGTGGGAGAGGACGGGCGAGGGATTCGCTACATCGTCGGCGACGGAGCCCATCTGCCATTCTGCGCGTCGAGCTTCGATGCCGTCACCGCGTTCATGAGCTTGATGGATGTCGCCGATCCCGAGCAAACACTTCGCGAGGTGGCCCGGGTCCTGCGGCCCGGCGGTTTCGTGCAGTTCTCGGTCCTGCATCCGGTTATATCGGCACCAGTTGGGCGATGGGTGCAAGACGAGTCTGGCGTGCGCCAGGCGCGGGTTATCGGCGAGTACTTCTACCAGGGCCCGCTCACCGAAACATGGATCTTCAGCGCGGCACCGGCAGAGATGCGAGACCGGCACCGGCCGTTCACGATCACCTACGCACGCCGGACTCTCACTGGGTGGCTGGGCGCTGTGCTTGGCGCCGGCCTGAGCATCGACGCGATCGCTGAGCCCCACGCCGACGAAGAAACTGCCGCCACCCACCCAGAAGTCGCTGACACCCGGATCGCCCCTTACTTCCTCGTTGTGCGCGCCCGAAAGCCGTAAGACCTAGCTACTCGGCCAGAATCGCGCGATCAGCGGCGTGAGCGAGTGTGTCGGGTGATCGCCGGTTAGGTGCCTAGGAGATCCCGCGCGGTCCGGACGAGAAGCGCGAGCTTGGCGCGCTGGGCTTCTGGGGTGATCGCGTTGCCGGCGGCCGAGGTGGCGAAGCCGCATTGAGGGCTGATCGCCAGCCGCTCCGGTCCGATGCGGGTGCTGGCTTGCCGGAGCCGTGACGCGAGTTCCTGCGCGGGCTCGAGCCGCGACGTTTTCGTGGTCACCAGGCCGAGGACGACGATCTTGTCGTCGGGCACTAGTCGGAGCGCGTCAAAGGTGCCCGAGCGCTCGTCGTCGTACTCCAGCAGCAGCCGGTCCGCTCGCACCTTGCCGAAGACCGGGCCGGCGATCGGGTCGTACCCGCCGGCCACGAGCCAGCGGCTGAGCTGGTTGCCGCGGCACAGGTGGAAGCCGAAGGTAGCCGGGCGCCCGGCGTCGATGACGGCGTTGTCCAGCTCAATCCCGTACGTTAGCCAGCGTTGCATCGGCCACCCGCGCGCCTCGTAGAAGGCGCGCCAGGCCGGGTCGATAAGCAGCGGATAGTGGGGAGCGTCCAGCTGGATGTAGGTACATCCCAGGCGTACCAGCTCCCGTGCCTCCTCGCGCATCACCTCAACGACGTCGGTCATGAAGGCGTCCAGGCTCGGGTAGGCGCCCGCCGACTTCTCCGGCGACCACAGGTTCGCGAACAACGTCGGGCTGGGCAGCGTGACTTTCGTCTGCCGGCTGGTGCAGCCGCGCAGGAACGTGAATTCCTCGGCGGCGAGGTTGCGGTGCTTATGCAGCGCAGCGGTCACCGCCAGGTCCGGGGGCCGTTCGATCGTGGCGTCGCCCACCTCGGCGGAGTGCCACATTCCCCACAGCCAGGCGTCGAGACTGACCCCGCCGAAGCCGTCGCAGGCCGCGGTGAGCTCGGCCTGGAACGACTCGCGCCGCATCTCTCCGTCGCCCACGACCGGCAGGTCCAGCTCGTCCTGCAGCGCAACAGCCTCCCGCACAGCGCGGTCCTCTGCGGCCTTGAACTCGGCCGGGGCGATTTCACCCCGCGCGCGGGCGGCACGCGCGTCGCGCAGGAACGGCGGGCGCAGCAGGCTCCCGACATGTTCCACACGGGCGGTTATGGCCACCAGGCCAGCATCCCACCCCGGCCGGCGCGGCAGCACCCCAGGCCACCCGCCCGCTCCGGGAACCGCTGGCGGGCGGTGGGCAGGTGCCGTTGACCCGGGCGGCTTGACCCGTGGCTGGCGGGCTGGCACGGTGGCGGGCATGGCTGACCTGGGTGATCTGGCCTGAGCCTCAGCCATGCCTCCGGTCGCGTTCGTCATCAGCCGCACACGGGCCGGTGACCTGGGCCGGTTCCGCCGACGGTGCCGTCAGGCCGCAGCGGCCGAGGGCTGGGAGCCGCTGTTCCTGGAGACAAGCCGCGATGAGGCCGGCGTGGGGCTGGCCCGCGACGCGGTCGCAGCCGGAGCCCGGCTGGTCTTCGCCGCGGGCGGTGACGGCACGGTGCGGGCCTGCGCGCAAGCCCTCGCGTGCACCGGGGTGCCGCTGGCGATCGTGCCCCTAGGCACCGCCAACCTGGCAGCGCGGGCCCTGGGGGTGCCATTCCGGCTGGACGCCGCCCTGGCTGCCGGGTTCGGCGGGCGCGACCGCCGGGTCGACCTCGGGGTTGCCGACGGGATGGCCTTCGCGGCCATGGCAGGTATGGGCCTAGATGCCGCAGTCGCCGGCGCCACGCCCCGGATCCTCAAGCAGCGGCTCGGGTGGCTGGCCTACGCAGTGGCCGGGTTCGCGCGCCTGCCCGGGCGGCGCCGTGAGTTCACCGTACGCCTTGACGGCGGCCAGCCATTGGCCCGGCACGCCCGGTCCGTCGTGGTCGGCAACGCCGGGCTCCTGCCGGGCGGCTTTGTCCTGCTGCCGGATGCGCGGCTCGACGACGGCGTGCTCGATGTCGGGATTCTCGCGCCTTCAGATCCTCTCGGCTGGGCCCGGGTGGCGCATCGCGTGCTGACCTCCAGCCGCCGCACTGACCGGCACCTCGAACGGTACCAAGCCCGCCGGATCGAGATTCGCGCCGACGCCGAGCTGCCCCGCGAGGTAGACGGCGAAGTGATCGTCCCGAGCCGGTCGCTGACCGTCACACTGCGCCAGGGAGCGCTGCTCGTACGCTCCGCCGCCCGATGAGCACCGCCGGCCCGGCAGAACGCGGACCTGCCCCAGGCCACCAAGTGGCTGTGACGCCCAGCTCGCGCGCCCGCAGCGGCAGATGGGGTCGGTGTTGGTTCCTGTGCGCGATCGATGCGGCGGTTAGTGCGTCCGGCCAGCTGATCTCCTGGTGTCTGGCTAAGGACACGCCACAAGGTGGTGGATGGCGCGCGGAGTGGGGGTGCCGGGGCCCGGGTTGCCGGCGCGGTCGCGCCGCCACCTCGATCGTGTCAGCACCGTGGAATCAAGCTGACCGGAGGCGGCTACCTGCCCCGGTTCACGTGGAAGCGGCCATGACCGACCTTGGCCTCGGGGATGAGTGGATAGGCAAGGGCAACCGGGAGAATCAAACCCTGCCCGTGCTGCACCTGCGTGAATCGGCGGCCAATATGGCTCTGCTGCGCAAACGCCGCGGGGTGCTCCTGCTCACCTCGCGTGCACGCAAGCTGCGTACCGATCCGGTTGCACTGTGGTGGCACCTGGCCGAAAGTATGCCGCCCGAGTCGCCGGACCGCTGCGAAACCCAAGCCGGGCTGATCCTGCTGGCCGTGCTCGCGACCCAAACCGCCGATGGCCCGGACGTGATCGTCGCACGCCTGCTCAGCGCGATCGGCTGGATCAACGGCGATGGCACCGAGCTCGATGAGCTGACCGCGGGCGGCGACGTGGTCACGGCCGGCGCTTGTTGCCGGCCGGGCGGTACAGCGTGACTGCGAGCCGCGCTATCCCGAGCAGGGTCTGCGCGGCGAAGGTGATGCGTTCACGACGCGCAGGCAGCACGGATAGTTCGCCGAGCCACTCCTCGCGCCAGCGCGGGCGCACGGCCGCAGGCAGGAGCACCGTCGTGACGGCAAGCACGCGCCCGGACGCCGTTGCGGCGCATTGGCCATATCGCCTCAGTGTGTCGGACGCGAGGTTCTCAAGTTCTGACGTGATCGTGTCCAGCCGCAGCGTGCGGGCAGCCGGCACCAGGGCTTCCAGCGTCTGCCTGGACTTTTGTACCTGTGCCGCCGGCGGCAGGTGACGCAGCGTCCGCATGTTGTGCAGCCGGTCCGCCAGCTTGATGACAAGGATCCTGGCATCGCCGGACGCCGCAGCCACCATGGCGCCGTCAATATCGGCCGGAGCGGTGTCGCCGTCCGGCACGGCGTCGAGAGCCATGGCCCCGGCCACCAGGCCGGCGATTTCGGCGCCAAACTCGGTGTCCAGCGCGGCGAGGGTGCAGCAGGTGTCCTCGAGGGTGTCGTGGAGCAAGGCCGCGCACAGGGTCTGGTCGTCGGCGCCGATCTCGGCGAGGATCGTGGCCACGGCGAGCGGATGGGTGATGTAGGGGTCGCCGCTTTTGCGTTTCTGGCCCTGGTGCCAGTACGCGGCGACGTCATATGCGCGCTGGATCAACCCGGCATCGGCGCCCGGCCGTGTGCCAGCAAGAACCTGCAACAGCCCGGCAACAGGATCCTCGCCGACTCTACTGGCCCTGGGGGGAGACGGCGGGCGGCTCACCAGGACATCCCCGAGATGCCCGGCCGGGTAACTCCCAGGCCGAAACGAGGCTGTTTCCTGGCACGGTCGACGCGCGCGAGGGCGTCGACCGCTTGGTCGGCGCCCTCATCGGTGAGCCGGTAATAGCGCCGCCGCGGGCGGCCCTCGGCAACGTGGTCACGGGGATCTTCCCAGTTGCTTTCCACCCAGCCCAGTTGCTCCAGCCGTGCCACGATCGGGTAGATCGTCCCGCTCGGCAACCCGGTCTCCGCGCAGAGCTGCAGCCCATATCGCTCGGCGGCCGGCTCGGCAAGCATGGCCCGCAACACCAGCTGGGTCTGCAGCGTCATCCGCGGAGCCTGCGTCATGACTCGTACTCTACATAGGTAGTCCTTAGCTGTCCAGCTGGGCCACCCCGACGCCCACCATCTCCGTACCAAGCTCCACGGCCGACACCGCTAACATCCGCTCTACCGGCCACCACCTCCGCTGGCCGGGGTGGTGACCGCGGTCGAATTGCCGCGGGCCACGAGGCGCAACATCCGCCAGAACCTGTTCTTCGCCTGGCCTACAACGCGATCGGCGTCCCCATCGCGGCCGGTGTCCTCTACCCCTTCCTGGGCATCCGGCTGTCCCCGATCATCGCCGGTATGGCATCAAGGTCGCCGTTTCGGCGCCATGGTCGAGCTGACCCGGCTGAACGAATTCGAGGCCGATCTGCTCGCCGTGCCTCGCGGCAGTCCGCATTCCTGCTCAGCGCCCTCGATCTAGACGCGGCCGAGGCGCCGCTGTCGTTCACCCGGACCGTCATCCGCGGTGACCAGTTCCGCTTCTCGCTGGTCCTGCGCCAGCAGGAGGCGGAGGGCGTCATGCCCAGCCATGGCCCGATGGCCTATATGACCTGAGCGCCCACCGCGCGGCAATTACCAGCGGTCGTGGGGTGCCGCGCGCCCGGGAGGGTGCCAGGCCCCCGCCGCTAAGCCACCGCCGGATCCCGCCGCGGCGTCCCGGCGCACAGCCTCGAGCGTGGCCGGCTCGGTGAGCAGACCCCGCAGCACCAGCGAGGCGATCTCGTCGCCGAATTGTGCCGACGCACCGGTGCGCCCTCCGCTGTAGAGCGTCAGCGCCCGGATCAGGATGCCGGCGATGGCCTCGCGGGCCAGGGCCGTGTCGACCGGGAGGAACACGCCGGAGGCAACGCCGTCCTTGACGATCCGCTCGACGGCCGCGTGCAGGCGGGACCGTTTCCGGTTCCACGTGGCGAACCGGGGGTCGCCCATGACCTCTTCGGAGTACATGCCCCGCAGGTCGTAGGGAGACCCGACCAGGTGCTCGACGTCGTGCCGGAGGTACCAGTAGAGGCGGACGCTGGCCGGGCCGGGGCCGGACGCGAGGGCCTCGGCCGCGGGCATTGCCTCGTCGAGGTCGGAGCGGAGGATCTCCTGGACGATCGCGTGCTTGGAGGGGAAGTGATGGAAGAGCGAGGGCTGCCGGATGCCAACGGCCTGCGCGATCTGCCGGGTGGTCGTTGCGTGATAGCCGCGCCTTGCGAACAGCCTCGCCGCCTCGACGAGGATGCGCTCGCGGCTCCGCGCGGGCTCGGACCGCCGCGCGCTCACGACGCCGGCCCGGCCGTCTGATCGGCCACCGATCCCGCGGCCCTGCCCGGTACCTCGTCGGTGAAGTGACAGGCCGCGGTGTGGCCGGCCGAGACAAGCCGGGGGGCGGGCTCGGCCACCGCGCACCGCTCGGGGCCGCCCAGCTGCTCCCGGAGCCAGCACCGGGTGTGGAACCGGCACCCTGGCGGCGGCGACGCCGGGTTCGGCGGATCACCGGGAAGGATGATGCGCTCCCGCTGCGCCTCGGCCGCCGGATCCGGCACCGGCACGGCCGACAGCAGTGACACGGTGTAGGGATGCCGGGGATCGGAATACAGATCGGCCGTCCTGCCCTGCTCCACGATCTGCCCTAGATACATAACGGCTACGCGGTCGCTCAGGTGACGGACGACCGCGAGGTCGTGCGCGATGAACAGGTAGGACAGCTTCAGCTCGTCCTGCAGCTGCTGCAGCAGGTTGATGATCTGCGCCCGGATCGACACGTCGAGTGCGCTGACCGCCTCGTCGGCGACGATCACCGCGGGGTTGAGCGCGAGCGCCCGCGCCAGGCCCACCCGCTGGCGCTGCCCGCCGGACAGCTCGTGCGGATACCGCCGGGCGTGCTTGGGCGACAGCCCGACCAGCTCGAGCAGATCGCGGACGCGCTCGCGGCGCTCGGCGCGGGTTCCGATGTGGTTCACGCGCAGCGGCTCGGCGATGCTCGCGCCGGCCCGCCACTTCGGGTCGAGCGAGGCCGTCGGATCCTGAAAGACCATCTGGAGCTGGGATCGCTCCGCCCGGTATCCGGCGCCGGCCTTCGCATCCGGTGCCCGCCCGCGGAAAAGGATCGTCCCGGACGTGGGGGGGATGAGCCCGACGATGGCGCGCCCGAGCGTGGTCTTGCCGCTGCCGGACTCGCCGACCAGCCCGACCGTCTCGGCCGCCGCGAGCTGGAGGGAGACGCCGTCCACCGCGCGCACGTGCCCGACCGTCCGGCGGAACACCGTGCCCCGCGTGATCGGGAAGTGCACCCGCAGGTCGCGCACGTTGAGCAGCGCAGGCCCGCCCTCGGACAGGTGCGCGAGCTCGGCCGCAGGCGGGGGTGCCCACTCGCCCGGCGACTGGGGCGTGGGCTCGCTCGCGGACTGGGATGCAGGCTCCCCCGTGTACTGAGGTGCGGGCCCGCCTGCGGATGGGGGTGAGGGCTCACTCGCGGGCCTGGGGGCCTCGGTCACGCTGTCTCCTCGGTCACGGGCCCGTACTCAGGCGGCGGCGGGGCCGGGCGGAACCCGGGCCGCACGGGCTCTCCCGCCTCGGCCTCGCCCGGTGTGACCGGGTTGTGGCACGCGAGCAGGTGCGCGCTGGCGCCGGATCGCGGCCCGGCGGAGGCCCCGGCTGCCCAGGCCGTTTGCACCGGCTCAAGCCGCGGCATCTCCTCCCAGCAGGCCTCCAACGACCAGGCGCACCGGGGGGCAAACGGGCAGCCAGGCGGCAGCCGGCCGGGCTCGGGCGGCGCGCCGGCGATGTGGGTCAGCGGCCGTCCCACGTCGGCAACGCGCGGGATCGAGCGCAGCAGCCCGACCGTGTAGGGGTGATGCGGGTGGGCGAAGACCTCGGCGGTGGGCGCGGACTCGACCACGTGGCCCGCATACATCACCGCAATCCGCCGCGTCATCCGCGCCATGATCCCCAGATCGTGGCTGATCAGCAGAATCGCGGTGCCGCGCTGGACGGTGAGCTGGTGGAGCAGTTCGAGCACCTGGGCCTGCACCGTGACGTCGAGGGCGGTGGTCGGCTCGTCGGCGATCAGCAGCGTCGGCCGGAGCGCCAGCGCGATCGCGATCAGCACGCGCTGGCGCATGCCGCCGCTGAACTGGTGCGGGTAGCGGCCCAGCTGATCGCCCGGCCGGGGGATGCCGACGGCGCCCAGCAGTTCCGCGGCGCGGCGCCGCGCCTCGCCCCGGCGCACATCCTCGTGGGCCTGGATCGTCTCGGCGACCTGCTCGCCGACCGTCAGCACCGGGTTCAGCCCGCTCATCGGGTCCTGCGGGACGAGCGAGATCTCCTTGCCACGGAGGCCGCGCATCTCGCGATCGTTCAGCCGGATCAGGTCGCGGCCGCCGAACCAGACCTCGCCGGCGATCCTCGCCGCATGACGCGGCAGGAGGCGGAGGATGGCCAGGCTGGTCACGCTCTTGCCCGAACCGGACTCCCCCACCAGCCCGAGCGCCCCGCCGGATTCCAGCTGGAGGCTCACCCCGTTCACGGCGTGCACGACGTTCCGGCCGCTGTCGAAGCGCACGGCGAGGTCGCGCACGCGAAGCACCGCGTCGCCCGCTGCCGCCTGCCCGCGGCTGTCCGCCCTCACTCCTGCACACCCCCGATGCTCCCCCGAAGACGCGGGTCGATCCAGTCCCGCAGGCCGTCACCGAGCAGGTTGAACCCCAGCACGGTCAGTGCGAGCGCGAGCCCGGCGAACGTGGACCACCACCATGCGGTCTGGATGTAGCTGCGGCCCTCGGCGATGATCGCCCCCCACTCGGGCGACGGCGGCTGCGCCCCCAGCCCGAGGAAGCTCAGCGACGATGTCGCGAGGATCGCGTAGCCGACGTCCAGCGACACCTGGACGACGACGATGGCCAGCACGTTCCGCAGGAGGTGCCGGGTGGCGATCCATATTGTCCCCGCGCGGGCCAGCCGGGCGGCGAGGACGAACTCGCGCTCCCGCAGCGACAGCACTTGCCCGCGGATGAGGCGCGTGTACCAGGGCCAGAAGACCACCGCCAGCGCGAGCACGGTGTGCTGCAGGCTCGGGCCGAGCGTCGCGGCGATCGCCGCCGCCAGGATGAACCCGGGGAAGGCCAGGAACAGGTCGGTGACCCGCATGACGATCTCATCAACGAGGCCGCCGGCCAGGCCCGACACGATGCCGACGGCCGTCCCGAACGTGACCGACAGCGACAGGATGATGACCGCGACCTCGACCGAGATGCGGGTACCGACCAGAATCCTGCTGAACAGGTCCCGCCCGAGGTTGTCGGTCCCGAACCAGTGGTGGACGGAGGGGGGCTGGAGCACGGCGAGCAGGTTGATCTGGTCCGGGTTCTGCGGTGCGATGAGCGGGCCGAACACCGCGAGCAGCAGGACCAGCGCGACGATCGCGACCCCGAGGACGTTCAGCCGCGACTCGGCGAGGAACGGCTCGACGGCCCCGGGCGCCCCCCGCAGCCGTCCCGCGGCGGCCCTTGCCAGGCGGCCTTGCTCCGCAGCACCCTGATCGATCATGCGTACCGGATCCGGGGGTCGAGGTACAGGTAGGTGATGTCCACGATCAGGTTGATCACCACGTACATGACGGCGATCACGAACGTGGCCCCCAGCGTTGCGTTGTAGTCATTGGCCTGGATCGCCTGGAAGGCATAGTTGCCGAGGCCGGGCCACTGGAACACCGACTCGACCACGAAGACGCCGGCCGCGAGCAGCCCGAACTCCAGCCCGAGGACGGTCACGGCCGGGAGCATCGCGTTGCGCAGCACGTGCCGGCGCAGCACGCGCCAGCGGCTGAGCCCTTTCGCCTCCGCCATCCGCACGTATTCCTCGCCGAGCGCGTCGAGCACGCTCGTGCGCATGATGCGGACCATGAGCCCGTACACGCCGGCCGCCAGGACGACTACCGGGAGCACCAGGTGCGCAGCCGCGTTGACGAAGGTGTCGAAGTGCCCGGTGAGCAGGCTGTCGACGGTCAGCAGGCCGGTGATGTGCGGCGGTGGCGTCATCCCTGGGTCAAGGCGACCGCCGAGCGGGAACCAGCCGAGCTCGGTATGGAACAGCAATTGCAGCAGCAGCGCGAGCCAGAACACCGGCAGGGAGAGCCCGGCGATCGCGGACAGGCGCCCGGCCGCGTCCGTGCCCGTCCCCCGCCGGTACGCGGCCGCAGTCCCGGTGACGACCGCGAGCACGAACCCGGTCAGCAGCGCGTAGCCTGCGAGCTCGACCGTTGCGGGCAGGAACGTCGCGATGTCGGTGCGCACGTCCCGCCGGGTGACGAACGAGAACCCGAGATCGCCGTGCAGGAGACCGCGCAGGTAGCGCCCGTACTGGACGACGAGCGGGGCGTCCAGGCCGTAGATGTGGCCGAGGTGGGCGACCTCGGCGGGACTCGCCTGCGGGCCAGCCAGCAGCCGCGCCGGGTCGCCCGGCACCACCCGGGACAGGAAGAACGTCACCAGCGTGATGCCCCACAGGACGAACACCATGAACGCCAGGCGCCGCGCGATGAGCCTGCCCATGGCCCGGTCCCTCCGGTGCCCCGCGCGGGCGCCTACGCCGAGGCTCGCGACAGCGCGTAGAAATCGTACGATTCCACGTAGACCGGGTTCGCTACGTAGCCCTTCACGTCCGTCCGCAGATAGCTCGTGTCGATGATCTGCCCAAGCGGGATCCACGGCGGGTCCTGCGTCCCCATGACCGTCTGCGCGTGGCGCCACATGCTCCTCAGCTTCGCCGGATCCGACTTGGTGAACCCGTCGTTGATCGCGTTGTTCACCGTGGTGTTCTCGTAGTAGCCCCCGTTGAACAGGTGCTGCTTCGGCGTCGCGTCCTTCGACAGGATCGGGAAGCAGAAGTCCGACGGGCTGTTGTACTCGGGCCACCAGAACCACCACGCCATGTCGGGCCGCTGCGACACCGGCTTCGGGGTGGAGATGTCGGCGACGAACGCCGAGTAGGCCTTCTCGACGATGTTCAGCTTCAGCCCCACCTGCTGCAGCTGGTTCTGGAGCACCAGCCCCGGCTCCTTGCGGTGGCCGGTGTAGAACTCGTAGGTGAGCTGGGTGCCCGGCTTGACCCCGGCCTGCTGCAGCAGGGCCTTCGCCTTCGCCACGTCCACGGTCGGCGAGTAGGTGCCGGGGGCCGCGTACAGCATCAGGTCCGGCAGGACACTGTTCGGCGTGTCGAGTGTCCCCCTCATCACCGAGGACACGAACTGATCGCTGGGGAACAGCAGGTTCATCGCCTGCCGGGCCTGCGGGGAGGCGAGCGGCCCATACGAGCCGAGGATGATGTACTCCATCCCCAGCACCTTCTGGCTCCCGACGAAGATCCCGGGCGTCTTCTTAAGCGCTTCGGTGTCTTGCGGCGTTGACGGGAAGGAGATGTCGAAGTCGCCCGACTCCATTGCCCTGGCGGCGGCTGGAGTCCTCCGGGACCTGGCGGATGATGATCTTCTTGAAGTGCGATCCGCTCCAGCCGCCCCAGTAGTCCGGGTTGCGCACCAGGACGATCTGGTCGTTGGGCACCGCGCTCTGCACCATGTAGGCGCTGGTCCCGGCGGAGTGCGACTGCAGGTAGTCGTGCCCGTGGTTCTTCCCCCGCTTCTCCACATCCGGGTTCACGATGCCGGTGCCGTACTGCGAGGCAAGCAGCAGGTCGAACCGCGGCACGGGGGTGCCGAGATCCATCACGACCGTGCCCGGGTCCTTCACAATGATCTGCTTGGCCGGATCGGTGATGTAGGTGGACAGGGTCGAGCCGGCGCCGAGCTGCGCCATGATGGTGCGGGTGTAAGCGGCTTTGAGGGTGCTGCCGTTGAAGGGCGTCCCGTCGCTGTACTTGACGCCGGGGCGCAGCGTGAACGTCCACACGCTCTGGTCCGAGTTCGTCGATATCCGCTGGGCCAGCCATGGCTTGGTCTCGGTGGCGCTACTTCCCTTCATGCGCATCAGCGAGTCGTAGATCCCGAAGTTCGGCACGATGTCCGACAGCAGGAAATACGACGCCGGGTCGAAGTCGGTCACGAACGCGTCCATCGCCACCACGAGGGTCGCCGGATCGCGGCTCAGCGCCGGTCCCGCTCCGCTCTGGGTCGCCGTCGTGGGCGTCGAGCCCCCGCACGCGGCGAGCAGGCTGCCCGCCGACCCCATCGCCATCGCGCCGAAGGCCGTCCCGGTGGCTCCCCGGATGAACTGCCGGCGGCTGTACCGCCTGTCCCAGCTGGTCATGTTCCCTGCCCTTCCCGCCTCAGGCGCCGGAGCGCGGCGAGGCTTACCATCTCGTATGCAAGGTTCGCTGCCAGCGTCGCGGTGACCCCGCCGGGGTCGTAACCCGGGATCACCTCCACCACGTCGAAGCCCACGAAATCGATGCCGGTGAGCCCGCGGACGATCTCGAGGCCCTGCGCCGACGACAGCCCGCCCGCCTCGGGCGTCCCCGTCCCGGGCGCGAAGGCCGGATCGATGACGTCGATGTCGAAGCTGATGAAGGCCCGGCGGCCGGCCACGCGCTCGCGGATGCGCGCCGCGGTCTCCTCCGGCCCGATGGCCAGCACCTTCCGCGTGGTGAGGTAGTCGAGCCCGAGCTCGTCGCGCAGCGAGGTCCAGTCGGTCGGGTCGTACAGCGAGCCGCGCAAGCCGACCTCGATCGAATGGTCCACGTCGACCAGGCCCTCCTCGATCGCCCGCCGCATCCACGTGCCGTGCGTGTAGCGCTCGCCGTAGTACTGGTCCCAGGCGTCGGTGTGCGAGTCGAACATGACCACGGCCACCGGCCCGTGGGCGCGCATCGACCGGAGGTGCGGCAGCGTTATCGAGTGGTCGCCGCCGAGGAGCAGCGGGACCACACCGGCGTCGGCGAGCGGCGCGACGTAGCGCTCGATCGCCTGATAGCTGCGCTCGGTGAAGCCCGGCACGATCGAGATGTCGCCGCGGTCGACGCAGGACAGCACCTCGAACGGCATGACGTCGAGCGCCGGGTTGTATCGGCGCAGGAGCAGCGACGCCGCGCGGACGGCGTTCGGCCCGAACCGCCCGCCGACCCGGAAGGTGACGCCGGTGTCGAACGGGACCCCGACGACCGCGAGGTCCACGTCCTCCAGCGTGTCTACCAGCGGCAGCCGCGCGAACGTGGGGACGCCCACGAAGCGAGGCGACACAACGGAATCGGCGGGCTGGTAGCGCGGCATCACGCGCGCACCCGCGATGCCTCCCAGGTCACCGGCAAGGCTCGCTCCATTCCTCGAGTCAACCTATCGGCTGATAGGTAATTGAAGTGCGGCGCGCACTTTTGTGTCAAGGATGGCGGCCCGGTTGTGTCAGGCGGGAGGCTCGGCGGCTACCGGGCGAGGCCGGCATCGAACGGCTCGTACCCCCCTCCCCCCCGGCCGACCGGGGCCATGGCCGGGGCTCCTCCCAGGAGCTGGCGAGGTCCAGCAGCAGATGGTCGCGGAACCGCGGGCCAGTGACCTGCAGCCCGAACGACAGGCCGTTCGGGGCCGGCCGGCGCCGCGCTGCTGCGCCGCGGGCCTGCCGCCTAGGTCCGGCAGGAGGGAACGCCATGACATCGCCGCCTCAGCCAGAGCACCTGAATAACTGGCACCGCGATACGCTGCGCCAGATCTTCCGGCACCCGGTGAGCCACAACGTCGAATGGCGGGCGGTGCTGTCGCTGCTGGAAGTCGTCGGCACGGTCACCGTGCGGCACGACGGCAAGGTCGCCGTCACGATCGGGCCAGACCGGGAGTTCCTCGACCCGCCCCCCGGCAAGGACATCGACGCGCAGATGATCGCGGACCTGCGCCGGATGCTGAGCAGCGCAGGTTACCGCCCGTCCTAACGCCCGTGCAGGCCCGGCGGGCGCCGGGCTGAGGGCGCAGCCACCTGGGTGAGGCCATCGCGGGCGTGACCGTCCCGGCGATCACCAGGCCGCCGAGGACGCTGCCCGGCGACGTGTCGAGCCTGGCCTGCCCGGCGCGGCGGCGCACCGGCAGCATCGCCGGGGGTATCCGGCCGAGGTACCCGCCAGCCCCATGACCGCCCGCACAAAGCCTGACCAGGCCAAAGACTGGCTCACGCTAGCGGAGGCCAGCGCAGGCCAGCCATCGGTGGCGGCATTCTGCCCCCAGACTGCCCCCCGAGATGATCTTCAGCTCACGGCCGGCGCCCAGAAATCACACTGTCGAGCACAGATTCGATTCTGCCTTCCCGGAAAGCACGACCAAGCCCAGGGGCCGCCACTCGCCCTGGAAGCCTGATCTTCGATGTAGCTGATCTTACCGAGATAGAGCACGATCAGCTGCGGCAGCAATTCCGCGAGCATGGTGGCGATCGGGGGCCGTCTGGAGTGCCGTCAAGCCGGACAGTGACTGTCACGGAACGTATGCGTTTGCGAAGCGCGTTCGTCCTGCCGATTCGGCGCGCTTAACAGCAGTGGCGGACGTGTGGATGCTTGGGCGCCGACCGTCGAGTTCTGTGCGCTGCGGTCTGGCCGGGCGCGAAGGCTTGCTCGGGTGGAGGTGGGTGCCGGATGTGCTGGGCGCGGTGGTTGCTGGTCATGATCACCCAAGACAGGTGGTGCCCTGTCCCGGCCGGTGATGAGATTCTTCCGGTGGGTCCGCGCGTACGCGGGGGAAGCGAACATGGGGGCAGGCGCTGTCATGGCAGATGACCCGACCGGCCGGGCACAGTTGCTTATTGCGGCTTCGACGTTCGCGGGTGTGGCGACCCAGGCCCTGCCGGGGTTTGATCGGTCATGTGGCGCTCCCGGAGGGCGCGTCGGACATGCTGCGAAGGTGGGCCCCAGCCCCATCGGGATCATGCCCTGGGGTGCTGGTGCCACCAACCGGAGCAGTGAGTTACGACCTCGATGGAGGAAGGCGATGAGTGGCGTGTTTTCTGCGGCCCCCGGTGCGTCCGTGGGCGAGGCGGCACCGGGCAAGGTGTTCCGCTCGGAGTTGAACCCTGTGGATTTCTTGCACCGGGCGGCGTACATATACCCGGAGAAGGTCGCGGTCGTGGACGGCGAGCGGCGGTACTCCTACCGGCAGCTCGCGGAGCGCTCCTGGCGGCTGGCCAACGCGCTTCGGTCGGCTGGTCTTGGCAAGGGAGATCGGGTCGCCACGCTGCTGTTGAACTCCTCGGCAATGCTGGAGGCCCATTTCGCCGTGCCGGCGGCGGGCGGGATCTTGGTCGCGGTCAACCACCGCCTGGCGGGCGCCGAGGTCGGCTACATTCTCCGGCACAGCGGCGCGCGCTACCTGTTGCTCGACACCGGCCTGGAGGCGCTGCCAGCGCCGCCCGACTTGGCTGGCGTGACCGTGATCCGGTGCGCGAACACCGGGGGGCCCGGCGATCCATATGAGGAACTGCTGGCCGACGCATCGCCGGCCAGGCCGACGAGCTGGCTTGAGCACGAGGAAGAGACGATCTCGATCAACTACACCTCCGGTACCACCGGCCGGCCGAAGGGGGTGCAGTACACCTACCGCGGCGCCTACCTGAACGCGCTCAACGAGGTCATCCACGCCGGCATGAGCACCGACTCGGTGTATCTATGGACGCTGCCGATGTTCCACTGCAACGGCTGGTGCTTCCCGTGGGCCGTCACCGCGGCCGCGGCGCGCCACGTGACCATGCGCGCCGTGGATCCAGAGCTCGCCTGGGAGCTGATCGATGGTGAGGGCGTGACGCATTACAACGGTGCACCGACCGTCCAGCTGATGATCATCAACCACCCCCGGGCGCACCGCCTGGAACGGCCGGTGACCGCGATGGTGGCCGCTGCTCCTCCCTCGCCGACGTTGTTCGCCCGCATGAGCGAGCTGAACTTCCGGGTCGTGCACGTATACGGCCTGACCGAAACCTACGGCCCGATTACCGTGTGCCCTGAGCAGGAGGCGTGGCGTGAGCTCCCGCCCCCGCAGCGCGCCCAGCACCTAGCGCGCCAGGGGCAGGCCTACATCTCGGCCGACCTGGTGCGTGTGGTCGACGCGCAGATGAACGACGTAGCCCAAGACGGGCAGACGATGGGCGAGGTGGTCATGCGCGGCAACATCGTCATGAGCGGCTACTTCGAAGACGAGGCCGCGACCAGCAAAGCGTTCGCCGGGGGCTGGTTCCACTCCGGGGATCTGGCCGTGTGGCATCCCGACGGCAACATCGAACTACGTGACCGCGGCAAGGACATCATCATCTCCGGTGGCGAGAACATCTCCAGCATCGAAGTCGAGCAGGCAATCGCCGCCTACCCTGGCGTGCTCGAGTGCGCGGTCATCGGAGTCCCCGACCCGTACTGGGGAGAGCGGCCGAAGGCATTCGTCACGCTCAGCGACTCCGCCACAGCGGCCCCGCAGCAGATCATCGCGTTCTGCCGTGAGCGCCTCGCCCACTACAAATGCCCCGACGCGATCGAATTCGGGCCGCTGCCCAAGACCTCCACCGGCAAGATCAAGAAGTTCGTGCTGCGCGACCGCGAATGGGCAGGCCAGGACAAGCGGATCAGCGGGGTGTAGCGTCCGGATCCTCCGCCCGCACTCATGCCTCTCTTCGTTCGGGCCTGCCTGCTGCGCACGCGCCGTCCGTCGAGGTTGCCGACGAGCCAGAACCCGGCAGCCGGGGAAGGCACCTTCGCCTGGCGGCAGGCCGCCGCCGGTGGCCGCGTCGTCAGGTCTGGGTGAGGTAATCGATCCGGTCAAGAGTCTCGCGAAGACCCCTCGTTATCTCGTCATCCGCGCCGGCTGGACTCTCCGGAATGGTCACCCGCACGGTCACCCGCGAGCCGACCGCATGCTCAGCCACGGTGAGGTCGCCCCGGTAGCCGCTGAGCCGGGGGCTGTCCCACGACAGGCGGCGCGCGTCATCATCAGCAACGAACCCGCCGCGGGTGTTGTAGTCGTGGCCGTGGGATTCACCCCGCAGCTGAACCGCGTTCTCGCCCGCCCGGCGGCTGGCCGTGGTCGTGGGAACCCAGTCGGTCAGCCGCTGCGGATCCGAAACCAGGCGCCAGACAGCCTCTGGCGCCGCGTCGATCTCCCGGGATTGCTCGTAATCAGGCATCGTGCTGTTCCTCCTGCTATCGGACGCCAGTATTTCGCGGGGACTCATGCGGAACAAGCATGCAGCGCGTGGTCACCCGGGCGCGTGCGGCAGCTGAGGCTTGCAGTGCATGTGATCAGGCTGGCAGCGGGCAGTATCGGCCTCTCTGCCGGCCGCCCGGGGCGGAACTGGCTCGTGCAAGCACACCACCACCCCGGCCATGCCCCCGAACATATCCCGGACAGCGGGCCGCGGCTGGGCGGATGCCACTAGCGCGCCCGCCCGCGGTCCCGGACCCGAGGCTCGGCTCAGCCACGCCGGGACCGGCGTCAGCGACCGGCCTGCCACCGGACGTGAAAGATCCGTTCCGCGACCATCCGCCGAGGGTTGGTAGGGCTTCAAAGCCGACGCTGCGCGAGTATCTGTCTATTCGGGATTGAACGCTGGCCGTTGCTGGCAGGGGAATCAGGGCAGAGGATAGCGTAGAGGTTCCCGGTTGTGGGCTGTGCCGCGCGCTTGGGAGGTTTGCCGTTCGGAGGCAGAGGTTGTCGTGCAAGAACAGGTAAATGCATTTAACGCCCGGGACGGGGAGCGTTTCGCGGAGTGCTACGCGGACGACGCACGGGTCCTGGCGCCAGATGGCAACGTGATGGCCGCGGGCAAGGCCGAGATCAGGCAGCTTTACTCCAGGCTATTCGAGCAAAGCCCTGATCTTCGCGCGCAGATCGTTACCCGCATCGAGGTCGGCGAATTCGTAATCGACGAGGAACAGGCCTCTGGCATGGTGTTTGAGGGGATGCCAGCCCAGATGCATGCGGCCGTTGTCTACCGCGTCGCGGGAGGAAGGATCAGGCAAAGTCAGCTATTCATGTGAGCGCCCGCCCGCTGGCACCCCGGATGGGCAAGGCCAGCCGGCCGTGCGACGACCATCGGCACGTCTGCTGTGCACACGTTGTCGGCGGACTCGTCAACAGCATGTACTTCATAGGGCCTGCCTCGCACGCAGCCCCGGCGCCGCGCAAGGCCTGCCGTCTCAGCAGCCATGTGCGGACATGTGTTTCAGCGCGGTGAGGTTCGGGTCCGGGGCGGGCGTGATAGCCGTCGTTTCTGGTTGCGCGGGGGCGGCCGTGCGGGTTTCATTTGCCCGCGGCCGTTGTTGGCCGATGATGGCGTGAGGAGATGCGGAGGCCGGTGGTGACGGAGTCAGTGGCGGACCTGCTGGGCCGGCTGCGGTTCGTCGGCGGGCCGGTGGAAACGCTGTATCTGAACCAGCCGCGGGTCAAGGAGAGCTTCGTCGGTCAGCTGGGGGCGATCGAGTCCTTCACGCGGGGCGTTGCGAAGGAGGGCAGCGTGGAGGCGCCAGTCATCAAGATCGGCGCCGGGGTGACCGCGGAGTCCGGCGTGACGTGGAACCTGGCTGACCCGACCGCGCAGGTGCTGGTGCTGCATGCCGCGCTGGAGAAGCACGGCGCGGTGCACGCTCTGGACGGCGCGGCCCCGGGGAACTACATCGACTTCGCCGGCATCGGCGCGATCTCCCGTCCCGGCATGCTGGATGCCGGGCATCAGGCGGCGCTACGGGAGCGGCCAGGTCTTTACGCGGCGCTTGAAGCCGAGCGGGCGGCGCAGGAGAACGTATTGCGGATGATGGAAGGCCAGGCGGCCGCGATGTGGCTGCTGACGATCGGCGACGGCACCTCCTTGTGTGCCGCCGTCTTGAATGACTGCTGGCTGAGCCCGTCATCGTCATCGTGGCTGACCGGTTGCCGCTGGCGGATCTTCGCGATGTTCCGCCGCGTGCATGAGACCGGGATTCCGCTGCTGGCCGCGCTGCACCTCAGCGTGCAATGGTGAGACATCCCTGTCCTGCGGTGGCCTTCAGCGGCCCGCGCCGTCAGCGAAGAGGCGGCTGCGCACGGGCCGCCTCACGCGCCCGAAACCCTCACGCGCCCGAAACTAAGCCATCCCCCGGCCAGTGCCTTCCCGGCGTCCGGCAACGCCCCGCACGCCGGGCTGCCAGCACGACCATCTCCCACGCGCGCCCGCAGCGGCAGATGCGGCCGGCGGTTCAGCGCGATCACCGAATGGCGCCGCGTGACCGGAACGTGGTAAACAGCCTTCTTGGTCGCGCGGATGAGCATGTCGAGGCAGACGGCGCGGCCATTGATCTGGCTGGCCCGCAGGCACATCAGGTTGATCGTCACCTCTGGCAGGCCGGGCTGGCTAGCCGCCTTCCGAGCGCTGCAGGGCCTCCACGGCGCCCGGCACGGTCATCGCCAGGCTGGTGATACCAGGTTGCATCGGCTCCGCCTTGTCACATCGGCCGGGTTTGGCCTGTCACTGTTAATGACACCCCGCGAGCAGAGGACGTGACCGATGGGCAGACGGGCGGCCGAGGGTGCCTGGATGGCGGAGCGGTTCGAGGAGCACCGGGGGCACCTGCGGGCAGTGGCCTACCGGATGCTCGGCGAAATTGCGGATGCGGATCCCGGCGTGGCCGCTGCCATTGTTCGCGGCGTCGCGCTTGAAGGTGCAGCCGGTTAGGGCCAGCGGGATGGCGAGACCGCCGGTGGCGAGGAACCCGTGACCGGCGGATCTGTCGGTCCGGCAGCCGGTGAAGGCGACTCCGCCCGAGGCGGTCCGATTGTTCTGGCAGGTGTAGCGGTATCCGGACCGCCCGGACCACTCCGAGCGGCAGCCGAGGTATTCGGTGTTTCCGGTGGTGTCGATGTGCCAGCCGTCGCGCCCGTTGTTGGTGGCCAGGCATTTGGTCGAGTTGCTGTCAGCGGAGCGCAGCAGGTAGCCGTGCCCGGCGTTATACCGGGTGAAGACGTGGAGCCCGGTCCAGCCGCCGGGCTGGTCGCCGGGGTATTTCTGGTGGATGCCGTCGCCGGTCATGCGGCCCACATGAACCTCTCGCAGCTGGACACTGGACACGCAGTCCAGTGCGGCGATGCCATGAACGGCCTGCCCGGCGGGCAGCCCGGACCCGGCGATCAGCAGGTCGCGGAAGTGCTGCTCTTCAGACCGGGTCGGGTAGCCGCCGGTGGCCTGGTCGAGCAGGGCAATGGCGGCGTTCAGCGGGCAGTCGCCTTGCGCCCAGTCCGGACCGGGCTTGATGACGCTGCCGTATCTTGATGACGCTGCCGTATTCAGCCCAGCTCCCCACCAGCGGTGTCGCCACGCTGCCTTGCCAGCCGACGTAAGGCGGGGCGATGATCGGCCGCTTGGTCTTGTACAAGCCGGGCGGGATCCCTATCGTCTGGCCTGGCTGCGCTCCGCGGACCGCCTGCGCGAAGGCGGTGTCAGAGTAGGTGCGCCAGGTCGGATCCGCTCCGCAGTCGGCCACCAGGTCTATGTCGCCGTAGCCCACGCCACCACGGTAACGCGACATCGAGCTTCAACACCTCCGGCCGTGATGCGACCATCCTCGGTGCATGCCAGCCAGGCTGTACCAATATGCACGCCAATGTCACACGCAGCCGGAGCGGGCCAATGTCCGGATCCACCGCTCCCCGAGCGTTCGGCTCCTGCATGTCATTTCCGCTGCCTGCGGCTTCTCGCCGTTCATGCCGGTCTGCGGATCACAAGACAGAACGGGTGACCAGCGGGGCCGGCGGAGCGCTGGCCACAGCCGGCGCCGGGTGAGAAGATGTTGGCATGGCCGGTGACGGAGAGGACCCGGTACGGCAGTTCGCCGCTGCCCGGGAGGCTGCCGCAGCCGCGCTGGGCGAGTGGGCCCGGCGGGTGACGGCCGCCACCACTGAGGCGCTGGGCAAACTCGATCCGGCTGTCC
>WNFZ01000421.1_pt1 | contig 42493 bp, 43 predicted proteins | sample 5400081 | NCBI WGS metagenome assembly WNFZ01 (sample SAMN13153365, study PRJNA577476) | soil metagenome | isolation source: 80 cm soil or saprolite under grassland replicate 1 | place: USA:California | collected 2016-06-15
CGGCCCGACGAAGCGGAAGCCGGCCTTGCGCAGGCGCTTCGAGAGCTCGACGGATTCCGGCGTCTGCGCGACCCAGGCCGCCGGCGCCGGACCGTCGCGCCGGTATTCCCACACGAGCTCGTGCAGCGGCGTCCCGCTCTCGCGCAGCGCGAGCGTCGCGCGCGCATTCGCGATTGCCGCTTCGATCTTGCCGCGGTGGCGGACGATGCCGGCGTCGCCGAGCAGCCGGTCGACGTCTCTCGCCGTGAAGTGGGCGACCGTCTCGGGATCGAACCCGGCGAGGGCGGCGCGGAAGTTCTCTCGCTTCCGCAGGATCGTCAGCCACGACAGGCCGGACTGGAATCCCTCGAGGCAGAGCCGCTCGAGCAGGCCGCGCTCGTCGCGCACCGGCCGTCCCCATTCCTCGTCGTGGTACGCGTTGTAGGCGGGGTCCTTGCTCTCCCAGCAACGTACGACCGCGCTCACGCCTTGTGACACTTTGTCACTTGGCAACTTCGACCTTGACGATGCCGTCCTCGACGTGGACGGGGAACGTGGCGACGGGTTGCGTCGCCGGCAGCGTGCGCGGAACGCCGGTGCGGATGTCGATGTTCGCCCCGTGGCGCGGGCAGATTGCGAGCCCGGTGTCGGGATCGAAGTCGCCTTCGCAAAGCGGCCCGTCGTCATGCGAGCAGCGATCCTCGAGCGCGAAGAACTCGCCGTTCAGGTTGTAGACGCCGACGGTGATCGTGCCGGCCGTGACGATCTTGACGCTGTTCGGCGGCAGCTCGTCCGCCGGGCCGACCTCAATCAGCGCCACTGAACTCGAATTCGTCCGAGAGCGCCGACCACTCCTCCGGCAGCGGCGTTCCCTTCGCGCGATGCAGCGCGACCTTCAGCACACCGAGGCCGAGGATCGCGCACTTGAGGCGGACGGGCGTCAGTGGGATCCCGATCTCGTCGAGCAGCTCTTCCTTCGGCAGCGCAGCGATCTCTGTTGCGCTTCGCCCCTGCACCATCTCGATGAGCATCGACGTCGCCGCCTGCGAGATCGCACAACCGCGCCCCTCGAACTTCACTTCGTCGATCGTGTCGCCGTCGTCGCCGAACGAGACGTAGATCGACACCTCGTCGCCGCAAAGCGGGTTCTGTCCTTCGGCGTGGGCGTCGGCGTCCGGAATCGCCCCGTGCCCGCGCGGGTTCTTGTAGTGATCCAAGATCACTTCCCGGTACAGCTGATCGAATTCGCCCATCGCGGGCAGGGTAACTACGCGAAGGCTTGCTTCGCCTTGACGAGCCCGGCGACGAGCCGGTCGACCTCGTCGGGAATCGAGTAGACGTAGAAGCTGGCGCGGCAGGTCGCAGCGACGCCGAGGCGCTTCATCAGCGGCTGCGTGCAGTGATGACCGCCGCGGATCGCGACGTTCTCCCAGTCGAGCACCTGCGAAACATCGTGCGGGTGCACGTTCTCGAGGTTGAACGAGATGATGCCCGCGCGCCGCTCGGGCGGCGGACCGTAGAGGGAGACGCCGTCGATCTCCGCGAGCCGCTCCATGGCATAGGTGACGAGCTCGTGCTCGTGCTCCTCGATCGTGTCGAGGCCGATCGCGGACACGTAGTCGATCGCGGCACCGAACGCATACGCCTCGGCAATCGGCTGCGTGCCCGCCTCGAACTTGTACGGAAGCTGGCCCCACGTGGTGTCCTCGTAGCGGACGGAGCGGATCATGTGCCCCCCGAGGTTGAACGGCGACATCGCGTCGAGCAGCTCCGCGCGCCCCCAGAGTGCGCCGACGCCCGAGGGGCCGCACATCTTGTGCGCCGAGAGTGCGAGGAAGTCGCAGCCGAGCGCCTGGACGTCGATCGCGCGGTGCGGCGCGGCCTGCGCGGCGTCGACGACCATGATCGCTCCCTGCTCGTGCGCCCACTCGGTCAGCTGTTCGACGGGATTCACCGTTCCCAGCGAGTTCGAGATCAGGTTGTTCGCGACAACCTTGACCTTGCCGTCGCGCGCGATCGCGTCGAGCGCGTCGACCTGCAGCTCGCCGTGGTCGTCGATGGGAATCATCCGGAACCCGGCGCCGGTGCGCTTGGCGATGTACTGCCACGGGACGAAGTTGGAGTGGTGCTCGAGCTCGGTGACCACGACGAGGTCGCCCGGTCCGAGGTTGTCCAGGCCCCACGCGTAGGCGACGAGGTTGATGCCCTCCGTCGCGCTCCGCGTGAAGACAATCTCGCGCGTCGAGGGTGCGTTGATGAACGCGCGCGTCTTCTCTCGCGCCCCCTCGTAGCCCGCGGTCGCGCGTTCCGCGAGCTGGTAGACGCCACGGTGGACGTTCGCGTACGAGTGCTCATAGAAGTCTCGCAACGCGTCGAGCACCTGCCGCGGCTTCTGCGTCGACGCGGCGGAATCCAGAAAAGCGATCGGCTTACCGTTGCGCAGCTCCTCGAGATACGCAAAGTCGGCGCGGATCCGCTGCGAATCGAGCCTCGTCTCGGCTGTGACGGCCACGCGTTCCATCGTATCCGCGCTAGGTCGACTCGAGCAGGCGCAGGGCCGCTGCGTGTGTCATCAGCACGGCCGAAACGAGCGAGAGCCCGAGCAGCAGCAATCCCGCGAGCACCGTCCACCACGGCGACGGCGTTCCGGGGACAGCCGCAGCCCATTCGAAGGCGAGCGCGATGCCCACGCCGACGCTTGCAACGATCGCGGCGAGAGCCGCTGCGACGACCGGGGCGGTCCACCGATGCGCGACGCCGGCCAGCATGCCGCAGACGAGTGCGGCGACGAACAACGCCAGCATCGCGTCCTGCTTCCACGCGAGCGCGGCGGGCTTCGCGCCCTCGGGCCAGGGCGCCGGCGGGAGGGTGTTCTCGGGGATCGGGTAGATCACGGCAAACAGCCCAACGAGCGCGCCCACGAGGGCGAGCATTCCAAGCCGTCCGAAGCTGCGCGCGTAGGCCTGCAGGCACGACCGCGCGAACTCGGCGGGAGGGCCGAAGCGGGCGATCGCCTCGCGCTCGCCGACTTCGGCAGCCGAGGAGCGCAGGTGGTCGTCGACTTCCGCAAGGAGGCGACGCTTGAGCCTCGGCGCCCACGGCAAAGCTCGCGCGAGCTCCCGGAGATAGGCCTCGATCATGACGCCCCGACCACGAGGTCGACAGCTTGCGTGACGGTTCGCCACTCGCCGGCTCGGCGCTGTCGCGCGGTGCGGCCGCGGCGCGTGAGGGCGTACATGCGCCGGCTGCGGCCGGCGATCTTGGTCCAGCGACTCGCGACGAGGCCCTGCTGTTCGAGCTTGTGCAACGCGGGGTAGACGGTTCCTTCCGGGAAGTCGAGCACCCCGTCGGTGCGAGTCCGAAGCCGTTCGATGACGCCGTAGCCGTGCGCTGCTCCGTTCGCCAACACGCTCAGCAGCAGCAGGTCGAGATGACCCTTCAGCTCGGTGCGCTCCGTCATACCTAGGTATTCTAGGTAACTTCGTCGGCCGCGTCAAAACGGGTTCCATGCCGACTCACCGAGCGAGCCGTAGAGCTGCAGCTCTCGTCAGGCCTGCGGGATGCGCGCTTCGAGCGCGGAGCCGAGCGCCTCGCGCACGGCCTCGATCTTGATGCGGTCGAGCACGTCCTGGAAGAAGCCGCGCACGATCAGCCGCTCCGCTTCCGCACGCGGCAGGCCGCGCGCCATCAGGTAAAAGAGCTGCTCGCGGTCGACCTGGCCAAGCGTCGCGCCGTGCGTGCAGCGCACGTCGTTCGCCAGGATCTCGAGGCCCGGGATCGAATCGGCGTGCGCGGACTTCGAGAGCAGCAGGTTGCGGTTCTCCTGGTAGGCGTTCGTCTTCTGCGCGTCCTTCTCCACGCGGATCATCCCGCGCCACACCGTCGACGCCTCGTCGCGCAAGGCGCCCTTGAACGCGAAGTCGCTCGTCGTGTTCGGAGCGATGTGTTCCTGGAACGTGTCGTAATCGAGGTGCTGCGTCGCGTCGGCGAAGTACGCGCCCGTCACGCGCGAGGTCGCACCCGGCCCGGCGAGGTCGTTTTGGATCCGGATCTTCCCCTTCTTCGAGCCGAACCCACCGGCGACCCAGTCGAGCTCCGCGTCGCGCCCGACCCGCGCGTGATGCGACCCGAAGTGCCACGTCTGCTGCGAGAGGTTCTGCAACGACACGTACTCGAGCTTCGCGCCCTCCTCGACGAACAGCTCGACGACGGCATTCGAGTAGCCGGCGACATCGGGTCGAGCGGACACGTATTCCTCGATCAGCGAGAAGCGGGAGCCTTCCTCGGCGACCACGAGCAGGCGCCAGAAGAGCGAGCCGCCGTCGACGCCGTTCGCGATCCGCACGTACAGCGGCTCCTCGAGCACGACGCCGCGCGGAACAACGACCAGCAGCCCGTTCTTCCAGAGTGCGGCGTTGTGCGCCGCGAACTTCTCGTCCCAACCGACGAGCTGGTGCAGCCGCGGATGATCGCCGAGCGGCTCGAACGTCACGCCCTCCGGCGCACGCTCGATCTCGATCGTCGCCTCGTTCACCGTGGCCATGCCGGACACCGCCACGTCGAGCATGGGCGCAGGAGCCATGGCAGGGGTCTGACCCCCGTCATGTCCGAAAGCGTCAGGATCGAAGTCGCGCAGGTCCGTGAACCGCCACGCCTCGTCCTTCGTGGTCGGGAACGGCAGCGCGCGGTAACGCTCGAGCAGCTCCGCCCTAGCCACGCGGCTCGTACCTCCGGTGCAGGATCACCGTGTTGCCGTCCGGGTCCTTGAAGAAGCCCATGTGGCAGACGCCCGAGTCGAACGTCTCGCCGACGAACTCGACGCCCTTCGCCTCCAGCTCACGCCGCGCCTCGGCCACGTCCGCGACGCGGATCGCGAAGCCGCCGACGTGCGGCTTGAACTTTTCGCCGTCGCGCTCGGGATTCCAGAACGACAGCGTCACGTTCGGCGTCTCGACCTCGCCCGCGGCACCGGGAGCAAGACCGAGGACGTCACGGTAAAACGCGACGGACCGCTCCACGTCGCGCGTCGGGATCGTCAGGAAGTCGACCTGCTCGACCTGCACGGACGTGTCAACGATTGCCGCGACGGCCGGAGCGGATCTGGTGCGGCTCGACGCCGCCCGGAGTCCAGCCGCCGCCTGCGTTGCCACCGCGCGCGTGCGCCTCTTCGCGCTCGCGCCGCTCGGCCGCCAGCTGCTCGAGTCGCTCCTTCATCTTCTCCGCCTGAGCGGCCACTTCCGGCGAGACCTTCTTCTTCTGCTTACCCAACGGATCCCTCCATCTGGAGCTGGATCAGCCGGTTCATTTCCACCGCGTACTCAAGGGGAAGTTCCTTCGTGATCGGCTCGACGAAGCCGCTGACGATCAGCGCGCTCGCCTCGGCCTCCGACAGGCCGCGCGACATGAGATAGAAGAGCTGCTCCTCGCCGATCTTCGAGACCGTCGCCTCGTGGCCGAGGTCGACGTCGTTCTCGTCCACCTGGATGTACGGGTAGGTGTCGGAGCGCGACTCCTCGTCGAGGATCAGCGCGTCGCAAACGACCTTCGACTTCGAGCCGACCGCACCCTTCGCCACCTCGAGCAGCCCACGGTAGCCGGCGCGGCCGCCGTTCTTCGAGATCGACTTCGACGTGATCACCGACGACGTCCGCGGCGCGACGTGGACCGCCTTGCCGCCCGCGTCCTGGTGCTGGCCGTTGCCGGCGAATGCAATCGACAGCACCTCACCATGGGCCCTTTCGCCCATGAGCCAAATAGCGGGGTACTTCATCGTGAGCTTCGAGCCGAGGTTCCCGTCGACCCACTCCATCGTCGCTCCTTCGTACGCGACAGCGCGCTTGGTGACGAGGTTGTAGACGTTGTTCGACCAGTTCTGGATCGTCGTGTAGCGGCACCGCGCATCCTTCTTGACGACGATCTCCACGACGGCCGAGTGCAGCGAGTCGCTCGAATAGACCGGCGCCGTACAGCCCTCGACGTAATGGACGTAGGCGCCCTCGTCGACGAGGATCAGCGTGCGCTCGAACTGGCCCATGTTCTCCGCGTTGATGCGGAAGTAGGCCTGCAGCGGCATCTCGATCTTCACGCCCGGCGGCACGTAGATGAAGCTGCCGCCCGACCAGACGGCGGAGTTGAGCGCCGCGAACTTGTTGTCGTTCTGCGGGATGATCGTGCCGAAGTACTGCTTGACCAGCTCCTCGTGCTCGCGCAGACCGGAGTCCATGTCGAGGAAGAGCACGCCCTGCTTGGTGAGCTCCTCCTGGAGCTTGTGGTAGACGACCTCCGACTCGTACTGCGCGCCAACGCCGGCGAGGTACTTCTTCTCCGCCTCCGGGATGCCGAGCTTGTCCCACGTGTCCTTGATCTCCGCGGGCAGCTCTTCCCACGAGTTCGCCTGCTTCTCGGTCGGCTTGATGTAGTAGAAGATGTTCTCGAAGTCGATCTGCGTCAGGTCGCCGCCCCATGTCGGCAGCGGGCGCGCAAAGAAGTAGTCGAGCGACTTGTGCCGGAACTTGCGCATCCACTCCGGCTCCTTCTTGTGCGCCGAGATCGCCTCGACGATCTCGTGGTTCAGCCCACGCCCCGACTTGAAGAAGTAGTCCTTCGCCTCGTCGGGGTTGGAGAAACCGAACTGGTACTCCTCGCGGATCCCCTTGACGACGTCGGTCTCGGTTTGTGTCATCAGGCTGCAGCCTTCCCGTATCTCTCGTAGCCCTCTGCCTCGAGCGTGTGCGCGAGCTCTGGGCCTCCTTCTTCCACGATACGCCCATCGATGAACACATGGACGTAATCCGGCGTCACGTAGTTGAGGATCCGCTGGTAGTGCGTGATCAGCAAGACCCCCATCTCCGGGCCGGCGAGGTCTTGGACCCCATTCGCAACGATCCGCAGCGCGTCGATGTCGAGGCCCGAGTCGGTCTCGTCGAGCACCGCGATCTTCGGGTTCAGCATCGCCATCTGCAGGATCTCGACGCGCTTCTTCTCTCCGCCGGAGAACCCGTCATTGAGATAGCGCGACGCGAGTTCGCGCGAGACCTTCAGCCGGTCCATCGCTGCGAACAGGTCCTTGCGGAACTGCGGGATCGGGACCGGGTCGTCCCCTCCGGCGCGCGCCTTGCGAATCGCGTTGATGGCGCTGCGCAGGAAGCTCGTCACCGTCACGCCCGGAACTGCGTGCGGGTACTGGAACGCGAGGAAGAGGCCGCGCTGCGCGCGCTCGTCCGCACCCAGCGGCACGAGATCCTCACCGCCGAAGAGGATCTCCCCCTCGGTGATCTGATAGGCGGGATGTCCCATCAGCGCGTACGCGAGGGTCGACTTGCCGGAGCCGTTCGGCCCCATGATCGCGTGGATCTCGTTCTGGTCCACGGCAAGGTCGACACCCTTGACGATCTCGGTCCCGTCCTCGAGCGCGACGTGCAGGTTTGTGATCTCCAGCAATGCCATGTGAGAGCGAATCCGGCATAACCAAGCGCATTTCCGGCCGGGTTCGTGACTCAGTCTAGCGAGAACGAACCAGCTCCCGAGCCACCGCGGCACCGGCTGCTGCGGCGGCGCCGCCGACCAGCCAGCGCCTCAGCCGGAGGGAGGTCCAGAGGGTCGATTCGCGCGCCTGCTCGTCGAACCGACCGTGCGCTCCGGGGTCGCCGGGCAGCGTCTCGTAGAGGTTGTCGGCCGCGTCGAGAGGCTTCGGCTCGTCGGTGCGCTGCGCCTTCCAGCCGATGCGCCGCAGCATCAGGTCGCCAGCGCGCGGTGAGAGCTTCTGACCCCAGAGGAGCTTCTGCGCGCCCCAGCCGACCGACAGCTCCCGCACCGGATGCTCGCAGCAGTGCAACACGGCCTGCGCGAACGGTTCGGGCTGGTAGATCGGCGGCACCGGTCGCGGCTGATAGCCGATGCGCTGACGCGAGCGGTCGAACTGGGGCGTGTTGATCGCGCCCGGAAGCACGAGCGACACGTCGACGGGAACCTTGTGCTTCTGCAACTCGACGCGCGCCGATTCGAGAAACGTCCGGCCGGCGGCTTTCGACGCGCAGTACGCGGCCTGCAGCGGAATGCCGCGATACGCCAACGCGGAGCTGACGTGCAGGAACGTGCCGCGGCTTTCCTTGAGCTGCGGAAGCGAGGCCCAGAACCCGTACACCATCCCGAAGAAGTTGACGTCGAGCACGCGGCGTAGCTCGTCCGCCTGCAGCTGCTCGACCTCGCTCATGACGGTGACGATGGCGTTCGCGACGTACGTGTCGATACGGCCGAAGCGGTCGACCGCCTGCTCGACCACCTGCCCGACCTCGTCCCGCACCGCATGGTCAGCCGGAACGGCAAGCGCTTCCGAGCCGAACGCTTCGATCTCGCGCACGGCGTCGTCGAGCGCCTCCGCGTTCCGTGCTGTCACAACGACCTTCGCGCCGTGCTCGCCTGCGCCGCGCGCGATCGCGCGGCCGAGCCCGCTCGACGCGCCGGTTACGACGACGACCTGCTCGGCCAGCGGCTTCTTCCGGCCCGGCATAGGCCGCTCGTACCCAAACGCGCTACCCTTGACGCATGCCGGAGATCGGAATCACGGGGTTGATCATCCTCCTCGTTGTCGCTCTGCTCGTGTTCGGGCCGAAGCGGCTCCCCGAGATCGGGCGCTCCCTCGGTCGGGGAATGCGCGAGTTCAAGGACTCGGTCACAGGCCAGGACGAGAAGGCGGAGTTGCCGCCTCCGCCCGCGGACAAGACCCCGCCGCCCTCGGCGTAGCAAGATGAGCCTGCTTCCGCGGCGCCTGCGCCACGGCGAGGAGGCCACGCTCGTCGAGCACCTCGGCGAGCTGCGAACGCGGCTGATCATCTGCATCGTCGCAGTCGTCGCCGCTTTCGCGAGCGTGTACGTCTTTCACGGGCGGCTGCTCGAATGGCTGAACCGCCCTCTGCCGGCGGACAAGCGGCCGCCGATCACGTTCGGCGTGCTCGAGCCTTTCACGGTGTCGATCATGGTCAGCTTCTACGCGGCCGTCTTGATCGCGCTGCCGATCATCTTCTGGCAACTGTGGGCGTTCCTGGCACCGGCGTTCGAAGAGCGGCACCAGCGCTCGATGGCCGTGCTCGTCGCATTCGCCACGGCCCTCGGCATCGGAGGAGCCGCCTTCGGGTACTGGCTCGTGCTGCCGGCGGCCGTCCACTTCCTGACGAACTACGACTCGTCGCACTTCGAGATCGTCGTTCGCGCGCGCGAGTACTACTCGTTCACGTCGTTCTTGTTGCTCGCCGTGGCGCTCGCATTCGAGGTGCCCGTGTTCGTGCTGGGGCTCGTGCGCCTACGCATCCTCTCGGCGGCGCGGCTGCGCAGTAGCTGGCGCGTCGGCATCTTCGCGATGACGGCGCTCGGCGTCCTGCTGCCGGGAGTCGATCCGGTGTCGACGATGCTCTCCGTTGCAGTGCTGATCACGCTCTACGCGCTGTCGATCGGCCTCGCCACGTTCTTCGAGCCGCGCTGGCGGGAGACACGCGCGCCCGAAGCCGCGCCCGATGTCTGACGCGGGCGTCTGGCTGCGACTCCTTGCGGCCTTCGGTGCCTTGGCGCTCGGCGCGGCCGCGGTCGTCATCGTGGTCGTGCTCGCGCACCGGACGCCCGGCCCGGTCGCCTCGGCCGCGGGGCCATCCGAAGCCACGCCGCCGACCACGGCCGCGAAAGAACCGGCGTTCCCAGCGCCGCCTAAGGGCGCAGTGGTCTTCAGCCGCCAGGACGGAAGCGACGTGCTCGCGCTGGCGGTCGTCCCAGGAAGGACGCTCGGCCTGCAGGCGTCCGTCGTCGGCCAGGGCGGTGGCGTCAACGGGTTGCGGGTCTCGTTCCGCGTCGGCACGCGCGTCACGGAGGCCGAGACGTGCGGCGCGGGCTGCTACCGCGCAACGACGTCGACCGGCGATGCGCCGACGACGGTCGTGGTGAACGTCCGCCGCGCCGACCGTACGACGAGCTGGGTCGTTCGGATGCCACGGCCGTGGCCGCCGCGGGACGCTTCCGCGCTCGTCGCGCGCGCGGCGCGGACCTTCGGAACGTTGCGCACGCTCGTCACGCGCGACCACCTCGCATCGGACGCGCAGCATGCCCTGCTTACACACTGGAAGCTCGTCGCCCCGGACCGGCTCTCGTACCAGGTCGTCGGCGGACCGGCGGGGATCATCATCGGCAAGCGGCGCTGGGACAAGCTCCCGGGTGAGGAATGGAAGGAAGCAGCGCAAGCGCCGATCCGCCAGCCGGCGCCGTTCTGGACGGCTTCGACCGACGCGCACGTCCTCGAAAGCACCAAGCACGCATGGCGCCTCTCGTTCTTCGACCCGAAGTCGCCGGCGTGGTACGAGCTGCTTGTCGACAAGCGCTCGCTGCGGACGCTCGACCTGAAGATGAACACGACGGCGCATTTCATGCATGAGATCTACGGGCCGTTCAACGCACCCCTGCGGATAAAACCGCCGCAGTAGGTCTGGAGTAGCATTTCCCTAGGAATGAGCCGGACGATGGCGTCGTGGCCAGTTCTTGTCGCGTCGGCGGCTGCGATCGCGCTTTCGCTGGTCGCGACCGGGTCCGGGGCGAGCGGCGACGTCGGTTGGGGCGGGTGGGGAAACACGCCCGACAACATGCGCTACTCGCCGCTGACGTCGATCAACACGGGCAACATCGCCCAGCTCGGGCGTGTTTTCACGGTCAACTTTCGCTCGCTCGACCCGATCGCGCGCCTCGGTCAGCAGTCGTTCCCCGTCGTGATCGGCAACCGCATGTACGTCACGACCGGCGAAGGGAAGACGTACGCGCTCAACGCCGCCACCGGCGAGCTGATCTGGAAGTGGTTCCCGAACGACATCGCGGTCTTCAACAAGGCGGGCATCGTCGCCAACCGCGGTGTTGCCGTCTGCGACGGAAAGGTCTTCGTCCTCAACATCGACATGACGATCACGATGCTCAACGCGAGCACCGGAGCCGTGATCAAGCGCGTGGCGATCTCGAGCGCCGTGCCCGGCGCGGCGACCCGCTTCGGCTACTCGGAGACGAGCGCGCCCATTTGCGCGAAGCACCGCGTGATCACCGGCGCCGCCGGCTCCGAGTACGGCGTCCGCGGCTTCGTCATGGCCTTCAGGACAAGCGATCTCTCGCCCGCGTGGGCGAATCCCGTCTGGTCGATCCCGCCGTCGGGAACGGGCTGGCGAAGGGTCAGCAGAATCGTCGGCGGAGGCGTCACCTGGACACCGGTGACGATCGACACCAGGACCAACACGGTTTACTACGGCACCGGCTCGGCCACGCCGCTGTACTTCCCCGCGTGGCGGCCGGGCTCGGCGCCGCGTACGGACTCGCTGATTGCGGTCGACCTGAGCACGGGGCGCCTGAAGTGGTGGCAGCAGCAGATGGCGCACAACGAGTGGTCGTACGACACGGCGCAGCCGCCGCTCGTCTACGACGGCAAGGTCGGAGGCAAGAAGCGGCGTGTCGTCTCCGTCGCGACGATGGAAGGGGTCTGGTTCTGCTACGACGCGAGAACGGGCAAGCCGATCTACCAGCGCATCAAGGTGATCGACCGCACGGAGCATCCGCCGCTGCAGCCCGGCAAGCCGGTCGTCGTGTATCCCGGCTCGATCGGCGGCCTGAACTTTTCGCCCGCCGCCTACGACCCGAAGACGAACTACATCTTCAACGCGGCGGCCGAGACCGCGAGCGTGATGATCCAGCGGAAGCTGACGCCCACGCAGAAGAAGCGCAAGCGGCTGCAGGGTGACATCTTCCTCGGCCTGCAGAACGGCGACTTCGGGTCGTACCTGCCGGGCTGGCACGACCACGGGTCGATCAGCGCGATCGACGTGAACAGCGGGCGGCGCGTGTGGAAGTTCCTGACGCCCGAGCCGGAGCGCGGCGGCGTTTCCATCACCGCGAGCGGCATCGGCTTCGCCGGTGGCGGAGACGGAAACCTGCGCGCGTTCGACCTCAAGACCGGCAAGCAGCTGTGGAAGTTCCAGACAGGTCGGCAGATCGCCGCAGGGCCGTCGATCTACTCCGTGAACGGCAAGGAGTACGTCGCGATCACCATCGGTGGGACTCCGACGTCGTCGAACGGCGGCGTCTTGCCCGGGCTGATGGTGTTCGCTCTCGGTGGCTCGCATGACGAGTTTCCCCCGCCGCCGAATCTGCCGCCCTTCCGCAACCTGCAGACCGCCGACGTGCCGGCGACGATGGAGTTCACGCCCACGCAGAATGCGGCGCACGCGCAACGCGCGCAGCAACAGCGCGTGTCGAGGACAACGGCGGCCGGCCGCGCCCGGATCACCACGGGTCGCGCGCTCGTCGTGAGGCCGTGGAATCCGAACACGTCGAACTGGCAGTTCGTGTTCGGCAAGGTCTTGCTCGGCAAGTCGCCGGTCGTCGGAGCGCAGATCCGCGTCGACCGGTTCACGCTTCCGGCACCCACGGGCCGTCAGGGTGGCTTCGCCTACGCAGCTGACATCACCGAGCCGGGCCGGCATGGAGTGCGGGTCGTGGGGCTTTCGCGGGCGAAGGTGAATGGACGCAAGCTGACCACCCGCGAACAGTCGGCGCTCCGCGGGGCGAATGGAGCGTTCAACGTGGGCTACCGGTTGAGCGGCCTGCGCGCGAAGGTTCAGTCGAACGGCAGCGTGCTCGTCACCGGACGCGTCACGAACTCCGCCGGGACGGCGCCGCCGTCGGTCGGCCTCTACACGTACAGGCTGAGCGGCACGATCACCGACGCCGCCGGTAGGCCTGTACAGGGCGCGGTCGTCGTCGGCCGCACGAACGACCGCGACTTCTGGACGTTCTCCTCGCCGTCGGACAGCGGCGGGCACTACACCTCGCTCTTCCATGCGTCGGACGAGACGGACGCCGACCCGGTGCCGATCAACATCGGCGTGGCGCTCGGTGCCATCTCCTACGGCGGCAACCTCGGCACCGCCGCCAACTTCAAGCGCAACCAGAGCGCGACACTGGACATTCAGCTTCGCGCAGGCACCGCATACACCGTCGCGAAGCCTGTCTCGTACCCGGGCGCCATCTACGAGGGCCCGGCGGTCGGAGTCGCAACGGGCGGCCGCGTGATCAAGCCGGTCGCCGAGCGCTGGCCCGACGCGAAGGGGCGTTTCTCGATGACGCTGCCGGCGTCGGTTCGCGGGAAAACGGTTGCCTTCTGGCAGAGCCGCCGCCTCTTCTTCTCACGCTTCGCCGCAACGCCGGGCGGCAAGGTCGACCTGGCCGCGTGGCCGTCGCTGCTCGGATCCGGCACCCCGAGCCACCTCGCGACGCTGAAGATCCCTCGACGCTGACGCGCCACGCAAAGTGCTACGCACTTTGCGTGGGGTAGACCGGGCGTGCGCTTAGCGCGCGTGCCCAAGATGGGAATTGGAGGCATGCTGCTTCGCCAATTGTCGGTGTGCAGTGCGGCCAAGCCGCACTGCCGCCGAAAGGTTCAGCTTCGAGTTTCGTCTCCGCGGCTCCTCGTGGGTGACCTTCCAAGGCGGTACCGTTAGCTTCAATGGCGGAAGCTCCACGCATCGCGGAGTCGGACAGCCTTGCCGCTGCGCAGGCGATCGCCGAGCGGCTGATCGACAACATCGAGCAGGTCGTGCTCGGCAAGCACGACGAGATCGCCCTCGTGCTCTCGGCACTCGCGAGCGGCGGGCACGTGCTGCTCGAAGACGTGCCCGGCACCGCGAAGACGATTCTCGCGCGCTCGATCGCTCAGACGATCGCGGGCACCAGCTTCGCACGCATCCAGTGCACGCCGGATCTTCAGCCGACGGACGTGACCGGGCTCGCGATCTACAACCAGAAGACGCGCGAGTTCGAGTTCCGCCCCGGACCGGTCTTCGCGAACATCGTGCTCGTCGACGAGATCAACCGCGCGATGCCGCGCACGCAGTCGGCGCTGCTCGAGGCGATGGCCGAGCAGCAAGTGACCGTCGACGGAGTCACGCGGCCGTTGCCGACGCCGTTCCTCGTGATCGCCACCGAGAACCCGATCGAGCAGGAGGGGACGTTCCCGCTGCCCGAGGCGCAGCTCGACCGCTTCTCGCTTCGGTCGGCGCTCGGCTACCCCTCGGACGAGGAGGAAGTCGAGATCGTCGTCGCGCAGCGCCACGGCCACCCGATCGTGGACCTGCAGCCGCGCGTCGACGCGGACGAGGTTGAGACACTGCGCGCCGCGGTCGAGGAGGTGTACGTGGACGAGCTCGTCCTCCGCTGGATCGTCGATCTCGTGCGGGCGACGCGGAACGTGGAAGGCGTTTCGAACGGCGCATCGGTGCGCGGCAGTCTTACGCTCGAGCGCACCGCGCGCGCCTGGGCGCTCATGCGCGGTCGCGACCACGTCATTCCGGCGGACATCGACGCGCTCTTCCTGCCGGTCCTAGGCCACCGCCTGCTCCTGACGCCGTCGTTCGTCGCCGAGACCCGCACACTCGGCCGTGACGAGGCACTGCGGCGGATCAAGGAGCGCTGCCTGGCGCTCGCGCCTCCACCGGCGCCCGACTGGGCCGGCGGCACTCCGACGGTCTAGACCACATGGCCCGCCTGGTAAAAGCGAGGCGCCCGCGTGTTCCTCGGGCGCCGCTCGCGGTGCGGGGCCGGAGGGAACAGTATGGGTAATACGGGCCCGGAAGGCACCGTGCCGCGAGCGGCGTCGGGCGACGCCGGAGGTCGGCTCCGCCGGCCGGGAGGTGTCGCCGGCGAGGGGCGCGCGGAGCGGCAAACGTTTCCTCTCGTGCCGCGGCGGCGGCTGGTCGGACTGCCGTTCGGCGACCTTCCGAGCCGCCGCCGGGGACACGGCAGCGACGTGATCGGCGCCCGCCCCTACGAGATCGGCGACCCCGTCTCGACGATCGACTGGTTCGCGAGTGCACGCCTCTCCGCAGCCACCGGACGCGACGAGTTCGTCGTGCGCGACCATGCCGCCGACGAGGCGCCGCGGGTCGTGATCGTTTGCGACCGCAGGCCGGCGATGGGGATCTACGAGCCGCCGCTGCCGTGGCTGTCGAAGCCGCAGGTCGTGGTCGAAGCGACCGCTGCGCTCGTGGCAAGCGCAATCGCCGCGCGCGCAGATGTCGCGTCACTCGATTACGGCGAAGGCGAGCCGCACTGGCTGCCTCCGGGACGCAAAGACGTGCCGTGGTTCGTGCAGGAGCGCCAGGCGACAGCGCCGTTCGCGGCGGCCGACGACAACCTGACGGTCGCGCTGACGTTCCTCGGGCAATTGCACAGCGACCTGCCGACCGGTGCATTCGTGTTCGTGCTCTCCGATTTCCTCGTGCCACCCCCGGCGGATGCGTGGCTCGACGCCGCGGCACGCGGCTGGGACCTCGTGCCCGTCGTGATCCAGGACCCCGTCTGGGAACAGAGCTTTCCCGACATCGGCTCTGTCGCCGTCCCCGTCGCCGATCCGAGAAGCGGCCGCACCGAGCTGGTGCGGCTGTCCCGCCGCGAGGCACTCGGTCTCAGGAGAAGCAACGCCGCGCGCCTCGAGACGCTTCTGCAGGAGCTCGTTTCGCTCGACCTCCAGCCGGTGCTCCTCGGCACGAGCGATCCGCACGAGATCGACCGCGCGTTCGTGGAATGGGCCGAGGTGCGGCGAGTGAGTCGATGGGCGCGGTGACGCGAATCTGGATCGGCACGCTCGCGGCTGCAGCCGTCGCCGTGGCGGCCGTGGTCCTGCTCGCAGACGGAAACGAGCCGGCAGGGAGCGTGCCGCCGCGAGCGCCGGTGACGGTGCGCACGGCCTTCGACCGCGAGGCGGTCGAGTTCGGGGACGTCGTCACCGCGACCGTGACCGTCTTGCTCGACCGCGGCGCCGTAGGGTCGCCGGACATCCGTCTGCGCGAGAATCTTGCGCCGCTCACGCAACTCGGCCGCACGCGCGTGACGCGGACCACACGCGGACGGCTCCTGACCGTCAGCTACACCGCGCGAGCGAGTTGCCTCGACCAGCGCTGCGTCGGCAGGCGAAGCGCGACGCGTGTGGTGCTGCCGCGCGCCGTCGTGGAAGCGCCGGGACGGAAGGCAAACACTGCGTCCTGGCCTGTGCTCGAGGTGCGCACGCGCGTCTCGCCCGCCGACGTGGCTCGGCCGCATCCGCCGCTCCGGACGGACGTGACGCCGGCGTCCGTGAGCTACCGCGTCGACCCCAGCCGCCTTGCATTCGTTCTCGAAGCGGCGGCGCTCGTGCTGGCGCTGGCAGGGGTGTTTCTCGCCGGGGCGACGGCGGCGGCGCTACTCCGGCGCCGGCGGCGCGCCCGGCGCCTGAGCGAGCTCGAACGGGCGCTCGCTCTCGTGCGTGAGGCGGAGGGGCGGCCGCCGCCGGACCGGCGGCGCGCGGTCGGTTTCCTCGCGCGGCTGCTCGGGACGCGTGATCCCGATCTGGCCGGCGCGGCGGACGACCTCGCGTGGTCCGCGCCGGCGCCTACGCCGGACGCGCTCTCACAGCTCGCGACGCAGGTTGAGCGCGAGGTGAACGGCCGATGAGCGCAATCCCGCTCGCGGACACCGGCGCTCTGCGCCCCGCGGCACGCCGGACGCTCGTCGTCCGGTCCGCCCTTGCCCTCGCGCTCACGGGTCTCCTCGTTGCCATCGTCGTCGTCTCGCGCCATCCGCACACGCAGACGATCGTCGCGCTGCCGGCGCACTCGTCCGCGATCGTCGTGCTCGACGTCTCGGCGAGCATCTCCGCGGATACGTATTCGCGAATCGGCGGGACGCTGTCGTCACTCGCCCGCAGCGGCGGGCGCTACGGACTGGTCGTCTTCTCCGACCAGGCGTACGAGGCGCTACCGCCGGGAACCGGGGCCGCGGATCTCACACCGCTGGTGCGCTACTTCAGACTGCCGCCCGCAAAGCGAGCCGGCTTCGCGCAGACGTTCCCGCCGAACCCGTGGCAGAAGGTCTTCAGCGCGGGCACGAAGATCTCGGCGGGGCTCGAGCTCGCACACCAGATTGCGTTCGAGGACCGGTTGAGCAAGCCGATCGCGATCCTCGTGAGCGACTTGGACGACGATCCGAACGATCTGCCGCGCCTCCGGACGATCATGCTGGCGTTGAAGCGGGACCACATCCCGCTGCGGATCGTCGGCCTGAACCCCTCGAGCCAGGATGTTGCGTTGTTCAAGCGGCTCAGCGGCGGTGCGCAGATCGTGCGCGCCGGACCGCTCGAGCCGGGACCGCAGCCTCACAATCTCACGCCGTTTCCATGGACGCTGTTCGCGCTCGCACTCGTGGTCGCGGCCGGGATCGCTGTACACGAGCTCTGGGGGCCGCGCCTCGAATGGAGGACCGGCACGTGAAGACGCCGCTGGCGTTCGCGACGGCGGTCGTGTTGCTCGTTCTGGCCGGGTTCGCAGCGCTCCTCGCAGCGGACGTGCGCACTTGGCACCGGACGCTGCGAGAGGACGACGCCGTTCTCGCCTCCGCACCGGCCCTCGCTGCGTGGCGGCCGCAGACGCACCTGTCCTCACTTGCCGAGCACCTGCTCGGCGCCGACGACGACGTCGCCGCCCGTCGCGCGATCAAGCTCTTCGTCGAGAACGTCAACGTCCCCGTGCGTCTCGACAACACGCAGCTAGTCGCGATCGCGCGCGGTCGCGCCGAGCAAGCGCTGGCCGCCGTCGCGCGCACGAGCAGCGGCGCGCGCGCGTCGCAGGCTGAGACGCTGCTCGGGGTGCTGGTGTTCACGGACGTCGGCCCGAGCAACGATCCGTTCCAGGAGACGACGGGGATCGACCCCGATCAGGCGCAGGCGAGCCTCGCCGATTTCGAGGACGCCGTGCGGGCCGATCCGGGCAACGCGGTTGCGAAATACGATCTCGAGCTCGCGCTGCGCGTGCTCCTGGTGCAGGGCATCCGGGTCGGCGCCGGCCAGCAGACAGGTGCGGGGTCGGCAGGCCGGCGCGGCGCCGGCGGCGGCACTCCCGGGGCCGGCTACTGATGCTCGCGGGCCTCGTGTTCCTCACGCCGCTCGCCGCGGCCGTCGCGGCCGCGGTGCTTCTCCCATTCGTCGCGTTCCTGCTCGCCGAGCGACGCGTCGCGGAGGTCCGACGTGAGCTCGCGCTTCAACCGCCGCGCGGTGGTACCGATCTCCTGCTGCTCGCGTCGCTTGCCGCCATCGTGCTCGTGCTGGCGCTCGCCGCGGCACAGCCGGCGCTCTCGAGCGCGCAGACGCAGCAGGTGCGCACCGACGCTCAGGCGCTTTTCGTCATCGACATCTCCCAATCGATGGCCGCGTCGTCGGGGGCGCGCGGCTCCACGCGGCTGGAGCGCGCGACCGCCGCCGCGATGCGACTGCGCGCTTCGATTCCCGAGGTGCCGGCGGGAGTGGCCACGCTGACCGACCGCGTCATGCCGAACCTGCTGCCCGTCCCCGACGCAGCGGCGTTCGACGCAACGGCAGGGCAGACGGTGGCGATCAACACGCCGCCGCCGCGCGCGCTGAACGTGCGCGCAACGAACTTCCTCGCGCTGAGTGGAATTCCGAAGTCGGGTTACTTCGAGAGCACGGCGTCGCGTCGCGCGATCGTTCTCCTCACGGACGGCGAGTCGAGCTTCTTCGATCCTGGCGTCGTCGCCGGTGCACTGGCCGCCGCGCCGCGCGCGGGCCTGCTCGCCGTCAGGTTCTGGCGTGGCGACGAGGCGATCTACAGGCCTTCGGGGAAGGTGGACCCGAACTACCGGCCCGACGCCGCAAGCGAGATGCAGCTGACGGCGCTCGCGACGTCAAGCCACGGACGCGTCTTCGGTGAAGGGAAGCTCGCGGACGCGTCGGCGGCGCTTCGCGCGCTGCTCGGCAGCGGCTCGACGCAATCCGTGGGACGGACGCGCACAACGCACCCGCTCGCGCCCTACGTGGCGCTGGTCGCGCTGCTACCGCTGGCGTTGATCTTCGCCCGGAACCTGCGCTTTCAGGGGAGACGGCCGGGCACACGCACCGAGGCGCGCATGCCCGGACGAGACTCCTAGGTCGACGTGAAGGTTCCCTTCATGCCGGCGGCCGCGTGGCCGTCGATGGTGCACTTGTAAGGGTGCTTGCCCTTCTTCAGCTTGACGGTGAGCGTCGCGCTCTTGCCCTTGCCGAGCGTCGGGGTCTTCTTGCCCACGATCGCGAAGTCGTGCGGAAGCGAGCTCACGTTCGTTACGACGAACTTGACCGTGCCCGCAGGCGCGCTCTTCCTCGAGAGCGAGAACTTCAACGCACCACCGACGCCGGCCTTGACCTTGACGGTCGTGGTCTGGGTCTGGCTCCGCGCACCCAGCACCGACGAAGCGCCGATACCAACTGCGGTCGCGAGCACCGCAAGTGCGACCGTGAGACGACGAGCTGACATCAAAAAGCCTCCAAAGAAAAGAAGAAAGACCGATTCGCGGACAAAGTATCAGCCATTCGCGAGCCTCGTCAGCGCCACTCCCAGGAGCGGCACGGCGATCGTAAAGACGAACGCGGCGCGTCCGACCGCCACGAGCAGCGGCCTTCTCCCCTGCCCGCGGCCCTCGCGAACGTCCCGCGCAAGGCGCGGTCCGAGCACGAAATCGTGCAGCGCCGCGAGCGCCGTAAGCACGACTGCGGAGGCCACTTTCGCGAGCAGCGTCCAGCGGAAGCCGGGGCCGGCGTCCCAGTCGTCCGCGGCAAGCGGCACGCCGGTGACGGCCAGGGCGAAGAGCGAGCCGTAGCCGATCGGGCGCCAGCGCCGGCCGAGCAGCCGCATCGAGCGCGCGCGTGCCTCCCCCTCCAGCTTCGCGACGACCGGCACGCCAACGAAAACGAGCGCCACAGTTCCTCCCACCCAGACCGCGGCGGCGAGCAGATGGAGAGCGACGAGGAGGGATTGCACCGCGGATACATTGGCACGGTGCGGTATCCGAAGATCGAGCTGCACGTTCACCTGGAGGGGACGGTGCGGCCGGAGACGCTGCTCGAGATCGCGCGCCGAAACGGCTACGCGCTTCCCTGCACGACGGTGGAGGAGCTTCTGGCGCTCTACGAGTTCCGTGACTTCGCCCACTTCATCGAGGTCTGGAAGCTCACGACGAGTGCCCTGCAGCACGCGGACGACTTCCGGCAAGTCCTCGTGGACTACGCGGCGGAGGCGGCCGCACACGGGGCCGTCTACCTCGAGGCGATCTTCGCGCCCGGGCTCTGGCGGGGCCTGGACAGCGACGAGATCTTCGGCGGCTCCTGCGACGGGATCCAGGAGGCACGCGAGCTGCACGGCGTCGAGGTACGGCTGACACCTGACATCCCCCGGGTGTACTCGCTCGACGAAGCGCTGGAGATCGTGCGCTACGCGGTGAAGTACCGGGATCGCGGCGTGGTCGGGATCGGTCTCGGCGGACCCGAGGCCGAGAACCCGCCCGAGCCTTACGCGCCCGCATTCGAATTCGCCCGCTCGGAGGGCCTCGGCTCGGTTCCGCACGCGGGCGAGCACGCAGGGCCGGCTTCGGTGCGCGGGGCGCTCGAAGCGCTCGGCGCCGATCGCCTGCGGCACGGGATCCGCGCGGTGGAGGATCCAGGGCTCGTACGCGAGCTCGCCGCCCGCGAGATCGTCCTCGACGTTTGTCCGATCTCGAACGTCTGCACGAAGGCCGTGACGTCGCTCGAGCAACATCCGCTGCCGCAGCTCGTCGCAGCCGGTGTCCGCTGCTCCGTCTCCACCGACGACCCCGCAATGTTCGGTACGGATCTGTCGCGCGAGTACGAGACGGCTGCCTCGCTCGGCGTCGACCCGCGGTCGGCCTACGAAGCAGGAGTGGCAGGTGCGCTCTGCGACGAGCCGACAAAGACCCGCCTTGTCTCGATCGGCGAAAACTTCGACTGGCCGCCGACAACGGCTACTCTCGTGGCGATGAACGCCGAGGATTCACATGGCGCGGGCTGATCGCCGCCAGGCGCAGCGCCGGGCGCGTCAGGTGCAGCGCCGTCCCCGCGAAGCGGGGGGAGGGGCGCGCATTGCCGAAGACACGCTGTTCTTCCCGAAGCTTCGCGCGCATGCACGGTGGATGTTCGTACTGCTCGCGATCGTCTTCGGTGGCGGCTTCGTCTTCCTCGGCGTCGGGTCGGGATCGTCCGGCCTCGGCGACCTGCTGCAGGGGAACTGGAGCGATCTCTTCAGCAGCAACAGCGGCTCGTCGGCCGAGGTCAAGAAGGATCAGAAGCGGATCGACAAGAATCCGAAGGACTACGCGGCGTACAAGGAGCTTGCGGCGGCACTCGCAGCCGACAACAAGCTCGACGAGGCGATCTCCACCCTCCAGCAGCTGAAGTCGATCCGCCCGAAGGACGTCGAAGGCATCACACAGCTCGCGGGCCTCTACCTCCGCAAAGCCGACCTCGCCCGCACCGAGGCGCAGAACGTCCAGGCGCAGGGGCAGTCCGTGGTCAGCCCGACCACGTTCGCTCCCGGCGCGTCGACCGAGCTCGGCAAGGCGTACCAGAGCTTCTCCGACCCGGTCGTGCAGGCAATCCAGACCAAGGAGAACGAGAAGTTCAGCGCCGCGTACTCGAAGATGACGTCCGCGTACAGCCAGGCCGTCGCCGGCTACCAAGATGTCGCGAAGGTCACGCCGAACGACCCGAGCGTCCAGTTCGCTCTCGCGCAGACAGCCGAGCAGGCGCAGGATACGAAGACCGCGATCGCGGCCTACAAGCGCTTCCTCAAGCTCGCACCGGAGGATCCCACCGCTCCGGCGATCCGTCAGCGTCTGAAGCAGCTCGCGCAGCAGCCGTCCGTCCAGACGGGCTAGCTCGCTAGCTGGATAAACTCCCGGCCACACAAAACCGGGGGACGCGATGAACTTCGATATCAAGACGGAACAGGTGGCCGACGACGCGTACGTGATCTCGCTCGCGGGCGAGGTCGACCTCTACACCGCACCGGAGTTCAAGCAGCAGCTGCTCGAGGTGATCGGACAGGGCGGCAAGGACGTGATCGTCGACTTCTCGAACACGACGTTCATCGACTCGACGACACTCGGCGTGCTCGTCGGCGGCGTCAAGCGCCTCCGGTCGAACGAGGGCCAGCTGTCCCTCGTCTGCAGCGACCGCAACATCACGAAGATCTTCGAGATCACCGGCCTCGATCGGGTTTTCACGATCTATCCATCCCGCGAAGAGGCCGTCGCGACGATCGGAGCGTCGGCGCAGTAGTGGGGCCGCGGGCCGCCGCTGCACTCGCCGTTCTCGCGTTCGCCGTCACCGGCTGCGCCTCCGGCACGGGCGGCGTCGTTCCGAGCAGCGCCGACAAGTCACAAGGGAAGCAGCTCTTCCTGGACAACTGCGCGTCTTGCCATACGCTCGCCGAGGCGAAGGCCATGGGGAAGATTGGGCCTGACCTCGACGCCTCCTTCCGCCCCGACCGCAAGCAAGGCTTCAAGGAGTCGACGATCCGCCAGGTAGTCGCCGACCAAATCAAGTTCCCGGGCAACTACGGTGACAAGGGCCCGACGATGCCGAAGGACATCGTCGAGGGATCTGACGTGGACGACGTCGCGGCGTACGTCGCCTACGTCGCAGGCCAGAAGGGCGTCTCCGTGACGGCGTCGGCACCACCCGCGCCGACGACGACGCAAGCAACCGGGCCGAGCGGCGGGGGAGACGTCGAGGCCGGCAAGGCGGCCTTCGCCGACAAAGGCTGCAACTCGTGTCACACGTTGACGGCCGCCGGATCGAACGGGACGATCGGCCCGGATCTCGACAAGCTGAAGACGTACGCGAGCGCGGCGAACAAGCCGCTGGACGCCTTCATCCGCGAGTCGATCGTCGATCCGAACGGGTACGTGGAAAAGGGCTATCCCAAGAACGTCATGCCGTCCTTCTCGAGCCTGCCGAAGGGCACGGTCGACGCGCTCGTCGCGTTCCTCGCCGCCTCGGCGAAGTAAAGTAGCGCGGTCAGCCGGTCCGGACGACGAGTCGGCCGGTCAGGCGCGGATCGCTGCCGAACCGGTACCCGCCGGCCGCGAGGTGCAACCGCCACGTCACGCTGCCGGTAAAAGCCTTGCCGGTCTTTCGATTGACCCCCGGGCCCACGAGGTGGAAGTTGCGTGAACGCGACCGGTCCGACACGGTCAGCCGGTACGTCCCGGCCGTCACGCTCCTGGCGCTGATCGACACGGCGCCCGACGTCACCTTCGCCGTCAGTGGATGCACGGTTACGGGTTGCGCCGGTGCGACGACCGTCAAGCGTCCGAACATCGTCTGGAAGTGCGGCGAGCAGGCGTAGACGTACGAGCCCGGGACGAGGTCGACCGTGAATGTCGCATCGCCGACGAACTCCACCTCGGTCGAGGCGAGACGTTCGCCCGTGGTCTTGCTGCCGAGGACGAAGTTGTGGACGTCCGCCAGATCGTGTACGAGCAGCTGGTATCGGCCGGAGGTGAGGACGTCGACCTGCTTGCCGTTTGCGTCCGCGAGATCGATCGTGAAGCCGGGCCCGACGGTGCCGACGAGCAGCGGCGGGTCTGCAGCCGTACCCGGAGCCGTTCCGAAGGCGAGCGGCAGGAGGCAGAGAAGCAAGGTTCTACGCATGCCTTCAGGCTGGAGGTCGGCGACGGCCGCAGTCAACTGATTCGCCCAAGAGGAGATCGCGCGTCAGCCTGCTTGACGCGGCGAGCGCGCGCGCAGAAGGTTCGGTGATCGCGATCCGCTTCGAACTCGCCGACGAACAGGACGGCGGCGTCGCCTTCGGCTACTCGCCGCTCCTGGAAAGCGTTCTCAGCCTCCACGTCCTCGCGGAGCCGAAGCACCACGCGCTTCAACACCAATGGGTCCGAGCCATGCGAGCACTGCCGGCCTCGCTGCGCCGAGAGATCTCGGCGCTTTCGTTTCTCTACCGCTGGACCTTGCCCGATTGCGTCCTGCCTTCCGCCGACTCCGGATACGACAGCTTCGAGGTAGAGCTCGACCGGCTTCGGCGCCTTCGCACCGACGTCGTCGCCTTCGATTTGCTTCGACGCCTGTACGACCACGGCGGCGGCGCGCGTCCGGCCAGACGCCGCATCTTCGAGTCGCCGGAGGTGCGCGCGACAACGCTCAGTGCGGCCGCGCTCGGCGCTTCGGCGCGCCGGGCCGTCGCGCTGCTGTTCGACGATCCCGCCCGGCTCGTCGACCGTTTCGCTTCGCTCCTCGAGGCGTACTGGGAGGAGGCGTTCGCGGCCGAGTGGAACCGGATCGAGCCGAGGCTCGCCGAAAGCGTCGAGCTGTCGGGCCGCCAGATTGCCGGCGACGGCATGCACGCCTTCCTGCTCTCACTGGCGCCGCAGCTCCGTGTCGATCCGGGCGGGCGGAGCTTCGGGCTCGACATCCCGCACGACCACCGCGTTGCGATCGGGCCGCAGAATCCCTTGCTGCTCGTGCCGAGCGTCTACGTCTGGCCCCACGTCCGCATCAACTGCGACGCGCCGTGGCCGCTGGCGGTGATCTACCGCGCTCCGTATCTCGTCCAGAACCTGCGTCATGCGACGCCTCCGGAACTGGTTCAGCTCCTGAAGGCGCTCGCCGATCCGACGCGACTGAGGATCCTCGAGCTCCTCGCGAAGCAGCCGCGAAGCACGCAGGAGCTCGCGCCGCTGGTCGGGCTGACCGAAGCAGGCACATCGAAGCAACTCCGACTGCTCGCGGCGGCGGGCCTCCTGGAAGCAAAGCGCGAGGGTTACTACGTCGTCTACTCGCTCGACCCGGAAAAGCTTTCGACGCTCTCGGACGAGCTCCGCTCCCTCGTCGGGCGGAGCTAGCGAATTTCGCTGCTCTGCGACTCGAGATCGACGACCACGTGAGTGATCGGAACGGCGAAGCGTTCGCGTGCGTTCTCGACGACGTTCCGCTCGAGCCAGTGCGAGCGCCCCTCCGGGTGCGTCGAGATGATGATCTCGTCGGGGCCGAAGGTTCGTAGCGCGTCCTCGATCGCCTGCAAGGGGTCGGAATCGCCGACCTGGCCTTGCGCGGAGAAGCCGGCCTCGCGCAGTCTGGCGAGAGTCGCGTCGACACGCTCCAGCGCAGCTCGGCGCGACGGGTCGTCGTCCGACGCGAGGTGCTGGAGCGGGGACGGCTGCGCCGGTGCGACGACGAGGACGTTCGTCCGGTAGCCCTCGCTCTTCTGCCGGATCATCGCGTGCAGCGTCTCGCCGCCCACGGTCTCGCTCGCGATCACGAGGATGCGGCGCTCGTCCGCCGGATGCGCGAGCGTCGGCGCGATGCGCGGCGGCGGCTCGTCTCGCCCGCGCACGAACGCGATGTACACGACCGCCAGGGTCAGCACGACGAACACCGCGAGACCGACCCACGTGTTGATGATCGCGCCGATGACGATCAGCGCAAAGTAGGCGATCGTCAGCAACAGGAACCGGAACGCCTCGGCCTCGCTGCGGAGGGGATTCCTCACGTCGTTCTCCTGGCCTCTTTCAGAGGATGTACACCGTCGTGTAAACGACGATCCACATGATGTCGACGAAGTGCCAGTAGATGCCGCCCAGCTCGACGCCGTAATGGTGGGCCGCCGAAAAGTGGCCGCGGAAAGCGCGGATCGACATGAAGAGCAGAATCGTCAGGCCGACGAAGACGTGCGCCCCGTGGAGGCCGGTGAGACAGAAGAAAATCGTCGTGAAGGCGTTGTCGCGCGGCGCGAAGCCGACGCGCGCGTACTCGATCACCTGCGTGAGCAGGAACGTCAGGCCCATCAGGAACGTGAGCACGAGGCCGGCCTGCATGCCGGCCCGGTTGCCGCGCCGGATCGACTGCAGGGCCCAGTGCACCGTGAAGCTCGACGTGATCAGGATGGCCGTATTGACCCCCGCGACGTACCGAGGAAGCGCGAAGCCCTCCGGCGGCCACGCGTACCCGTTCACCACACGAATGAAGAAGTACGCGGTGAAGAACGCCCCGAAGAGCATCACCTCGGACGCGATGAACAGCAGCATCCCGAGGACCTGGGAGCTGACCCGCGAGCTCTGGTGCGCGATGGGCGGGCCGTGCTGCTCGGCTGCTGCGTGCGCGGTCACCTTTCGACTTCCTCCAGCTCATGCGTTCGCGCGCCGTTGAGAAGCGCGTGCCGCGCGCCCGGCACCCCGTACTCGTACGGGCTGCCGATGACCTGCGGGATCTCGTCGAAGTTGAAGACCGGCGGCGGTGACGAGACCTGCCACTCGAGCGTGAGCGCGCGCCACGGATTACCCGGCGCCGGCGGCCCGTACTTCCAAGAGTGGATCACGTTGTAGAAGAAGATGATGATCGACGCACCGAGCACGAACGAACAGATCGAGATGAAGAAGTTCCAGTTCGCGAACTGCGGGGCATAGTCGGCGACGCGCCGCGGCATCCCGCGCGTCCCGATCAGGTGCATCGGGAAGAACGTCAGGTTGAACGTGATGAACGTGAGCCAGAAGTGGAGCTTCCCGAGCGTCTCGTTGTACATCCGGCCCGTCATCTTCGGGAACCAGTAATAGACGCCTGCCATGATTGTGAAGAACGCACCGCCGAAGAGCACGTAGTGGATGTGCGCCACGATGAAGTACGTGTCGCTGACGTGGATGTCGATCGGCACCGCACCGAGGTAGACACCCGAGAGGCCGCCGATCACGAACGTCGAGATGAACCCGAGCGCCCACAGCATGGGCGTCGCGAAATGGATACGCCCTTCCCACAGCGTCCCGAGCCAGTTGAAGACCTTCACCCCGGTCGGCACGGCGATCAGCAGCGTCGTGAGCATCATCGGCACGCGGAGGTAGCCGGCCATCCCGCTGACGAACATGTGGTGCGCCCACACGGAGAAGCCGAGCACGAGAATCGCCAGCAGCGACAGGGCCATCAGGCGGTAGCCGAAGATCGGCTTACGTGAGAAGACGGAGATGACCTCGCTGATGATCCCGAAGCCCGGCAGGATCATGATGTAGACGGCCGGGTGCGAGTAGAACCAGAAGATGTGCTGATAGCCGAGGACGTTGCCGCCGAGAACGGGGTCGAAGAAGTGTGTGTGCATCACGCGGTCGAACATCACGAAGAACTGCGAGCCGGCGATGAACGGCGTCGCGAGCACGACGAGCAGTGACGTCGTGAAGTTCGCCCAGACGAGCAGCGGCATGCGCCAGAAGGTCATTCCGGGCGCGCGCATGGTGATGATCGTGACCAGAAAGTTGAGCGCGGTCATGATCGAGCTCGCGCCGGCCCACTGCACCGCCATGTTGAAGAACAGCGTTCCCATCGGCTGGTGTGTCGATAGCGTCGCGTAGCCGGTCCAGCCCGCAGCCGGGGGACCACCCGGCGCGAGGAACGAGCCGATGAGCATGAGGCCGGCGATCGGCAGGAGCCAGTACGACAGCGCGTTCAGCCGCGGGAACGCCATGTCCGGCGCGCCGAGCATCAGCGGCACGACGTAGTTCGCGAGCCCCGCGAACGCCGGGATGATGAAGAGGAAGATCATCAGCGTCGCGTGGACGGTGAAGAAGCCGTTGAAGCCCTGGTTGTCGGTGAGCTGCATGCCGGGCCGCGCGAGCTCCGCGCGCACGATCATCGCGGCGAGCCCTCCGACGATGAAGAAGAAGAACGTCGTCGAGAGGTACTGCACACCGATCACCTTGTGGTCGGTGTTGACGCGAAAGTAGTCCTTCCAGCTGCGCGCGCCGTGCCCCGAGTGGTCCTCCGGGCGCGTCTCGCCGCCGAGGGCGTAATAGACCCAGTAGTCGAACGCGCCGAGGCCCGCGAGGAAGCCGATCGGCATCGTCGTCAGGAACGCGACGACAACGATCGTGTTCCACTCCCACAACGGGTCCCAGCCGGCGATCGCGCGGAGAGCCAGGACGATGCCGAGGCCGATGCCGAAGAAGAGCGGCATCATCCAGAGCACGCGCAGCCAGCCGGCGGCGGTGAAGCGACGCCAGCCCGTCGGCGGCGGCGCCGGCGCGTGCAGGGCGTGCACCGCGTGACCGTTCGTCTCGACGTGCGTCACTTGGCTCCCTTGGAAGACGCGACGAGATATTTCACGAGCGCGTCCAGCTGATCCTTCGGCAGCGACGCGAAGTTCTTCGGCATGACGTTTGCCGGGTAGCCCTTCTCGATGTATGCGTCTGGATTCACGATCGACTCGTGGACGAATTGCTCGAGCGGCTTCCCCGCCTGCTGCGCGTAGTCGGGCAGCTTATCGAGGTCGGGGCCGACCTTTCCGGTGCTGTTCGCGGCCTTCAGCGTGTGACACGAGCCGCAGCCGTTGTTCACGAACACGGCTTTCCCGGCGGCCGTTCCACCGCCGCCGCCACCCACAGCCTTTCCCGACTTGCTGACCCAAGCCTCGAACTCGTCCTTCGGCATGACGATCACGGTCGAGCGCATGACGGCGTGGCCGAGGCCGCAGAGCTCCGTGCAGATGATCGGGTAGGTGCCCAACCTGTTCGGCGTCACCGTGACCTGCGTGGTCGTCCCCGGCACGGCGTCCTGCTTCTGGCCGAACTCGGGCACCCAGAAGGAGTGCAGCACGTCGAGCGCGCGCAGCGTGAACCGGGCGGGGCGACCGATGGGCAGTCTCAGCACGTTCGACGTGAGCCCGTGCTGATCCGGGTACTTGAACGTCCACGCGAACTGCTGCGCGGTGACATCGACCTTGAGCGGGTTCGAGCCGGTGCGGTCGTTCCGGGCGAGAACGATCGCCGAGACGATCGCCATCGAGGTCACGAGCACGAACGGGATTGCCGTCCAGCCGATCTCGAGCCCGGTATGGCCGTGGATCGGTGCACCGTCGGAGTCGTCGTCGGGTCCTACGCGGAACTTCCAAGCGGAGTACACGAGCGCAGCGATCACGATCGCGTAGATCGCAATACAGATGACCGTCACGTACCAGAAGGTGAAGTCGATCCGGTCGGCCTGCTCGGACGCCGTCGGAGGCAGCCAGACCGGGTACAGCGCGACCCAGGTCGTCAAACCGCCCACGATCAGGGCAAGCAGCGTGAGCTGGACGATCGCACCCCGGCGCATTGGCTCGCGAGATTATCGCGTCACGGCGAGGCACTGCCGCCTCTGCCGCGTAACCCGGGAGGCGTTCCGTTCGTTCTAGTAGCGAGCCGCCGGAGCAGGTCTCCCGGCGCGCTCCAAACTCGAAGGAGGACCTCAATGGGTGTCGGTGTCAGCATTCTTCTCATCGCAGCCGGTGCGATCCTCACGTGGGCGGTCACCGCGACCGTCACCGGCGTGAGCATCCACACGGTCGGCGTGATCCTGCTGATTGTCGGAATCGTCGGCCTCGTCATCTCGATGATCTTCTGGTCGTCGTGGGGCGGCTTCGGCGGACCCGCGCGCAGACGGACGTACGTCGACGAAGGCCCGACGGGTTATTAGGGGTTGAGGACGCGAGCAGCGCGGCCTGGCCGCGCTGCTCGCGCACGTTTGTGTACTAGGAGCTTCCGGTCAGCGTTCGTGCTTGCGGCCGCTGGAAGCTGCCTCTCCGGCGCGATCGAGCCACGGGATCGCCCCGAGCCGCTCGAAGGTCGCGCGCGCCTCGGCCAGCAACGGCTCGGCTTCTCCGGAGCGGTTCTGGCCGACGAGCGATTCGCCGTACTCGAGCAGAGCGACTCCCAGGTAGAAGACGAGCGCCAGCTCGCGGAAGAGCCCGGTCGCGCGCTTGAAGCGTCGCTCTGCCTCTTCCGTCTCGCCGCGGCGGGCACAGAGCAGCGCACGAAAACCCGACGTCTGCGCCTGCAGGAACTGCGACGAGCTGCCGCGTGGCAACACTTCGACCACGGCCAGCAGCTCCGCGCGGCCGAGCCGCGCCGAAACCGACCTCCGCCGAAGCAGCTCTCCCGACGGCCGCCTCCAAAGGTCACGCGCGCGAAGCGCGCCTGACGGTCTACCCGGCCGAAAATGCGAAGCATTTTCGGCCGAAGCGCGAAGCGCGCCGTTAGCGCGCGACGGGCAACTCGACGGTGAACGTCGAGCCCAAACCTTCGTCCGACCTGATGCTGATGCGGCCGTTCATTCTGCGGATCAGCTCGCGGGAGATGTAGAGGCCGAGTCCGGTCCCGCCGACGCCTCGCGTCAGCTCGGGGTCGAGGCGGTAGAACTTCTCGAAGATCCGGGCGTGCTCCGGCGCGGGCACGCCGAGACCTTCGTCGCTGACCGAGAAGCGGACGAATGCGTCGTGACGCGCAATGCCCACCCGAATTGCGCCGCCGTCCGGCGAGTACTTGACGGCGTTGTCGAGCAGGTTCGTGAGGATCTGGCGGACCTTGTCCGCATCGGCAGCGACGGCCGGAACGTCCGGCTCGACGTCGAGCGAGAGCGTCAGGTTCGCGGGCAGATGGGCCTGTGCGGCGGCCGCCACCGCGGACGCGAGCTCAGCGGCATCGCAGCGCTCGACGGCCACGTGCAACGTCCCCGACTCCACCCGGCTCACCCAGAGAATGTCGTTGACGATGCGCGCCAGACGCTCCGACTCGGCGGCGACGACGTCCAGCAGACCTTCCCTCTGCGCCTCCAGCGCAGGCTCGGCGCGCCGGAGCGTGAGCGCGGCGCCGTAGATGGCGGCCAGCGGCGTTCGCAGCTCGTGCGAGATCGTGGACACGAACTCGCTCTTCAAGCGTTCGACGCGCCGTTCCTCGGTGAGGTCGCGAAACGCGTAGACGGTTCCGCCCGGAAGCGACACACCGGAGATGGAGAGCCAGCGCTCGCCACGGGGGAGCTCGACGGGAACCGTCTCGGCACGCGGCGTCCCGGGGCCGGCGACAACGGGGACGTGTGCCTCGATCGCGGCCCAGCCGGGCACTGCCTCGTCGACGCGCCGACCGACGACGTCGCGCTCGGGCAGGCCCGTGATCACCTCCGCCGCGGCGTTCCAGATGCCCACGACGCCGTCCTCGTCGACGAGCAGCACGCCGTCGCCGACGAACGCGAGTGCACGCGCCGCCTGCGCGCGCTGTTCGGAACGGCGGTAGATGAGCGCGTTGTCGACGGCCGTTGCGGAGCGGCGCCCCAGATGCTCCGCGAAGGTCAGCGCGTCGTCATCGTAGAGCCGCTTCGGGTCGGAGGAGACCAGCATCAACGAGCCGAGCGTGCGGCCGCGCGCCTTCATCGGCACGACCATCGCCGACGCCATGCCGAGCTCTCGCAGAACACGCAGGTTGTCGGGCCCGGGGGCACTCGACTGAAGCAGCCGGTCCGTGATACGCCGGTAGAGCATGGGCTCACCCGTCCTGATCACGCGTGCGGCGCCCTCCTGCTCGTCCGGATCAGGTGGATGAAGCTCGCGCAGCCGCTCGGCCCAGCCGGCCTTCGCCGGATCCTGGTGCACGACGGCGATGCGCTCGATCAGGCCGTCCTCCGCGACGATGTCGACAGTGCACCAATCGGCGAACTGCGGGACGATCAGCTGCGCCACGTTTGCCAGCGTCGTCTCGTAATCGAGCGACGAGGCGAGCAACGAGCTCATCTCCGCAAGGAAGGCGAGCTGGTCGCCGGTCGCGCGCTCGCGCGCGTACAGGCGCGCGTTGTCGACGGCGAGCGCGGCACGTGACGCGAGATCTTCCATCAGCGGCAGGTCGCGCTCGCTGTAGCGGCGCCGAGTCTGCGACCACGCGAACGTGATCGCGCCGACCTTCTCGCCTCGCGCCAGGAGCGGCATGGCGACGGCGGAGTGGGGGTCGAGCGTCTGCATGATCCGAAGGTGCCGCTCGTCGATCACGGTCTCCTCGAGCTTGTCGCCTTCGAACTCCTCGATGATCACGGGCGCACCCTCGCGCAGTGCACGCGCGGCCGGTTGCGGCGAGTCCCAGGTCGGTGGATAGAACGTGCGGAGCTCGTTGAGCGCCAACTGCTTCTCCTCGTCGTCCGCGGCAACCGCAGCTCGGCGGATCTCTGCGCCGTCGATGACGTCGACGATGCACCAGTCGGCGACGCGTGGAACCGCGAGGCGCGCAAGAGCTTCGATCGTCGCCTCGTAGTCGAGGAGCTCGCTGAGCACGTTTCCCGCCTCAGCCAAGAAGCGGACCTGGCTTTCCTTGACCAGCGCCTCGCGGTACAGCAGCGCATTGTCGACGGCGGTCGCCGCGCGCCGCGCCAGATCGGTCGCGATCGAGAGGTCTGCGTCGCCGTAGCGGCGTCTCGACTCCGCGGCGACGAATGTGATCGCGCCGACCGCGCGCCTGCGCACCACGAGCGGAACCGTCATCGAACTCCGGAGACCGAGGCTGCGCAGCTCCGCGAGCAGGCCGGGGCGATCGGCGAACCGCTCCTCGAGGTCCTCGTCGGAGATCTCCGGCGTCACCTCCGGTTGCTGCGTTCGGATCACTGCGGGTACGCCCCTCTGCGCGTCGGGATCGATCGGCAGCTTCTCGATCAGCCCCCTGGCGCGCTCGGTCTTCGCCGGATCCGAGTGCGCGACCGCGAGGCGCTGAATCGAGCCGTCTTCGCCGACGATGTCGACCACGCACCAGTCGGCCAGTGCCGGCACGACGAGCGCCGCGACGTTCGAGAGGGTCGTCTCGTAGTCGAGCGAGGAGGCGAGTTGCTCGCTCGCCTCGGAGATCACCCGGCGGTTCTCCGCCAGCCGCGCCTGCTCCTCGTAGACCGCAACCGTCCCGAGCGCGGCGGCGGCGAGGCTCGCCACGGCCTTGGCCTGCCGCAGCTCGGCCTCGTCGAAGGTCCGCGGGCGGCGCGAGTAGAACACGAGCGTCCCGATCACCTCGTCCCAGTGACGCAGCGGCATGGCGAGGAGGGCGCGCGTGCCCTCGGCCGCATGCGCTTCCTTGTGCTCGCTCGTCAGCCAGTTGGTCGCGGCGATGTCGCTCGCCACGATCGGCCCCTCGAACGAGACCACACTCCGATTGCCCTCGATCGCTTCCGGCGCAGCGGAGAGGTACTCGGGCGACAGCCCGGAGCTCGCCTGCAGCGACCACCTGCCGTCCACAGGGTCCCGGCGCCAGATCGCGTACGCGTCCGCCTCGAGCGTCGCCTGGGCAAGTGCGAGCACATTTGGAAGGACGGTCTCCAGGTCCAACGTCCCCAGCAGCCGCCCGGCCGCCTCGACCAGCGTTCCCAGACGCGCGAGCTCCTCCTGCTGCTCGCGGAGGAGCTCGTCGACCGAGGGCCCCACGATCTGCTCCGCCACCAGCGGATCGTAGCCCTCTTGGCGGAAAGCCGAAGGGGGCGGCCCGAGCCACCCCCTTCCCAGAGCGCTACTCGTACTGGAGTGCTTGGAGCACGTTCAACTTGCCCGCTCGCCGAGCGGGCAGGACCGCCGCGAGGATTCCCGCGCAGACCGCCACGATCGCGAAGACGGCGAGCGAGAGGATCGGAACTGCCAGGTGCATGCCGTCGCCGCCGGTCGAGACCGAGTAGTCGGAGAGCCGCCGGATGACGAGCGCCGCCAGCCCGATGCCGAGCACGATGCCCATCGTGGTGCCGATCAGCGCCGTGATCACGCTCTCGTGCCGGATCATCCTCCGCATCTGACGTCTCGTCATCCCGACGGCCCGGAGGGCGCCGAGCTCGCGCGTTCGCTCGACAATCGAGAGCACGAGCGTGTTGACGATGCCGAAGAGGCTGACGAGCACGGACAAGCCGAGCAGCACATACAGCAGCTTCAGCATCTTGTCGATCCACGCGTTCTGGTCCTGCACGAACTCGGACTCGGTGTTGAGCGTCACATCTGGGTAGCGGTTGAGCACCGCCTCGAGCCGGGAACGAGACGCGCCGTCCGTCGTCGCGACGAATGCCATCGTGTTTCTCGGACGCGGGAAGAGCGTCCCGTACGCGCGGTTCGAGATCGCGATGCTGCCGAGCAGCGAATCGAGACCGGCCGGCTTGTGGATGCCGCGGACGACGAGGAGGCCGACGTTCCCGTCAGCCGTCTCGACGGTGAGGTCGTCGCCGACGCGCAGATGGTGATCCTTGGCGAAGCTCTTGAGGACGACGGCACCGTCGGCGCCGAGCTTTGCGAGCGTCGCGTTCGAACCGTCCACCCATGTGAAGTGAAAAAAGCGGTCCACGTTCGCGGTGTCGAGACCGGAGACCGTGGCTTGCGACGCACCGAGATCCACCACCGAGCTCCGGACACTCGAGACCGCCTCGACACCCGGGGTGTGCGCGATGGCTGCAGCGGCTGCGGGGGAGAACGAGTCCCAGCCGGAGCTCGTCGTCAGGATGTAGTCCGCCGAGACCTGCTTCCTCACCGTCGAGCCCCAGGAGCTGCGAATCCCCTGGGCGAGGACGGTCACGAACGTGACCAGCGCGAGCCCGATCATCAGCGCGGACGCCGTCACCGCCGTGCGCCCGGGATTGCGAGTGGCGTTCTCGCGCGCCAGTCGTCCCGGAGCTCCGCCGAAGCGAGCGGCCGGGGCTCCGACCACCCAGGCGATCGGCCGCACGAGTCGAGGTGCGATCAACGCCACGCCGACGAACATGCCCAGCGTGCCGGCTGCGGACGCGAGCACGTGCACGACCGCGGGGCCGCCGTGCGAGAACATGCCGTACACGAACGACGCGAAGCCGCCTCCAATCAAGACGAGAGCGACGAACGAGGTGAGGGGTGATAGGCGCGACTTCGGTGTCGTTGCGCCCTCGCGCAGCACCGCGACGGGAGGCACGCGCGTCGCGCGCACCGCCGGGATGAGGCCGGCGACGACCGTGACGACGACGCCGACGAGCAGGCTCACGAGCACCGTGCGGAGCGCGAAGACCGTGCCTGCCTGGGGCAGGTCGATCTCGGCCATCTTCATGACCGAGTCCAGGAGCTTCGCGATGAGCACGCCGAAGGCGGCGCCGACAGCCGTTGCGGCGAGGCCGATCACGAATGCCTCGAGCACGACCGAGCGCAGGATCTGGCGACGTGACGCGCCGATCGTCCGCAGCAGCGCGAACTCTCGCGTCCGCTGCGCCACGGTGATCGAGAACGTGTTGAAGATGATGAAGGCGCCGACGAAGAGCGCGATGCCGGCGAAGGCGAGCAGGAAGACCTTGATGAAGGTGACGAAGCTCTTGAGACCCTTGAAGTCGAACGGGTCGGCCTCGTCTGCGGTCTGTACCTGCGTAAACGTCGCTGTGAGAGCGCCGGCGACCGCCTGACGCGCCGCGGCCGGCGTGACGCCGGGCCGGCTCTCGAGCGAGATCTGGTCCACCTCGCCTCGCTTGTCGAACAGCGCCTGAGCGGTGCTCAGGTCGAAGGCGGCAACGGTCGCCGCGCCGAGCGAATCGACGTTTCCGTACTTGACGAGCCCGACGATGGTGAATGCACGCACAGGCCCGGTGGCGACGACGCCGACCGAGTCGCCGATGCTCAGGTGCTCGCGCTTCGCCGTTCCGGTGTCGATCGCGACCTCGCCGGGACGCGTGGCCCAGCGTCCGGAACCGAGCGTAAGCGGGTTCACGCGATCGGCGCCCGGCGCTTTCGCGTCGATGCCGACGGCGAAGTTCGGCGGCTGCCCGATCACCTCTCCTTTTGCGTTCACGAGCTTCGCCTGGTCGAGGACGGTGCCGGCGGCGGCGGCGACCTGCGGCACACGCCGCACCTTGCTCACGAGCTTCTGCGAGATCGACGGCGTCTTCTGCCAGCTGTTGTCGTCATGGAAGCTCGCCGTTCCGGTGACGACACCGTCGATTCCCGCGTAGGAACTCTTCTCGAGGTTGTCGGCGGCCTTCTTCATCGTGTCGGTGAGGACGAACGCGCCGCTGACCATCGCAACGCCGAGCACGATCGAAAGGGCGGTCAGGACGCCGCGGATCTTCCGCCACGCGAGACCCTTGAGAGCGACGCGCCTCATGCCGCCTGCACCTCCTTCAGCACCTCGAGGATGTCGTGCTGCGAGGAGCTGGACAGCTCGCGCACGATCACGCCGTCCGCGAGGAAGAGAACGCGGTCGGCGATCGTCGCCGCGCGCGGGTCGTGCGTGACCATCACGGTCGTCTGACCGCGTGACGTGACCGATGCACGCAGCAACTCGAGGATCTCACCGCTCGTCGTGGAGTCGAGGTTGCCGGTCGGCTCGTCCGCGAAGAGCACGGTCGGCTGTGTGACGAGGGCCCGTGCGAGCGCGACGCGCTGCTGCTGGCCGCCGGAGAGCTCGGACGGGCGGTGCGAGCGCCGGTCCTCGAGCCCTACGTCGGCGAGTAGTTGCTCGAGCCAGTGCTTGTCCAGCTTCGTGCCGGCGATCGACAACGGGAGGACGACGTTCTCCTCCGCGTTCAGCATCGGCAGCAAGTTGAAGAACTGGAAGACGAAGCCGATGTGCTCGCGGCGCAGCTTCGTCAGCTCGTTGTCGCCGAGCGTGGTGATCTCCCGTCCGGCGATCTCCACGGTGCCGCCGGTCGGCTGATCCAGGCCGGCGAGGATGTGCATGAGTGTCGACTTGCCGGAGCCTGACGGGCCCATGACCGCGGTCAGCTCGCCCGCGGCGATCTCGAGCGAGACGCCGCGCAGCGCATCGACGGCGGTGTCGCCCGCGCCGTAGCGGCGGACGAGGTCGCGCGCGGCGACCACGACCGGTGCGTCCTGCTTGTGGAGGACGCGCTCGTCGGTGAGCGCGGTCGCAATTGCTGCGTTCATTTCGGGATTCCTTTCGTCGGGTTCAGGCGACCATCGTCTCCGGACGGAACTCCGAAAGCGTCGCCCGGAGGCCGGATTCGGACTCGTCCTCGAGGAGGATTCGTGCGTCGTCCCCGCGGCCGATGCGTTTCGCACAGGCTTGGGCTACTTTCAATGCGTGATCAAGGTCGTGTGGAACCTGTGGCGGCGGTACTGGTTCGACCTCGGCGTCGTCGGCATCGCGATCCTCGCGGCGGTCGAGGTTGCCTTCCGGCTGAACGAGAACAAGGATCAGCACCTTCACGGGACGACGTGGCTGATGACAGCGTGGGCTGCGCTGTTCGTCCTGCCTCTCCTCGCGCGACGCCGCTTCCCCTTCGGGACCCCCGTCGCGGTCTTCGCGATCGGCGTTGCCGGATCCCTGTGGAACGGGACGCTCGCCACGTACACGTTCGGCAACTTCCTCGGCGTGCTGGCCGCCACGTTCCTGTTCGGCCTGCTCTTCGAGCGGGAGCGGTCTCCAATCGGCCTCGGCATCGCTATCGGCGCGGCGTCGTTCGTCGTCTACAACGATCCGAGGCAGGGCTACAGCGAAATCGGCTGGATCGCGTTCACCTTCGGGCTTGCGTGGCTCGCGGGCCTCGCGATCGGCAGCCAGCTCAAGACGGCGGCCAGCGCGATCGAGCGCGCCGAGATGCTGGAGCTCGGGCGCGAGGCGGAGGCCCGCGCAGCCGTTGCCGAGGAGCGCGCGCGAATCGCACGCGAGCTGCACGACATCGTCGGGCACTCGGTGAGCGTGATGACCGTGCAGGCCTCCGCGGTGCGCCGGCTGCTCCGTGAGGACCAGGAACGCGAGCGCGAGGCGCTGATCACGGTCGAGGAGACGGGCCGCGCCGCGCTCGCGGAGATGCGCAGGCTCGTCGGCGTCCTGAGGCGGCCCGAGGACGCACCGGCCCTCGCCCCGCAGCCGAGCCTCGAGCACGTGGACAAGCTCGTCCAGCAGACGCGTGAAGCCGGGCTACCGACTCGGCTCACGGTCGAGGGCGACGCCTCACCCTTGCCGGCCGGCATCGACCTGACCGCCTACCGGGTCGTGCAGGAGGGGCTCACGAACGCCCTCAAGCACTCGCGTGCCACCCAAGCCGAGGTCCACGTCCGCTACGCCGACGGCTCTGTCGAGCTCGTCGTGCGCGACGACGGCAACGGCGACGGAAAGGGCGACGGCGGAGGGCACGGTCTCGTGGGGATGCGCGAGCGAGTCGCCGTCATCGGCGGAGAGCTCGCGGCGGGGCCACGGTCAAAGGGCGGCTATGAATTGCGGGCGCGCCTGCCGGTGACGCTCGAATGAGCCTCCGCGTCTTGATCGTCGACGATCAGGCGCTCGTGCGAGCGGGCTTCCGCATGATCCTCGAAGCCGAACAGGACATCGAAGTCGTGGGCGAAGCGGCGGATGGGGTCGAGGCGATCGCCGAAGGTCAGCGGCTCGCACCGGACGTCGTCTTGATGGACGTGCGCATGCCCGAGCTCGACGGCATCGAGGCGACGCGGCGGCTGCTTAGCAACGGCGCGGTGGAGACGAAGGTCGTGATGCTGACCACCTTCGACATGGACGAGTACGTCTACGACGCTCTGCGGGCGGGCGCGAGCGGCTTCCTCCTCAAGGACGTGCCGCCGGAGCAGCTCATCGACGGGATCCGCGCGGTTGGAAACGGCGACGCGCTGCTCGCGCCGTCGATCACGCGGCGGCTGATCGAGGAGTTCGTTCGCTCCGGCCCTGCGCAAACGGAGCGGCCGCCCGCGCTCGACGAGCTCACCGCGCGCGAGCTCGAGGTGCTGCAGCTGATCGCGCGCGGGCTCTCGAACGCGGAGATCGCCAAGGAGCTCTTCGTGAGCGAGACGACCGTCAAAACGCACGTCGCGCACGTGCTGATGAAGCTGAACCTACGCGACCGCGTGCAGGCGGTCGTCCTTGCGTACGAGTCCGGCGTCGTGCAGCCGGGCGCCTCTCCTTCTTAAGGACGACACGCAGATCGGCCGCCAGGCCGAGTGCAGATCCCGCTTGGGACGGACGTAATCGAAGCCGCTGCGAGAGAGGCTCTTCGTGTCAACCACGAGGAGGTCACGAGATGTTCCACGCAGGAGATCAGATCGAAAATCCCGTCACCGGCGAGCGCCTGGTCTTCCACGAGACGTCGGCCGAGACGAACGGCGAGCGCGTCGTCTTCGAGACAATCGTGCAGCCCGGCGGCTTTGTCGCCGCAGCGCACGTCCACCCGTTCCAGACCGAGCGCTTCGAGGTGCTCGCGGGGACGCTTGGCCTGCGCCGCGGCAAGGAGAAGGTGGATCTGCGCGCCGGCGAGACGGTCGTCGTCGATCCCGGTACGTCACACAAGTTCTGGAACGCCGGTGAAGACGAGGCGCGGTTTGTCTGCACGGTCACGCCTGCACTCCAGTTCGAGCGACTGATCGCGACGATGTACTCGCTCGCGGCCGCGGGCAAGACGAACCGCAAGGGCATGCCGAACCCGGTGCGGCTCGCGGTGATCGCGAACCACCACTTCGACGACGTGCGTCTGCCGCTCATCCCGCAGTCGCTGCAGAAGCTCGGACTCGTGCTCGGCGCCCCCGCCGGCCGGATGCTCGGCTTCGGCCCGACCTTCGATCCGGTGGCGGGCGAGCCCGCGCCGTCGGCCGCGTGATGCGGAGGACCTTCTACATCGGGGTGATCGTCACCGCGGCGCTCGTTCTCGCGGTAGGTGGGTGGATCGTGGACGGCGGCCGATCTATCCTCAAGCCGTGAGCCAGGCTCTCTCTGCGTCATGGCTGTCGACGAAATGGGCCGTCGACACGGTGAAGATCAATGCGATGCGCCGGGCGGGCGAGCTTCTCGCCTTCCGCCCGGCGGGATCGCAGGAGTGGCGCTTCCCCGCGTGGCAGTTCGGCCCCGACGGAAGCGTGCGGCCGGAGGTCGTGCATGTGCTCGCCGTCGCACGGGAACGCGGCATCCGGTCCGAGGACCTTGCCGCGCTGCTCGAGCGGCGGAGCGGCATGACCGGCGGGAGCCGGCTGCGCGAAGATCTCGTCGCGGGCCGCGTCGACCACGTTCTCGCCGCGATCTCGGGCGCATAACCGCGGCTACACTTTCGCCGCTTCGGGCCGTTAGCTCAGTTGGTAGAGCAGGGGACTCTTAATCCCAAGGTCGAAGGTTCGAATCCTTCACGGCCCATGCAAAGCCCCTGCTTATCTGGACAATTGTTGGGAGCATGGGCGACATTTAGCTCGCCGGGGGCAACAGACTGCCCGCGATATCTCTAGCCGCGAGCCTTGACTCCTGTTCGGCGAGTGAGAGACTTTCGATGAGCGCCTAGACCTAACGGAAGCCGCCGAGTCTATGCGGCTCCTCTTCGACTCCCACGCGGGCCGAGACGCTGACACAGCGTCGTCAGGGACCCGCGCTATACGCGAGTCCTCGAGGGGAGGATCTCATGAGCAAAGTGCCGCGCCGGTGGTCGTTCAGCTTGCTCACCGTGGTGCTGCTCGCGATGTTCACGTTTACGTTGACGGCAGTGGCCGACGAGTCGGTCCCTGTCGAGGATCCTGCCTGCGGCAGCACTGATGCAAGGCTTGCCTTCGATGCGGAGTGCGGAGGTGTGCCGTCGACCCAAGCGGCCGCGATAGCGGCCGCCAATGTCGTGAGCGTCGCAGGTCCGCTGCCGGCGAACTGTCGCCTCCACGCGGAGGCGATCTTCTGGACCGCGAGCGACTGGCCGATGCTTGCGGATGCCTTCGCCGCAGATCTGTCGCCGTGTGCCGACTACTACATCTCGATTCCGCCCCTTGCAGCGGACAAGAAGCGACTCCGTGTCCTCCAGGACGACGTTGTACGTGCTCACGGGGCTCGCATCCACCCCGTCGCAGAGGTCACGCTCGGCGGTGCGACCGGCTGGGCCAAGTGGGTCGCCGACGGGAGCGGAAGCTGGTTCGACGCCGGCGTCGAGTTCCGGAAGCGAATGGCCGACGCCGGCTACCGCTTCGACCTCGGCGAAACGTGGTTCCTGAACGAGTTCGATCGGTCGACGCGACTCGACCAAGCGCCATACACGCGGGCTGCGATGCGTGACCTCGTGCGCGGGCTCTACGACGGCGGTGGGACGCTGGCTCCTGCGACCGGGATCGTCGAGATCGGCATTGTCTACACACACCAGAACATCCCTGATGTCGCGCAGTACAAAGACGACACGAAGAGCTGGCTCGAGGACGCATCGTTCTGGCAGGACGTCGGGCCGAAGATCCGTTTCCTCGCCAAGGAGACGTACCCCGATGGACGCTTCTGGGGCGTTGCCGGCAGCTCACGGCACGAGCGAACGGAGCACCTGACGCAGTACATGGAGCACTTCCTCAACCTTGCCGAAGCAGGGCCGCCGGAACTCGACGGAGTGCGCGAGTTCCTGAGCCGTGCATACCTCTCGCTGGGGAGCGCAACCTGGAACGCGAAGGCGCCAGAGTCCTTCAACCCACCGTTCTCCGCCGGGCACGGTTGGACGCTGGAGCTCTCCCTCGACGAGATGCTCCACTTCGTTTCGGAGCAGGTCTACGCAGTACGGCATTTCGCCGGAAGCCATCCGCAAGGAGCTCCCGCCGGGCGACTCGGCTTCTCGTGGCAGCCGGCGAACAACGCAACGTCACAGCGAGGCCCCCTGCCCGGACCTGAGTTCGAGGCGGCGAAACAGACGATCGCCGCGCGACTCGCGAGCGCGATCCATTACGCCTACCGGCAAGGGGGCGCCTCTCCGGAGGGCGCCTGCGCACCGCCCGACAGCGGCGAGGACTGGTGTACCGGCGGCGACGTGGCGGGCGCGACGTTCACCGACGCCTGGCAGGTCTTCGAGTCCTGGGGCTGAGCTCGAATGGGGCGCCTGGTCAGCATCCAGGCGCCCCGCTGCCCAGCAGGGTCCAGCGACGCTTGCCTCGTGAAGCACTCTCCGCTATCGGTGCTCGCGATCGGTTGGCTGTCGGAAGGAGCGCCACTTGTTCAGCAGTTGCGTGCGGCGCGGTATGCCGCGCCGCCGCCGTCCAAGAGCCTAGGCGGGGATCTTCGTCCGTGCGCCTGCGTGCGCGGCGTCGACGCGGTCGAGCCACGGCTTCGCCTTCAGAAGCTGGAAGGTCTCGCGCGCATCCGCGAGCAGCTGCTCCGTCTCCTCGCCCGCCCCAAGAAGCTCGGCGTGCTCGAAGAAGCTCGGCGTGCTCGAGGCGCGCAACCGCGGCCCAGAACGGCATCCTGAGCTCGTCGAAGCCGGCGGCCGCGGCGGCGCAGCCGGCCGGGTCGTCGTCGAGGCGCGCGCGCAGCCGGCGCGCCTGCGCCTCGACGAACGGAGGCTGGAATCCCCCGGGCAACCGCTCGAGGCGCGAAACCAGCTCGACCGCCTGCTCCCGGCGGCCGAGCGACAGCAAGATCTCCACCGCGTCTGGAAACACCTGCTTGCCGTACTGCGTCGCGAACACGGAGGCCTCCGTCGTCCCCAGCGCAGGGCCGAGACACTCGAGCGCAGCTGCAAGCGCGTCGTCCAGCCGACCCTCGGCACGGAGAATGCCGACGCTCGCGGTCAGCAGGAAGATCCGCTCCTGCACGTCGGACGGCGTCTGGGGATAGAGCGAGAGGAGGCGGCGCGCCTCCGCGGCGTCGCCGCGGTGGATACGAATCTGCGAGATCGCCACGAGGAGGCCCTGCGTCGTCGCCTCCTGGAGACGATCCTCGGGAACCTGGTCGGCCGTCGCGAGGGCGTCGTCCCAACGCCCCAGCAGCCAGAGCGGAAAGGTCATCTCGGCGAGCGTCGACCACTCTCCGCCCCGCGAGCCTCGTCGGCGCGCGAGCGCAAGCGCCTGCTCCAGGTACCCGAGCGCGTCTTCGTACCGGTCGCGGTAGAACTCGGCGTCGGAGAGGTTGAAGTAGATCGTCCCCAGCTGCTCGAGGTCGTGCTCGAAGGCGATCTCGCGGGCTTGCCGAAGCAAGG
>WNFZ01000831.1_pt1 | contig 42398 bp, 41 predicted proteins | sample 5400081 | NCBI WGS metagenome assembly WNFZ01 (sample SAMN13153365, study PRJNA577476) | soil metagenome | isolation source: 80 cm soil or saprolite under grassland replicate 1 | place: USA:California | collected 2016-06-15
TTGGCCAGATTGTTGGAAAGTGGGAGGAAGGTGGCTGGGTGCGTTTGATTACTTTCAGTACACTCTTTGTTGCTGCTCACTTGGTTCTGCTTTCGTCGAGTGGTTTTCGTGATCCACGACAAGTCCATAGAATCGTCCGTGATAAAGCACGAGTTCAGGGTGCCATGGCCTCTATTGTTGAGTGGCAATCTTTCAAGATGCAAGAATATCGTTATCGTCTAATGATCGGAATCGCGGGCTTTCTTGAGTTATTCGGTGTAGGTCAACAAACACGCAATCTTGCTATTGTGGCAGTAGGAGCAAGAAACGACAGACACTTTCAATTCCAATCGTATTTAAGCTATCCAACCATCATGAACACACTTACTCGAAACTCGCAGTCTTCGGCACTTGCGATGAAAAAGGAAAACAACATGAATATGGCAATTCACGATCACTTTCACTTACCCCCTCGTATCGTGCGGCATCGCATCCTCGTGCCAATCAATGGAGTTCATCAGGGTACATTGACCGCTCTGCGTTATGCACATTCTCTTTCGGATGATGTGACTGCTCTACACGTTACGATGGATAAAAAAGAGACAGAGTCTCTTCAACAAGAATGGCCAATCTGGGGCGAGGGGATACGACTGGTCACCCTCGAGTCACCTCATAACATGGTACTGGAACCCTTACTCGATTACCTCCAGAAGATCATGGCACTCAAACAGGAGAACGAGATCATTACTATTGTTGTGCCTCAATCTACTCGGCCGCGCTGGTGGTCGAATCTGATGCGCACGCAGCTAGGTGTTTTGTTACGCTTATCGATTCCATTTGAAACAGGGATTGTGATCACAGATATACCTTATTCACTGGAAAATGAAAATTAAGTTAAGGAGAAATTCATGAATATCATTATTGTCGGTTGTGGGCGGGTAGGTGTGGAGCTTGCGCTTGCTCTTCACCAAAAGCATCGGGTCAGCGTTATTGACCGAAACTTAACTTCTTTTGACAGGCTCGGTCTACACTTTTCAGGTCGAACCATTCAAGGTCACGCCATGGATCGCAGAGCGCTGGAACGCGCAGGGATTGAAGAGGTGAATGCCCTCGCGGCAGTGACTTCCTCGGATAATGTCAACGCAATCGTCGCGCGCGTCGCGCAGGAAATTTATCATGTGAATCGGGTTGTGGCGCGCATCTACAACCCACGACGCGCTCCCATTTACGAAAAACTGAATCTGCAAACCGTATCCTCCTCTTCATGGGGTGCGCATCGCATCGAGCAATTACTAATTCATCCTGGAATGCAAAGCGTTTCCTCGGCTGGGAATGGTGAAGTGCAAGTCTATGAACTAACAGTTCCCTCAGAATGGAAGGGACGCAGGATCTCAGAGCTGGTCCCGATGGAACATGCCATTCCGGTCGCGCTCGCTCGCAATGGAAAAGGTATCCTGCCACGCGCGGAAATATTCTTGGAACCACAAGATATTTTGCAAGTGAGCAGCACGCCGGAAGGGGTAAAGATCCTGCGTGAGCGCATCCACGATAATGGCAACGGACATAGAAAGGAATAAATGCCATGTATGTAATTGTTATCGGCGGAGGCCGGACCGGCTCGCACCTCGCCTCGCTGTTGATCGCACAGGGACACGAAGTCTGTGTTGTTGAACACAGGCACGAGGTGCTCGCGAGCATCCATCATGAGCTCCCTACTGAAATCATCTACGAAGGGGATGGGACAGACCCTCAGATACTTGAGACAGTGGATATTAAACGTGCCAACGTTGTGGCCGCCGTCAGCGGAGATGATGCGGATAATTTGGTCGCTGCTTCTCTCGCACGACAGCAGTACGGTGTCCGACGCGTCATTGGACGTGTGAATAATCCTCGCAATGCATGGCTATTTACGCCTGAATTTGGCGTGGATGTTGCCCTCAACCAGGCCGATATCATCGCAAAGTTGATCGAAGAGGAAATGTCTCTCGGCGATATGATCATCATGCTGAAATTACGTCGTGGTAAATTTTCTTTAGTGGAAGAGAAGATTTTCCCGGGCGCTCAGGCGATAGGGATTGCTGTCAAAGATTTAAAGCTTCCCCCTAACTGTATCATCTCTGGAATTATCCGCCATGGCGAAATCGTCATTCCACGCGGTGTTACAACTCTGGAAGAAGGAGATGAAATCCTGGCTCTGGTTGATGACTCCGCCCGAGAACAACTGGCAAAAATCTTGGGGCGGCCAGAAGAGGTGCTGATGAATTGATTTGAAAAAGTCTTCCAACCTGGAAGACTTTTTATCTCATCTTATCTTTTTATTGAACGCGCTGAGATTCCTTTGACTGCACTAATGGGATCTGCAAATAGAAAACACTTCCTTTGCCTAATTCGCTCTCTACCCATACTTTTCCGCCGTGACGTTCGGCAATTGATCTAACAATCGCCAACCCCAACCCGGTGCCACGTTGTACTAATGCCTCGCGATTCGTGCCGCGATAGAACTTCTCAAATAAGCGCGGAAGGTCACTTTTTGGAATACCAATGCCGGTATCTTGCACAGCAAAGGTTAATACAGATGGATCCGTTTGAAGATGAATGGTCACCTCTCCACCTTCAGGCGTATATTTGAGCGCATTTTCCACGAGATTATAAACAGCCTGTTGCAATAATGCTTGATCCGCTTCAATAACATGAGGCAGGTCTTTGGGAATCTCTACACCCAGAGAGATTTGTTTTTGTTTCGCCTGTAATTGCAGGGAGCTTGTGACGCGCTCGAGAATATCAAGCACAGGGATACTTTCCACTTGTAAGCCTACCCCAAAGTCAATGCGACCGAGATCGAGCAGGTTATTAACGAGCTTCGCCATATTATCCACGCCCTGCACGATCATCTTGGTATAACTCTTTTGCTGCTCATTCAACTCACCAGCCATCTCAAGCATGGTGGCATAGCCGCGCATCAACGTGAGTGGCGAGCGCAGATCATGACTCACTGTTGAAACAAAATCGGACTTTAGTGTATCGATCTCTTTGAGCTGAGTCACATCGCGCAAAATACAAACACGTCCCACGGTCTTGCCTTCGGCCGTCATTGGAGATGCCATAGCAAGATATGTTTTTCCATCGGGCATGGTGATCTCAGCCGAACGTCGTTCTGTTGATGACGCCTGTAGGAGATCTCTTAATCCACCGACCTGGATCGTTTTCTCGAAATCCGGTCTTTCTCCACGCCGAATCGTTACGCCAAACACGTGACCCGCGGCTGGGTTCGCCAAAATGAGACGGTTCGACGCGTCGGTGACGAGGACCGGGTCTGGTGTGGAGTTGAGAATCGCTTCAAGCTGACGACGACTCAATTCCACCGTGAGGAACAAGCGGATGTTCGCAACTGCCAGAGAGGCTTGGCTGGCAAGCGTAGTGATGAAGCGCAAGTCTGCATCGGTAAAGACGCGCTGTTTATTGTAAGCCGCCCACAAAACGCCGTAATAACGATTTTCGTGCCGTAGAGCGAGCGCAATCAAAGACTCAGGGTAAGGCAGATTGGGATCCAGCACCAAGCCGCGGGTCCGGGAAAGAGTCGCCATAACGAGCCGTTCCTGTTGTTCCGCGAGTGCGAGGATCTGTTGATCCAGATGCATATAAACATCCTGCTCGATCCCATCCGCAAAACGGACTGGTGTTTCTACCGGCGTTGGCAGCATTTCTCGCAACAAAATAATGCGCGCGGAACTTGCTCCATTTGCAACGACGGCTTCAAGCACCGGGCGTAATGCATCGCCAAGCGTGAGACTCGAGGCAACTCCCTGGCTGGCAACCAACAAACGATTGAGATCCTGAAGGCGCGCCTGCAAACTGACACGCATCTGCTCAAAGGCGCGACGTAGATCGCTGACTTCATCCACTCCCTCAGCATTCAATGGACGATCAAGTTGGCCCGTTGAAAGATATTTTGCTTCCGTCGCAAGACTCTGCAATGACCCTGTGACGGTGCGTAGATTCACCCGCAAAGAAATTAACGCCACGAGGCCCAACAACACGATCATCAAAGAGATAGGTAGCGCGATGTTGATCGCAAGCTGCTGTGCTTCCTGGGCGGGAACAGTCAATACAACGGCCCAGGGGTAACCAGGCACCGGTTGATAATAGACCAATTCACGAGTTCCGAGCGAGGCGGTGTCATCAAAGAAAGCCGGCTGATCACTGCGCTGACCTTCGTACGGCGTCCAGTTTTGCGCAGCTTGTGAGTGATAAACGATCACGCCCTCCGCAATTAACTCACCCGCCCCATTGACTCCTGCCAGGCTGTTGAGATTATTGATAAGTGAACGCGAATAAGGGTTTGAACTGAGATAAGTGCGTCCGATCAGGACTCGATCCGTTCCTGGAATAGCGGCAAGAAAAGCGACACCTGCTGCTTCACCTTCTGCAACAGGTGGAACAGTATACATTTGATTCGGCACGCCCTGTTGCGCCAGAGATAGGCCATCTTCCTCTGGTTGAGTAATTTGAAATGCAGGCTCAACCGGGTAGCTCGCGAGCATAGCTTTGGTCTGCATATCAAAGAGGACCAATTGATTGAAATACGGCATGAATTGACTGCGCTCACTTAGGATCGTAGAAACGTCCGCGTTCGCATCCTGTAAGCGCGGATCACTCGCGATTTGTAGAGCTAGGTTTTGACCCGTCTCAAGAAAGAAAGGTACATTTTGGGATGCCAATTCTGCTGAACTTTTGAGTCGCTCCTGCAGTAAATTTCGTGCTGCTGCACCTGCCACAATCCAATCACCGACCAATAACGTAAGAAGTAATATTGAGATGATGGTACCTGTGCCAAAGATGAAGCGTGTCTCGATACTGCTTTCGGCAGGCGAGGGTTGCAATATCCCTAAACTACCCCAACGATTTGGAAAAATAATTGCAACGATCTGCACGACGGCTCCAGCGATCAGCATCTCACCAGCGAAGGTAACACTCACTACACCAAGATTGCTCAAAGCGTAATCGAGTCGTCCAGTCACAGAAGTGGAAATAGAAGCACTAAAGAGCGCGCTCAACACAAAGAGTGCCGCATGTGGCAGCGTGAGACTTAATGCGCTGAACAAGGGCTGTCGTAATAGACGATAGATGAACGTGCGATAACGCTGTCGGCTGGCAACGGAAAACATGACCCCCATTAATCCAAGATCGAGCATGGTGAAGAGACTGTGGGTATCCCAGACACCGCGTATCAACCCGCTTAACATGCCCAAGCCGGCTGCAGCAAATGGACCCAACAGACCACCCGCCAAGGTCCAGGGGATGGCAGAGAAGATCATCATGGTGGAACCGGCTGGCTCTTCCGGTAAGCCGGGCACCGGCAGTGTAGCACCCGTGGAAAACTCCACGCCGAAAAACAATGCGCTGATTATTGTCCCAACAACGAGTGCAACCAAAATCAATGTAGCGCGCGCATTCCATTCGATGTGATATTTCCGCCAATGATAAAGCGCAACCCCAAGTAAGCCTGCCAGTCCAAGCCATACCAGCCACCCTGCTAACGGAATGGGATTTAAGTATGCAAGATTGTCCAGCAGTTTTAGCAGGAATTGCATATTACCGCTTATCTCATAGATTGCTAAACTTTTTGCCGGAAATTGTATTAGAAAAACTAATCTTTAGTTTAGTCATATGTGCGGCACTCTGAGAGTCATTATAGCGTTAATCTGTCACACCTGCACTGCGTTAGGCGCTAGTGTTGCGAGGAGCGTTATTCCCTGACACCGCCCGCCAGGGCAGGTGTGTAACGGGGCAATCTCCAACTTGGTGAATTAATCTCTTCGTGGGCCCATACCCAAAATGCGTGATTGCTTCGCCCTCGCTTCGACTGCACTACGTTCCGCTCAGCGCGAAAGGGCTCGCAATGACAGCTATCGATTGGATCGGTACTGCCCTCGATAAGCTTCAGGAAGCAGACTCGCCAGCGACTGCATGATTTGCTGTGTACCATTCCGCATCATTTTGTGACGATCCGCTTCTTCCCGAAGAAAAAATGGTTTCCCCACTGATAGTGTTACCGGCGCGCGCCTCCACCTTTTCAAGTGATCGTAGACATGTTTATTCGCCGTTCCCGTCATCGCAATGGGAACGATAGGTGAGCCGGATCTCAACGCAAGAAACGGGGCACCCTCGGTGCCTTCTTCTAGTCCTCCGATCACCGATTGTCTCCCTTCCGGGGCAATCGCAACCACACGACCTTCAGCCAACGCATCCAATGCAGCGCGAAGTGCTCTGCGGTCGGGTCGACCTTGGTGTATCCAGATAATCCCATACGCGCGAAATATGGGTCCCACGAACCAGTGATCGTACAAGTCGATCTTTCCCATTCCTTCAATCATGAATGGAATAGATGCACCGAGCAAGACAATATCCGGGTCACCGAGATGGTTGATGACAACCAACGCGGGTCCATGCCTGGGAAAATTTTCCATCCCAGTTACAGTGGCGCGCATAGTAACAAACACAAGGAGTTTCAGTAATCCGCGTGCAAAGGCACGAAAGACGCGCCGCGCGAAAGTAAGTCGCGGTAAAGCGACCAAATCTGGTCGCCATCGTTCAGTGACCGGTTTAGGAGGAGGGGATAATGGCTGATCCAGCATAGACACCCCGATATTCTTCTGGCAGTAAGCCGGCTAGATAAGACATCACCAGATCGGCATTTTTCTGCCGCGCGGTATGCTTCTCTATTCCTTTGGCTGTGATCGAAGGCAATGTAATGGGTTTGCCAATGCGCATTTCAAGTGGAGGCTTTTTCCCGCGTCGGGCGCGTTGCCAGAAATCTTCTGTTGTTCCAATCAGACCGACAGGCAACACCGGTGCACCAGTTTGTTCAACAATGTATGCAATCCCCGGCTTTGCACGCCGCATAGCAGGTACATGAGAACGTCCGCCCTCCGGCGCGATCAACAACGGAATGCCCGATTTGATAATGGAAATTATTTTTGTGAGGAGAGTACGATCATAATCACCGCGATGCACCGGGATCACCCCATAGAGTTTCAACAACTGCCCCTGCCCGGGTTTACTGAACACATCAATAGCACCAATAATCTCTAACTGTTCGGGCCAAAACGCTCCCACGAATGGTGGATCAAAGATCGAGACGTGATTCATGGCAACCACATAGGGTTTCCCATAAAGGATATTTTCCTTCCCCGCAATTTTTACGCGGGCCAATGCGCGAAAGATGCCGCGGAAAACAACCTTGGTGATCGGTCGCATGATCTTGAAGCGAAGCGGGACATGATACGCGTTCGTATCGTTCATTTGACCAAAGCCAATACCTGTTCAAAGACTTCGTCAGCGGTGAGCTTATCAGAGTCAAGCACGATGGCATCCTCCGCGATTCTTAAGGGAGCCACATCACGGGTTGAATCGATGCGATCACGCTCGATCACCCTTTCAAGAATTTCATCATACTTTGCTTTACCACCGCGCGCCATAATCTCATCGTAACGTCTTCTCGCCCGTTCCTCAGCCGTTGCATCCAGATAAATTTTTAGGTCTGCCTCAGGCAGAACAACGGTGCCAATATCGCGGCCAACCATCACAATTTTGCCACGCTGCCCAATACGCCTCTGCTGTTGACTCAATATTTGACGTACGCCGCGATACGTGGAAACGATGGAAACGTTCGCATCCACTTTACGGCGATGGATTTCCATAGTGACATCCTGACCATTTAGGAGGACATCACAAGCGCGTCCATCGGACTTTGAAGCGGGTGCGATATCAATTTGTGCCTCCTCAGCCAGCGTAGTAACTGCGGCTTCGTCATTTACATCAATCCCATGCTGTAAGGCAAGCCATGTAATCGCGCGGTACATCACACCAGTATCGAAGAAGAGATAACCAAGTGCATTAGCAAGTCTCAATCCAATCGTAGATTTGCCCGAGGCGGCCGGCCCGTCAATTGCGATGATGGAAGGAAAACTGTCGGAAAAAGGCATATTAGGGTTGTTGTGAAGCTTCACGCGCATCCGGGAACAAATCATTGCGCGCCCACAGGATAATGGTTTCATTATCCCGGGGCAATTGGCGGAATACCAGCCAGCGAATCCAATCGGCGCTCTGAATATTCTCCCAGAGTGGTCTTTGTCTCCAGGTGAAATCTTGACCGCGATAAGCAGCGGGTAGACCCAGGTCATTCATGATGGGAGTGATCACGATAGGTGGCGCGACCTGAGGGTCGAGCGCGGGAACGACTTCAACTTCATGATCTCGCAAGACCCACTCCAGTGCAGAGGAATCGATCCCCATAATGGTAACGGGTTGAGACTGGGTATGACCGAGGCTAAATTCGGAAATATCATCCACGCTGGCGAGGAGCAGGTCCGCTTGAACAGGTGCCTGATCCGGAGTCCAGAATTCCAATCCGTTTTTTGAACGCAAGCCGCTTGTGCCCCAAGCCGAGGCGAGGGTGTATACGCCAAGAAAGATGACAAATGCCCAAGTGGTACCAAGCCGCGCAGTGCGCGCGGACCATCCAAACGCTACAAATGAAACACAAAGGATAATGATCAGGAGTGCACCGAACAGCACAACATAAGGTGCCGCTGAGATTTGAATGTTTCTGCCAAAGAGCGGCAGTGTTGTGGCTGCCAGTTGACTCTGCGGATCAAGCGCAATCTTGGAAATATCAAACCAAATGTAAACCAGGAGGATGATCAATGCGAGAACAACCACACCAATCTCCACGCGTTCTTCAGCGAAGATGTTAAATGCGCGCGCGAATTCAAGCGCAGCGAGAGTCAGAAGTGGAATGATGACCCACACCAGTTCGCTCGCCTGGCGGTAAAAAATTGCAAGAAGCAATGCCACTCCCAGCCACAAGCTTAAACGACCAATGCGCCGGCCCCAGGTGCGATAACCACGAATGAGAGAAAGGATCGCAAGGAAACTCCCCAGTGGTTCATAAGCAAAGAAAGCGAACACCATACGTCCCGGAGTCATGGCAGATGGCGATGTCCATCCTTTGAGATAAGTAGGCAATGCGGAAAGCCACGCGCTTAATCCGTTTGGGGAGAGGAAGAAGAGGGTACCCCCAAGGAGAAGAGTTACGATAAGAGCAAGAAGAGTCGGGCGGTATTCGATACGGGTAAGCGAAGAATTAGATAATTCAACATCAGAGATCAGGGATCGGTCCGCGATATGTGATTCCTCACTTGTTGTTTGTCTCGCTGCCATCCCTTGAAGAAAAATCCAGATGAGTCCCATGGCGAGCAAACCAGCCCAGAGTGAAGGTCCCGAGAGAAGCGCGAGGCCGGCAAAAATCCCAGCAGGCACGGCGCGTCGATTCCACCACATCGCCCAAGCCAGAAGCAGAAATGTGACCGCTAAGATCGTTCCATTTGCCTGACGGGACAGTGCGACCAGTCCGGGGTCGATGGCAAAAAGAAAAGCCAGGATTAATGCAGGTCGAGGTTTGATCTTTTCTCGGAAAAAGTACGGAACAAAAACGAGCATACTTCCCCCAATTGCAGGGACCAGGCGCGCCATGAAGTTTGTACTTTCGATCACTGCAAACAAAACGCTGGTCAGGAGGATGTAGCCGGGCTGGGGGCCGAGCAAAGGTGCTTTGCCCTGCGCAATATGCAAGGCTTGTAAAGCAAGTGACGCTTCAGAATCGGTGAGAGGCGATGCACCAAGCAGAATGATTCGAAAACCTAGAGCTATAAGAAAGGCTAGCCAATATAGCCAGCCTTCGTTTTTGATTGAGGAGGAATTCATAAAGGTATTTTACCCTCGATTGTAATGTCGTTGCGAGACGGTGTTCTCACGTCGAAGCAATCTCCCAATTGTCATGAGATTGCTTCGGTCGATTCGCTCCCTCGCAATGACATTAAGGCACTTCATAAATCGTCACATTACCCTGTTGAAAGGCAGGTTTCAGAAAGCGGTTGAATTTTTCTTCATTCACATGATAAGTTGTGCGCTCAAGATTACCGACAAAGATATAACGAATATGATAACGATTGATAATGTCCTGGGTAGTGATCCAGTCATTGCTTGTATACAACGTTTCAATATCCTGTTGCCGCGAGCCCTGCAAAGCTTGGTCACGCCATTGCCCTTCATGATTCCCCCAGCCCAACACAGTGGGCAAACCTGTATAGATGGAGATACGTGCGTAATCGGAATATGCACCGCCAACAGCTTCGGCAACGACACCATCCGGCGCAGATTTCAGCCATGTGATCCCTGCGGCTTCATCGGGGTTCTCACGCTGCACGCGCTGAAAGTCATCGAGGGTATATCCGAATAGCGGTTTGAAGTTATTAGTCTTATTGAAGAGACCCAGCGCGGGATAAGTAAGTCCAACAATCAGCACCAGTACGAAAATAATCCTGAAAGCTATGTTTGCCATGCCATGCACCCTGAGCGAAGGGTCGAATGCACTTTGAGACCCGTAGTCGAAGGGTCGAAGCAGGACAATAATCCCATAGGCAGAGGCGATGCTCAACACAATCCATGCCTGATAATAAAATTTAAAAACGGTATTGATGCGATATCCAAAGTTGTCACGTAAATATAAAAAGTCCGGTCCAATGATGAGCAGTGCACCGAGAGCGATCATCAACAAAACAAATGAGGACGAATTATTTTCAGATTTGAATAAAAACGCGAGGGCTGGAATTAACAATGCCAACAAAGTAAGCAAACTGCCAATATATTTGAGTCTCAGTATCATACTATCTGCGATAAATGTACCAATGCTGCGTTGCTGCGCAGACACGATCCCATTGATCAAATCGGGCTTCAATTTCAATGCAAGGAAACCAATCACAAACATTGCCAGGAATAGCGCGATTAAAATGCCCAGTGCTGTCAATACGCCTTTACGCCATTCTGTGGGCGTTTTGCTGCGCCACAAATAGAACAGATAGGCAAAGAGTGGAATGAACAGTGTTCCCCACATCACCCACAATTGTGCGCCGCGTGTAGGATACATGAAGTTTGGCAGAATACCGCCGGCCTGCGAATCAAAACCAATGTAAAACGGAAGATACATCACGAAGGCTGTGAGCGCAGCAGGGATTCCCAGTAATAAGATATCTTCGATTCGCTCCCAGCCCCAGCCTGATTCGTGAACCCGCGCCAATCCATAGCTGAAAACGATCAGCGCCGCGGCGATCAAGATGTCCCATGTATTGAGGAAAGCTAATCCGCCCAGTATGAGCGCGATCGTGAAGAAGCCAACTTTGTTGATCCGCAATTGACCGAAAAATAGATCCGTTTTTCCGCGCCAACCGCCGAAGTAGAGATTCAGGGCTACAGCGAGAGCCATCAAATTGAACGGCATGGCTAGCACATGAGGATGCAGATCACTTAGTAAGTATGAGAAGAATGGAAACTCGTCAATGACTTCGCGCCATGTGCCAGATAAATCGTAATCCTGCACGATGCGCGAGGCGCGCCACCACCACCAGAAGCGTTCAGGAATCCATCCAAGCGGTTGTGTTGGCACGTCACTTAACTCTTTTATTCCAAGCCAGGACCAGAAAGGAGAAGTAGCCGAACTATCTGCGGCGATCATCAAGTTGAACGCGATGGTCGCAGGGAGACCCGTAAACATCGCGAGCATGGAGGTCATTACATAGCCGAAATAATAATAAGAGATGGAGTAACCCGAGAGCCACAGATCGCGTGGTGGAAAAGTCGGCGAGTTCATGATACCGTCGATAAACATCAACTCCATCGGTTTTTCCGTGCCGGTGATATCCGGGTTTGCCGCGCGGAAAAATGCCATGAACCCAAATGCAATGAGGAAAAGAACTTCCGTTGTGAGAATAAGGCGCAGATTCTCGCGATACCAATTAATAATTTCCGATTTACAGTTGATGAATGCCCACGCGCTTAATCCTCCCAAAATTACAAGTCCCAACAGCAACCCACCGATATCGTTTTGTGCAAGACCAAAGGAGGCAAACAACCAGAAAACATAAGCCCAGATCAATAGACCCAACGCACGTGAAAATGTGTAGCCGCGGTCAGATAGCGCAGGGAATAAATAATAGGCTAGCGGAAAGGTCAGCCAGCCAAGGATCGCAATGAGAATGTACCAGGAAATGAAGGCGGTCATGTGTAGTTCGTTATAAGTCTATTGGAAGATCATAACTTCCATCAGGGGTTGATTCAAGATCAATTGCTTTTACCACCGCGTCCAAATTAATGGGACCATAAACATGAGGGAATAAATCATTTTCGGGGATGCCGGGAGGGGCTTCACCGGCCGGTGGTTCCCATTTCAATTCTGAGGTAAGAAGCGCAGGGTCAATCACAAGCAGCAGTAAATCTCTTTGTCCTTTAAAAATTTTGTCAACAACCGGCAAAATCTGCGAGTTGGTCGAGCAATGGATGAAGCCTTCATTCTCAAGACTGGCTGCTCGATATTCACCACGTTGCTGAGCTTCAGCCCAGGCTGTCCACAATGTAATATGGTAAATCACAAATCCTCCTGAAGATTGTCTCAACAGTTATAAGAGCTAAAACACCCATTACTGTTTCACCTCATAAATAGTTGTATTCCCATCGTGATACACCGCTTGCCAGTACATTCCATCATATTGCTCAAATTTGTCAATTCCTTCAGAGATGTACTCCGCGCGCTCGAGCTGACCAACAATAATATAACGCACATCATATGCTTTGAGAAAGTCGCGGGCGTATTGAATATCAACGCTGTCATAAAAATTACCAACGGCAGTAACACGATCTTCAACCCAAGTAACTTGCAAGACGCGCTGCTGGCGTTGATGCCAGTTCCAACCAACCACGCCGGGCAAGCCCGTATAAACGGTGAAACGTGTACACCAGTGGTATTCAACACAATTCGCCTCCACGATCACCGGCGAACCTTTCACATGGTCCTGCATCCAGCGGATCGCGTGGTAGTCTTCGCTCAAATCCAGGCGCTGACCGAAGTCATCGTAATGGGCATAGTTCATAAAGGTCATCGAATCGAAGGTATGGGGAGCTTCAACGATCCAGCGATCTCGTATTTTTCCAGCCGCGCCGCTTACTGTAAATAATGCCGCACCGGAGATTAGGAAAATCATCGCGGTTTGCCAAAAGACGCGCCAACCCGGCAGCCATCTGAAGAATGCAGGCAATGTCCACGCGAACGCGGCACCCGCGCTGACTGCAAATAATGACCAGGCCTGCAGATAAAACTTGAAGATGGTATTCTGACGGCCAATGTCACCGCGTACAACGACAACTTCTACCACGATTGTAATCAGTAAAGCTGTGCCAATGAGAAACAAGACGAAGCGCTTCGGATCCGGTAAATTTGGACGCAATAATAATACAGCCGCCCAGGCCGCGATCGGCAATGCAATCCAACCGATGCTGATTTTTTGATAAGCAAGCACGAGCATTACCAACACAAGCATTACTAGCGCGGCTTCAATTAATAGTTGATACGGTTTTAATTTCCGCAGCGACGAAACAGGCGTGGCTGCCATCCACTCGCGCGTCTCCCAGACCATCCACGAAACGATGATAAACAAAAACACGGACCAGTGTGTGAGATAAGACCAGATCGGCGTGAATGGTCCAGTCCACGGATCGAGCGCGCTGTATGACTGGCTGTACCAAGCACGATAGGGTCCATACAAATAATGCGAGAGGAAGAACAAAGCGATTACCGCACCAACAGCTAATCCAATTCGCCGAATGATGGATGAAGTCCGTGCATAGCAAAAGACCGCGTATCCAATTGCGATGATCCCGATGAGCAAATAGGTATAAGTATCAGACAGATTCACAGGATAGAACGCGCCGATGATGAGTCCGCCGACTATGAGTCCGGACACAGCCGACCATTGATTCCGCCATTTGGCGCGACCCGCCACGACAGCCAATGCCCAGCTTACAGCAAGCAACGCGAGCGGCATCGCGATCATATGCGCGTGCAAATCGCTATAAAGGAATGTGAATAGCGGGAACTCGGTAATCTCATTGCCTCCGCCTGGAGGGATGACGCGACTTGGGTTCCAATACCAGTCTCCAGGTCCTATGGGGAGGAAAGCGCCTTTGAAAGTCATGATGAAGCCTTGAATTGCCCATATCCAACGCTGGAATACCGAGACCGTAGGATCCAAGATAGAAGTACCTAGCGACCCGAGCTCCTGTAATTTTTGATAAATAAGCTGAATCGTGCCAAGGTTGCCAAGCAAAATGGTGAGGAACGAAGCAGAAATTCCACTTAAGAAAGGCAGAACATCATTGGTTCCATTTTCTATTTCATTCTTTGAAAGCAAATTCCAACCTAGTGAAAATGCACAGATGCCAGTGGTGGCAAACAAGGTTGGCAAAATGAAATTGTACGCAATCGAAGGGACAATGCCAAGCAGCTTCACAGGCGTCGCGACCAGGACAAAGCCATAATAATAGTAGTTGATATATCCATCTGCAAACCATGGATCATACGGTGGGAAGACTGTACTTTTGATGACCGCGTTGAAGTAAGAAAAATCCATGGGACGCTCGCCGCCCTTCGCAGGATGCCAAAGGTCAGGATTGCCGATACGGATAATCAGGTCAATGAGGAAGAAGGCCAGGAAGAGACCTTCAACCATCAAGAAGTATTTGCGGTTGGTCTGCCATTCTTCACGCAACTCAGCGCGTTGATAATAGGCAAGGAACGCTCCTATTATGAGCAGCAAGCCAAAAACAATTGCGATCGTGAAGCGTGTATAGGGAATGTTCACTGAACCAGCAACCCAGGGAATATAACCAAAGAGAACCAATCCCAGCGCGCGACTGAGCGGATAGCCTTTGTCGGCTAGTCCGGGCATTACCAATCGAGTCAATGGATAGACAGCTAGTCCAAGGATGAAAACGAAGAGATACCAAATGGCCAGCCCGAAAACAGGATAGCGATTCTGAATCCAATTGTAATTAAATAATTGCGACCACGTTCCACCCGCGCGTTGTTCTGCAAGCTTGTTAGCAGGTAAAAGCAAATTGGAATAACTACTGAACTCGCGCGGCAAGAGATGGATAGCCTTTGTCAAGTCAACACTGCCAAGAATGGACTGCACCTGTGTGATATTGAAGTCTTTGTTCTTCTTGAAAATCATCACCTTCGGATGATCATAAAAAGTAAATGCCTCTTCCGCGGCTTGATCATTAATAACAATGGGCCCGAGTCTTGGGTAAGACTCGAATACTGCAACGAGATCGTATCCGAGCCGGCCTTTGAACTGGCCGGGTTCAGCAACGCGGTAACACCAGATGATCTCTTTGTCTTCGGGGCAACCGATCAATTCACGATAATAAAATGTAGTCAGTGGATAGCGTTCCGGCACGCGCGTGATCTGTCCATATTGATGGCCGGTGGGAATGAGGATGAAATCTGTTTCGTTGAGGGTGCTCAAAAAATGGTCGAGCTTATCAGCATTTTCGTCCCAGTAAACTTGCAGATTCAAATCGCCGCGATAAATACCGCCAAACGGATTATAGCCATCGAGAGGTAAGGGAAGCGGGTAATCGTAATCTGTCTCGTTGGCGACGGTTGCGCCGGTAATCAAGAGCACACCCGAGTCAATCTCAAAATGAATGAAGTATGTTGAGCCCTCTCTGAGAATGGTGGGCTTGTTAAACTTGAGAGCATATGAATTGCCGCGCGGGTCATTGTCAGAAGCAAAATCAGATGTCAGCGAGGCAGTAGCGAGGACCTGCGCAGGCGTTGGATGCGGCGTGTTGGACAGAGTCAAGTTGAGGGTCGAAGAGGGAGCGAGCTTGTTGATCGCGTGTCCCAGGGTAATGCTATCCAGAACTCCGTCATTTTGTGCGGTAAAGAAAGTCTCATAGGGCCGCCCAGATTGAATAAATCCACCGCGCGGGAAAGGTAGCGGTTGATTGTAGGTCGAATCTTCTGTCTGGATTTGAATATTGAGGGGGCCAGCGACATTTTGCAAAATCCAGTGTGAAGCAGCGACGCGCGGCTCATCACGAAGATAAATGGTATGGAAGGCAAATGCCCAGATCGCGGTCAGAACAAGTACCGTTATTCCAAGAATACTTGCGGCAACCATTGCAAGGTTGAAACGTTTAAACACTCGAACCTTGAAACTTGACAACCTAAAAATGAACCAGGCTGCCATCATGATGAGCAATGGATAAATCGGCAGTTGATAGCGCATGGTGGGATTGAACTGAAGCGATTGCCAGAGAAAATACAATGCAGTCCAGCCCCAGAGAAGTGCGTGGCGCCATTCGCCTTTGAAAATGCGCCAACCCATATACAGGAATCCTGCCCAGGCAAGGATGCCAAGTGGAAGACCAAGTCCCCACACAGTTAAGTTGGTAAACGAATAGAGATGCGACCGCCGCGCCCATTGAAGATTCCAGGGTAGGTCAGCCTCGCCAGTTGCTTGTACACGCTGTTGCTGAATATCGGCAATCCAGCGAGGGTCCAATCCTAACCCATTAAAAGCATAAGGCTGGAAGATGCGGAAGGAGATCAACGTGGCAAATCCACCCGCCATGAGACAGATGATCACGAGTGTCCAATAATCCCCACAGGGGACGCAGTCAGTGTTAAGAGACCAATGATGATTGAGCGACCGATGACCTTCCTTGTTTTGTATAAAGTAACGAAGGATAAATGCAGCCGGGAGCACAATGGCTAAGGGTGCGATGTTGATCTTGGATGCCATTGCCATGCCAAGCGCAAACCCAAAGCCAATACTCAGAAGAAAAAGCGGATTGGTAATCAGGTATTTTAAATGCTGAATTTCTGCATGAGTAAGTAGAGGTTGTAATTGCCTCTCTGAGGTTTCATTGGAAACGTCTTCAAACTCTACAGTTGATTCCGGTTTCTCTACCCTTCGTTCTCTATAGTCTAAAATTGCAACCGCGAACCAGAGCGCTAACATAGCAAACGCGTTAACAAATAAGTCTACAGTGAAGAAATGCGATTGCTGAATCTGCATCACGGTCAATGCTGAGAACAGCGAAGCAAGGAGACCCACACCGCGACCATACATTCGAGAGACAATAAGATACAAGAACAAGATCGCGAACAAATCTGCAAGTGCAGAAAACTCTCGTCCAAACTCTCTCAGATTCGTTTGATCTGTTGCATCAGCAATCACCCGGATGATCGTCATTGGCAGATCGCCATACACATAGGAACCGGCGCCGCGATTATATGGATTGAGTGGTGACGTCGCAGAATTGAAATAATCTCCAATGCTGATCCAACGTTTCTCTCCTAGAGGGCAAAGTTCTACAGGAAGGATAGAATTCGCGCATTTTTGTGCGCGCAAATTTTCAAGTACACCATCAAAGTGATTCTCATCGGGGTGCTGGCCGCCACCCTGACCCCAATACACACCTGTTAAACGTAAATAACCCGCCAGCAGGAGTACTAGCAAGAAAAGAACATCATAAAGCCAAGGATATTTTTCGCGATTCATTTTTATTCTAGACCCTAAAAGGTTTTCTTCCATCACCAATATCGAATTTTTGAAACCGGCGAGTCTTGAAAGACGAGGTGCCTATTCAGTGGAAAACCTTTAGGATTTTGTGTTATTTGGTACCGTAAAAATCCAAAAATCGTGACCTGGCACGTCCGAGTCGAACATGCGCAATTGCCCGTTCGGATACAACGAATCAAGGACGTCCAAGGATTCCTGATCGTTCCCATCTGGGTTATCCATATCTGCTTTCACAATAAATAACTTTGGTCCTTTGATTTCTACTGTGCTCGGCAAATTCTCGGGCCACATCGCCATATCACGGTTGGGAATTCCTGCCCAGACCGCCGGCAAACGCGTATCCACCCAGTATGGGAACGGCACGATCCATACGGTGTCTGTGCGGCCAAAGGTTTGCTCAAATTGCTTGATTACTTTGCCCATGTCAGAGCTGTTCCACGATCCTAAACGGAATGAGGTGTAGTATTGATTGAAAACAAGATCGTAATTCTGAGACGCGGAAAAAAACAACAGGATGCCGGCCAAAATCCACATCAAGACGTTTCGTATCCTTCCACGCCCGAAGCTGGTGAGGAGACCATCCAGCGCCAGCGCTCCGATCACAAATGCCGGCACATACGCCCCTGCGGCGCGGTTTAGAGCAGGATTTTCGCCGGGAAATGCAAGCGAAAGGATCGATGGCATCAGCAATAATGGAATGGAAACAAGCAAGAACAAGTCAAGCCAATGACGATTGCGAATATAGCGAATCAAAATGAGCATGACACCAATGAGGAACAACGTGGCAGTGATCGTATCCAATGCAGGGCGATGGGTTACTGAGTGGACCCAAATCTCCCCGTCATCATAGTTGAACATCCTGAGCGCGTTCCACAAATTCGAAAAGAAGATTTGATAGGCGGGGCCTGGTAAAGGTTGTTCTACGCCGCTAATGCGGGTAATAGCCCTAAAGCTGAATTGTGCCGGGTTTTCAAACCAGTATCGCAGGAGTGGCAGAAACACGAACATAGATACAAGCGCGAGGATGACCAGCCAGACGGGCAAGTCTTTGTGGACGCTCTTCGATTGCGAGCGCAGCGAGTGTAGCGAGTGTAACCAATACAACCCGAACGCCACTAAAACAACCAACGGTACGATCCGTATGGGGCTGTATCCGTGCAAACCAATTCCCAAGAAGAGACCTGCCAGGATGAAATCGTTGCGGTTGTGCGTCCGCAGACCGCGGATGAGATAGAGAAGCGTTGGCGCGACGAAGAGCGGATAAAGCGGAAAGCGTAATCCAACCCTGCTGATGACGTTGGGCCAATAACCGATTCCCGCCAGAATGAACGCAAAGAGTCCCACACGCGCGCCACCGACCTCTTTCCCAAGTAAGTAAATAAATGGCAACGTCAAAAAACCCAGGATCGCGGTGCCCAGTTTCAGGCTAAGGAAGGAAAGACCCGTCCCAAAGAGTTTCGCGATGAGCAGAGTCCAATACATCTGAAAACCTTCGCGGCCTGTGTTGCGAGTAAAGAAGATATGTGTTTGGCCCTGCGAAACATCATAAACATCTAGAATCTTTTCAGCGTGGTCACTGAAGGGTTCGGGCGGCACATTAGGAGTTTGATAAAAACGAAAGAAGAACACGAGCGCGGTGGAAAGAATCAGCAGGATTGTCCACACATTGAATGAGATTAAATTTCTAAATACCAAACGCTGATGATTCTGCCTTAACCAAAATGCCCATACCAGAAAAACAATTGCAAGAATCCAGAGTGTGACATTGAACTTTGTAAAGAGGTTGCCTTTTAAGAAGAGGAAAGCCAAAAATCCTAAAATAATGCTAAGAAGCAGTGGTATCCCACGGTAGGTCTGTGGATCTCTGCCTTTAGAGGTCGGTATAAGAGAGGGGAGTTTCCATTCGCCATGGTAGAGTGCCCAACCCAATGCAGAGAACGCGGCGATGTAAAAAGCAAATCCAAGTACAGCAGTGGTATGCGGAGGCTCGAACGTTTGTTGTCCGATCAATGCAAGCGTGAATGCAATCAAAGAACGCCAGGGAAAAGGAGTGAAAGGTCTCCCCTCAATACCTTCAGGGGTAGGCTGAAGGTCGGTAGATGGTAATTCAACAAACGATGGTTCTGATTGGATATCGCCAATGGGAGTTTCAACGACTGAAGACTGTCTCTCTTCGACCTCATCATCAATCAGAAATTCTTCTTCGAACGGAATCTCGATGCGTTCACCATCCCCAAAACGAAATAGGGACTTGACATAATCAAGCACGCTGGGTTCGCCCAATGGGTATTGGCTCGAATTTCGATTCTCGTCACTCATCTCTCTTCTCTCATTCAGATTGTTTCTTTGCGGCTCTTTTACTTCTTTCTCCCGATCACGATAATACTTTCGCCCCAACGCATAGGAAGAAATACAAAACCGGTGATTGCCTGAAAACCGCCGAGCGAACCGAAGAACAGTTTCTGGATTTTCTGGGGCACAAAACGAATATAGGGCACATCCCAGAAACCATCAGAAAACACCTTGATCAAACGAAAACCTGCGCTCTCAATGAATGAAAACCATTCGGCAGGTCGTTTCAATGCAATATGAGTTGGATCTTGATAGCCAATCCAAGAATCGCCTTTCCACGGCTTAAGGAGTGAATCGAGATTCGGGGTGGCAAGGATGAGCGTGCCACCTTTCTCGGTCACGCGGCCGATCTCCTGAATTGCCTTTTGTGGATTCGGCAAATGTTCGACGATATGTTTGATGATAACCACATTGAACGTGCTATCCTTATAAGGCAGTTCCTGTGCACGGGCGATTTGCAAATCCGGTTTTCGGATCAAAGCTTTAGACTCTTTCACTGCCCAATAATTTAAATCCATTCCATAAGTTTCAAATGAGTCTTCAAGCTGTGCAACAAGATGTCCCAGCCCCGACCCGATCTCCAAAAGGCGCGCGCCGCGTTTTCCATAACGACGCGCGAGCGTGGCATAGAATCGATTCGACCACCAATACTGGCTATATTTCGCAAATGAAACATTTGCATACGTATGTGTAGAAAAATATTTTTCGTCGAAAGGCATGGGGGATCAGTAGGCAGGTAGATAGGTAAACAGGTACACACGTGAGACAACAACTTGTTTACTTGTTTACCTCCTCCTCGCGATATAAAAAGTAAATGTCCCGTTTTCAATTGGTTTTGGTGAAGCGTATCTGCTCACATATTTTTTTGTCAACCACAAGTTCCAGGTTGTGGGTGCAATGATCCACTTGCCAGTGAGGAGACGTGTGAACACCGATGGAACACCAAAATAATGCCCCCATTCTAACACGCGCATCGCTGAGGGTGAAAAATAATGCCACCAACGTACTAATTCAAAACCAGCTTTTTCAAGTCGCTCTTTCCAAACCTCAGGCTCATCCGCATGATGCACGCGCGAGATTTTTCGGAACCATTCTGTATAACCTTTGCCTAAGACGCGCGAGATCGAAAGTTCACTCAAATATCTTGTGTTTGGCACACAGAAGTAAAACGGCGCGCCTTGCTTTAGGACGCGTGCGGTCTCCGCCAGTACCGCGTCAATATGCGGAATATGCTCAAGCACCGAATTACTGAATCCGCTTGCAAAATATTCCGATGGGAAAGGAGATTTCGCGCCATCAGCCTCTACCAACGATTTATACGCGCCAAACTTTTTCGCCTCATGGATCGGTCCGTGCCAGGGATCAAGTCCCACATCAATTTTTTGATCGAAGGTCAGTGAAGCGAAATGTCCGTCCCCACATCCCACGTCATAGACCGGTCGAGGCAAAGGCAAATCTTGATAATAAGAGCTTTCTATGGCGCGCAAAAATGCGCGAAAGTAAGGAAGATCGCGTAATTGGAGAAAGAGGAAATCTTTTTCAGGCATGATATAATGATAGCACTTTTATAAAAGTGATAGCAGAATCGAGGTTTCTATGGTTCGGACGATGGTTCAATTGACGGAAGAACAGGTGAAAGCACTAAAAGAGTTAGCGAAAGCTCGCAAGACCTCCGTTGCCAAGTTGGTGCGTGAGAGCGTAGCACAATACGTTAGCGCGGCCCAGAAAGAGCCCACAATGGAAGAAAAACGCCGCCGTGCATTGGATTTCATAAAAAAAATCGAATCTGGAGAAATCCAATTCTATGATGTTGAGGGTAAAACAGATGTAGCGAAAAACCATGATAAATATCTCAATGAGGGAAAAGATAGATCATGGTGATTTTCGTAGACACATCTGCACTCCTCGCGCTCGTTAATATACGGGATGAATTTCATCACCGAGCCAAAGATCAATGGAAAGCCTTACTCGAAAACAAGGAGACCCTATTCAGTAACAATTATGTTATTTTGGAAAGTATCTCTCTGATTCAACGGCGTTTTGGAATGGATTGGATTCATGCGCTCCAGTCAGAAATTTTGCAGCTCATCGAAATTGCTTGGGTGGACGAAAATCAACATGAAGCGGCATTGACTACTTTTCTAAAAGCCAACCGCCGTCAGCTTAGCTTAGTAGATAGCTCTAGTTTTGAAACTATGCGTCGTTTGGGGATTGAAAAAGTCTTTACCTTCGATGAGCATTTCCGCGAACAAGACTTCGAGGTCATTCCATAAGTTTTGTGACCTACTCAAGTGTTCTCAGGTGTGGGTTTGATGATCCAGTAAGCAATCGATCCGATCAATGGAACGGCGCAAATGACTAGAACCCAGATTGCAAGCGGTGTTCCATATAACTTTTTCTTTGCAAGATCGATCAATGAAATAATTGGCAGTCCAATCAATATCAAACTGATGATTAATGGAACGAAAAAATAGCCAATATTGATCCCCAGTGGTTCCATGATTATTTTCCTTTCTTCATCAAGCGCTGGAATAATTTTTCATATTCTGCTGCGATGGTATCAGGATTGTATGCCTTCTTAACGGATTCGATATCCCCGCGATATTTCTGCTGGTTATTCAATACTTCAAGGATGCACGCCGCCAAATCATCCGGGTCGCCAGTCTGCGCGACGCGCCCCATACCATGCATTAAGACAGGTTGGCGCACGCCTGGCAACGCGGACGAAACACAGGGCACACCGTTCATCATCGCTTCGATCTGCACCAATCCAAAAGCCTCGGTCGAATTCAATGAGGGAACGGTTAACACATCCAAATTGGGATAATAAGCCGCCATTTCAATGGGATCGAGGTTACCTAAGAAAGTCCAATGGCCCTTGACTTCATATTCACGAATCCGTGGCATGAGTCGATCATAATAGACTTGTTCGCCCATCACATTTTGATACGCACCGGCAAATAGAACCTGTGCTTTCGGATATTTCTTTAAGATGGTTGGAAGCGCATCCAACAAAACTTCTACGCCTTTTTCCGCGGCAAAGCGAGCAGCCATTCCAATAACCGGCCTCCGCTCCTTGATGTGATGCTCCTCAGCAAACGCCTGAACCGCGCCCGGGAGTGGATCCGGTAATTCCACTGGAGGCAGGATCGGGATCAGTTTTGAGGCGTAACGCGAAAGATAGGAGGAATTATCCGCGTAGTCCTGTGTATAAGTCACAATATGATTCGACAGCATCCCTGCCATGTTGTTTTGAAAATCCACGACCGCGTTGACGAAGCGATTGAAGAAGCCGGGTGGCAGCAACAGGTCGCAGTGATAGGTCAGCACGGCTGGTTTTCCGAAAAGACGCCCACGCAAAGCCACGCCGGGCGCGTCGAATTGCGGCAAGTGCATTTGGACGACATCATGTCGCGCGACAAGTTTGGTGGCAACAAGACCGAATGTGGGCGCAATAACACCTTTGCTGATACGCGCTGCTATCGGCACACGGATGATCTTCACACCGTCCAAAGTTTCTTCGAGCAGCAGCGACGGATCATATTGCGTGGTCATCACCGTAACTTGATGTCCGCGCTTGGCGAAGGCGCGCGCAAGTCGCTCCGCATAGATCGTCAGGCCCGAAGTATGTGGGCGATAGTATGTGAGAACCGTAAGAATTTTCATACTGGCTTTCTCTTTCAGGGTCTTGAACCCCAAACAAGAGCGGTGAAAATTATAACGCAGAGGCGCTTGGCTTTATCATTGGTACAATCATCCTACTGAGGTTATTTATGGCGAATCGACAACCACTTGTCACTTGGATCGTTGATACTTTTCGTGAGGCTGCCTGGGCACCGCTCAGTATCTTTGGTTTTTATCTGCTTGGACTTGCCTTTCATCTATTTAAACGATTTCCCCCGCTAGATATTCCGACTCATTTCCTGGGTGGAGTTGTGATCACATATTTCTACCGCTCTGCGATCAGGCATTCACAAAAACTTGTTGGCGAGATTCCACTTCCAATTCAAATTCTTTTGGCATTTACTGGGACAGGCACAACTACGATCCTTTGGGAATTCTACGAAAACATATTGGATTTCTTCGTTGGCACACATATGGTACGTGGTCTGCAAGACACCATCATGGATTTGTTCATCGGTTTATTGGGTGCGCTAGTCTTTACCTTATTCTATAAACGACGCGAATGAGTTAGAAAACTCTAAACCGCTCAAGCCGGCTTCATCGGCAGCGCCTGCATAGTGCTAAGCACATTGCCTAGGCGCAATTTACAAAACTGACCTCTTGCGAAAGTCATGAGCATTTTCCTACGTGATTCATTCCTCCACGAATTTTCGCTAATCACCGCGAATTTAAGAACCAATTCGTTAGGATCAGCGTAAATTAGCGGATTGAGAAATTTGCACACTACCTATGCAAGAGGCCCAATTATTTTCGAAGGATTGCTTAGAACAAATCCTTGTTAGCTTTTACCCACTCGAATAGCATTTCTATTCCCTCTTCAAGATCGATCTTGGGCTCCCAATCCAGCTCACGTTTGGCTTTGCGAAAGTCCGCATAAAAGACGCGTTGATCACCCGGACGCCAATCTGCGCGCGCGACCTCGATTTTCTTTCCAAGTAATCTTTCAAGGATGGGACCGAACTCCGCCCACACGGCAAGCACGTTACGCGGTCCGCCACCCATGTTGTAAACCTCGCCTTTGGCATAGTCGATTCTTTCAATCGCAGCATCGTAGGCATTGAGCAAATCATTCACATGCAATACATCGCGCACTTGTTTCCCATCGCCATAAATTGTGATTTGCTTTCCTGTCATCGCTGCAATCATCATCCATGCCAGCCAACCCTGATCTTCAATACCGAACTGACGAGGACCATAGATACAACTTTGACGGAAGACGACAGACCGTAGACCATAGATGCGCGCATAATCACGCGTATATTGATCGCCAGATCCCTTGCTATTCCCATAGGGACTATGGAAATCAAGCGGCTGGGTTTCGGGGCAGCCTTCAACCAAATCCTTGTAGCACCAGCGCGTTGCTTCCTCGATAATTTGGACATCATCCATGCCGCCGTACACTTTGTTGGTGGACGAATAAATGAAAATTGGATTTTTATCTGATAAGCGCGCGGCTTCGAGCGCATTGAATGTTCCTAATGCGTTGGCTTCAAAATCCTCTCTTGGGTTTGCGACAGAGGTCGTGACCGCGACTTGTCCTGCCAGATGGACGATCACATCCGCATCTTGAGCAGATTCTCTTAAAAGGTCGGCGTTTCGCACATCTCCGGCGATCAGCTTGAATGCGTCTTTCCCGAAGGCTTCCTCCAACCAGGAAACATTGCGCGGCGCGCCCACACGAGATAAGTTGTCATAGATAGTTACTTTTTCGCGGCGCTGAATTAATCTGTGGACATAATTCGATCCGATAAATCCTGCACCGCCGGTGATGAAATAATTGCGCGCCATTTCTCTCCTACTATTTGGCATGTCATGTTAAGCCGCGTAGCCGCGAAGCATTTCCCTCTTTATGTTAGAGACTCTTCACGGAGTTTATCCTGAGCAGGGTCGAAGGGCTCAGAGTGACATAACTTTAGTAACTGCGATAGGGATCCCTTCTTGCAAAGAAAATGACCATAATTACACCAAATATAAAACCACCGATATGCGCCCACCAGGCAATTCCACTGGCATTGGCTCCCTGCATCGCAAACAATCCCGAATAGAGTTGAGTAACAAACCAGAAGACCAGGAAGATGACAGCAGGGACTTCTATAATCGTAAAAATAAATAGGATGGGTACTAAGCTTGCGATCCGCGAACGAGGGAAGGATACCAAATACGCGCCCAGCACACCTGCAATGGCGCCGCTGGCTCCAATCATGGGTTCTTGACTGGTCGACAAAACATAAGATTGCAAAAGAACCGCTGCCACGCCGCTCAGCAAATAGAATATGAGATAACGGACTCCGCCCATGCGCGCTTCCACGTTATCGCCGAAGATGTAAAGAAACCACATGTTACTCAACAGATGGAACCAGCCTCCATGCAGGAACATCGCTGTAAAGATCGTGATCCATGCGTTGGCTGGGTCACTGATTAAACGCGCAGGTACCATTCCCCAGGTAAAGATAAAACGCTCCAACGCGGATGAACTTAATTGCAATTCATATAAGAACACCAGAACGTTGGCAGCGATCAACATTAAATTGACCAACGGAAATTTGCGCGTACGGACAGTATCATAAAGAGGGATCATGATTTATCGTTCTCTTCGCCGACTTTTGATCTAAACTTATTTAATTGCTCATAAATCCCCGATAAGGTTTGACCCTCTCGGAAAAGACCAAGGCCGCCAATCACTCCGCTATTGAGATAGTTGTAGAAGTGACCCGTCAATGCGACCGCGAGAGCCGTGGATTGATTCCCCGTCAGCAGCGTGACGGCTCCGCCGAACGCTCCTTCGAAGGTGCCCCAGGCTCCCGGTAAAGAAGGGACCGCGCCGCCGAAAGCGGCTCCACCCAGCCCAAACATGCCCCAAACCAGTTGCGCCTGTGGGAAAAATGCGCGGATGATCAAATAATATGAAATGATAGCAATGCCCCAATTGAGAGTCATCCAAAAGAGGAAGCGGATGAATAACCAACCATCCTTTAATACACCTAAGCCCATAAAAAAAGATTCCAGGAAGTTTCCACCGACGCGTTGAAGAGTTGGCCAGCGCGCGCTGAATTTATGAAAGAGGGTCAAAGCCCACTGATTGTAACGAGCCAGCAAATACAGTATTACGAAACCGATCAATATAATGATGCCGACGATAACACCAATCTGTCCCGCGCCCTCCGCACCGACGACGAACGGTATAGACGCTAAAAGGATGACCGCCGAAAAACCCAAGTCCATTGCACGTTCAATGACAATGGTGGGCAAAATTTCCATAAACTGCATATCTGATTTGCGACTGATCAAGAATGCGCGCCCAATTTCCCCGAGCCTGAACGGAAGAAAATTATTTAATAGATAACCTTCGCCAATGGTAAAAAACACATCTTGATACGAGGCGCGGTTCCGCAAAAGCGTTCGCCAAACAACCGCACGCGCTGCCATCCAGAGAAAACCAGTCAAAAGCGCGATTGCCAGTAGGCCATAATTCGCGTTGCGAATGGCATTCAGCATCGCGCCCAGGTCAACAAAGTGCAAAATGGCAGCGATAAGCAATATGCTAATCAACGCACCGGGCAACCAGCGTTTTACATCTTTCATAATTTATTTACCACGAAGGACACGAAGAGCACTAAGGTTGATAGGCTGATGATCGAGTAATCTTTCCTTAGATTTTCTTTGTGTCCTTTGTGTTTAAGAATCATTCCTCGTCCAATTGCAAAACGGCCATGAACGCGTCTTGCGGGATTTCTACATTCCCAATCATCTTCAAACGTTTCTTGCCCTTCTTTTGTTTCTCGAGTAATTTCTTCTTGCGCGTAATGTCGCCACCATAACATTTTGCCAGCACATCCTTGCGCGTAGCTTTGACATTTGCACGTGAGATCACGCGTCCGCCGGCTGCGGCTTGAATGGCGACATCAAACAATTGGCGCGGGATCAATTCTTTTAGCTTGGTGATGAGGCGCTGACCTTTGTGGAACGCGTCCTTCTGATGAACGATGGTCGCGAGCGCATCCACAGGTTCGCCATTCACAAGGATCTCCAGTTTCTGCAATTCATCCGGGCGGTATTCAAGGAATTGATAATCCAGTGAAGCATAGCCTTTGGTGCGTGACTTTAGATCATCGAAGAAATCTACAATAATTTCAGAGAGCGGAATTTCATAATCAAGTTGGACGCGATGAGGCGCGGGGTATTCCTGTTGTTTGAAGATACCGCGGCGTTTGGTCACCAGATCCATAATGGGACCATAATAATCGGTCGGCGTGATGATCTCAATCGTCATCCACGGTTCACGGATTTCAGCAATCGTGCTTTCATCGGGAAGTTCGGCAGGTGAATCGATGGTAATGATTTCCTCGTCATACGTCACAACTTCATATTCCACCGACGGCGCGGTGAAAAGCACGTCAAGATCATACTCACGTTCGATGCGCTCTTGAATAATTTCCATATGAAACAGACCAAGGAAGCCCGCGCGAAAACCGAATCCCAACGCCTGGGATGTTTCAGGTTGAAATGTTAGTGACGCGTCATTGAGTTGCAGTTTATCCAATGCCTCGCGCAAATCGGTGTAATCATCCGCTTCAACGGGATAAATCCCAGCAAAGACCATCGGCTTTGGATGACGGTATCCGGGCAGAGGCTCCGCAGCAGGATTCGCTGCGCTCGTGATCGTATCTCCGACGCGGCATTCATGCACGGTCTTAAATCCAGTTGCGATATAGCCAACTTCTCCTGATCCCAAAGACTGAACTGGCTTCATCCCTGGTGCGAAGATTCCTATTTCTACAGGACGCATGTCCACTTTGGTCGCAAACATGCGTAGAAGGTCAGTAGACTTGAGAGAGCCTTCGATGACGCGCACGTATGCAATGACGCCTTTGTATGAGTCGTAATGCGAATCGAAGATCAGCGCGCGCAGTGGAACATTATCTGCATCTTTTGGTGGCGGGACGCGCCTGACGATCGCTTCAAGGATTTGATCCACATGGGTACCCTCTTTCGCAGAGACCTGAATGACATCCGTAGGATCGACGCCAAGCAGACTTCCAACATCTTCCGCAACTTCATCCGGGCGCGCCGAAGGCAAGTCAATTTTGTTGATCACGGGAATAATCGTAAGGTCCGCATCGAGTGCCTGATAAAGGTTTGCCAGTGTCTGCGCTTCGATACCTTGAGTGGCATCTACAACCAGCACCGCGCCTTCACAGGCCTTGAGCGCCCGGCTGACTTCGTAACCAAAATCCACGTGACCGGGCGTGTCAATCAGGTTGATCTCATATTTTTGATTGTCTTTCGCAGTGTAATACATACGGACCGCAGAGGCCTTGATGGTCACGCCCTTTTCGCGTTCAAGATCCATCGTGTCGAGCATTTGCGCAGTCATATCGCGATCAGAGATCGTACCTGTTAATTGAAGCAGGCGATCAGCGAGCGTTGATTTACCATGATCGATATGAGCGATGATACAGAAGTTACGAATATGGTCTGTCATTGCGCGCGGAAGTATAACCGAAATTAATTCACCACAAAGGGCACGAAGGAGCACAAAGGTTTCCAACGTAAAGAGCGCGAAGATTCTTTTTTTAGCAATCTTCGCGCCCTTTGCGGTTTATTTTTTGACGAATTACATTTTTGCTAGTAGTTCTGCCTTCTTCTTTTGAAATTCCTCTTCGGAGAGAATCCCTTTCTTGCGCAGGTCATCTAATTTGGCAATCAATGATGGAATGTCCTCCGCAGGACGGGGTACTCCTCCGATTTCTGCAAAGCCGAGTTCCTCTTTAGCATTTAACATCGACGTTTTGAACTTGACTGGTTCCGCAATACGTTTGAAAAGATTGACTCCGATTTCACTGGCTGTGAGGATTTCAATATCACCGTAACCGAAGAGTCTGCCCCAAAAAGATTGGCTCATCTTCACATCGTTGACTTTTTCCAGGGACGAGTCCACCACATCTTTATCGAACACACCGGAAATTTGGATCACGCGGAAATTTGTGATAACGTATTCACGGTTATTCCAGATTGTGAAATCACGCAACATGCCAATCAGCGGCACCAGCACCAGGATATAACCCAACGAAACTAAAGGAACGAGAGGAAAGAACAAATGCAGTGCGGTGACACCTACCGCCAGCAGCACGATCAGCAAGATTTCCAGAAAAATGTTACTGAAAAGAATAGACCAGTGTTGACGCGTCACCAACAGAATCCGTTCATTCTCCCCGAGCAATTCTTCAAGATAGCTTTTTGCCATTTTTTCTCCTTTTCTAACGAGAAGGTTATGACATTGTTATTGTATCACTTGGATGACATAGGCATGACTTTTCACATCTCTCCACACCTGAACCCGATTCCGTTAAAATAGGCGTATGCCTACCTATGACTTTATCTGCAACAACTGCAACCAGCGCTTCGATGTGTTCCTCAGTTACAGCGAATACGGCAAAAAGACCGTCACTTGCGCAAACTGTGGCAGCAAGGATGTGCGCCGCCGCATAACCAAGGTCCGCATCGCGAAATCAGAGGAGAGCCGCATGGATTCCATGGCGAATGACTTCTCCGGCTTCGAGGGACTCGAAGATGATCCCAAAGCGATGGGACAGATGATGCGCAAGATGGGGAAAGAAATGGGAGAGGAAATGCCGCCCGAATTCGACGAAGTCGTTGACCGGCTCGAATCGGGTCAAAGCCCGGAAGATATAGAAAAGTCAATCCCCGATCTGGGCGGAGCAGACCCTGGTGGCGGAGATGAGGAATAACATGTAGGGAACGGCAGCCGCCATTCCCTACATGTTTCACAACATTTTCTCTATCGTCGCTCGGTGTTCGGCGAAATGCTCAGTTGTATCACCAAGCACCCAGAGTAGCAGGGGACGTTTCTCAGGATCATTCGCGTGACGCGGCTTCAACAAATCCTCAAAAGACATCGAATCCAGTTTGGCCACTAACTTCTCATAGGTCTGCTTCAACTGACCTATTACGTCTTCTATAGGGCGATCTTTATTACGTTCATAGAGCACGGGATTGATGACTTCCATGTCCCAGCCTTTGGTCACTTCTTCAGATACACCCATTACTTCATGCGATGGGCGGTGATCCATATGATAGCCCATCAGTGAGTTCATCCATTCGGAGAGATGCGCGAGGTTGTCCTTTGGTGACCAGCCGCCTTCGTCAGGCGTGGTCATTTTCCGCTCATCGAGTTTCGCAACGACATCCATGAGCAGCTTCCACTCTCGCTTAATAGCAGACATCAATTCAGCCTTGCTGCCTGGTACCCATTGTTCATCAGTCATAAGTCTTCTCCTTTCTATTGTCATTGCGAGGGTGTTCTTCCCGAAGCAATCCCCTGCAAAATAGTAGAGATTGCTTCGCTTGGTCTCGATATGGCCCCTTCGGGAGAGGACTGCCTACTTGACCAGCGCTCGCAACACTTGCACCGCACTGCGTTCGGTGCAGTGCAGGTGTGACGGAATCAACCGGTAATCACTTTTCCCGGTTCCAGTCTTTCTTTTTCCTCTCCCTTGCGCAGGATCCATGCGTCGCCGCGCACGAGAGTCGTTTTCTTTCCATCCACTTTTATATGAGCGCTGTCGCGCAACATGATCACCGGATTATCATGGAAGAAATGATAATCCGCCAACCATACATCGTGAACGGACTGCCCGTACCCATCGTCAGCGTAGTGAGCAAAAAAGTTAAACGGGATCAAATTCAGGCCCTCGAAATGAGGCGTCTCGACCGTGTTCATATCATTTGATGTAAGAATATTTGGTCCACATAAAATCATCCCTGCGCTGAATCCAACGAAGGGTAATCCAGATTGAATCTTCTTTCGCAGATAAGGCATCACCCCACTGATGTGTAGGCGGTGATTGAGAAGAAACGTATTTCCACCAGGGACATAAACCAATGATGCGCGACGCAGGACATCTTCAATCTCTTTTTGAGTCATCAATTCAGCGTTGATCATTTCCAATCGCGCCAGCCCCTTGAAAGATTTTTCGTTTAGCTCCATCCATCGCTCTGCATAAAGCGAGGCAAGCGGCATACAGGCTACGATTGGATCGTCTCGATCTTCGAGGTAAGGTCGGCTGGCTTCGATGATATAGCGAATGTCGTTTTTTTCGCCGGGGGTGGAGAAAAGATGAAGTTGCATTTACAGAGTTAGAATGATCGGCTCGTTCTTTGTGACGACAATCGTATGCTCGAATTGTGCGGCAATGGTTTTGTCCATAGTGCGAAGTGACCACCCATCTTTTTCTTGAACGACGCGTCCAATTCCTGTGGTCAGAAACGGTTCGATGGCAAGGACCAACCCATCGTTGAGAATACGATGGTCATCTGGATTGTAGTAGTTCAGGATTTCTTTTGGACTCTCATGCAACTTGCGTCCGATACCATGACCCGTCAAATCATAGATGACGTTATAGCCGCGCTTGCCCGCTTCATTCTGGACCGTTCGCCCGATCCCATTTAATGGATTTCCTGCCTTCGCCGCACGGAGGGCTTTCGTTAGTGTGGCTTTGGTTGCATCGAGCAGCTTCTCCAAATTTCGTTCGCGCTTCGAGATGATCATCGACCCACCGGTATCAGCATAATAGCCATCCAGTTCAGCTGAGACATCGATGTGAATCAGCTCACCTTCACTCAAAACATGTTCATTCGGAATCCCATGCGCAATGACTGGAGATACACTAATACACGTCGCGCCCGGGAAATTGTATGTAACTTGTGGAGCAGACCGCGCGCCTTCGGCTTCGAGGAAGGCACGACCGATCTCGTCCAGCTCAAGGGTCGTCATCCCAACACGGACTTGTCCCATCATCTTGCGCAAAGTCTCCGCACAGACGCGACCAATCGCTTTGAGATATTGGAGATCCTTTTCAGAGTCGGCGGTCATGTCATAATCGGCAACAATTTATAAACACGTGACAACTGAGAAGCAGCTTCGATATCTTTATGCATAAGCGCCTCTCGAACATCATCTAGCTTTGAGGCATCCTGTACTGATAGATATGGAGACCAATCATCATCGTTATAAATCAACTCTACTTCAACCTCAGCAACATATTCATCTACATGGACAAGTTTGGAAATATGACGTTTTGTCATTTGATCCTTCTTGCCAATCAACGCTGTTTGCCAGCTTCAATTGACTCTTCCATCCAGGCAGGTTTTAAATCATAATATAAAACATCAGGATCAATATCCGCGCCATTATCCCAACCAATCGTACCGCCAATTACCCTGACCGCGCGAAACATTTGCGTATCTTTTCGAATTGGCTCGAAAATTTCTCCGCGCAAAAATTTTTCAAGGTCAATCTCCTTTTGAACATCATTTTGGAATGTAATGCGAACTCGAAAGTTCTCCAAAGGTTCTACAGATTTAACACGGCCAAGAGGTCCTGGTACATTCATATTCCTTATTCTACTATGGCATGATCAAATGCAAATCCCCGAATTCATGCCAGAGGTAACCTTTTTGCAATGCTTTATCGTAAGCAACCTTGATGTGTGATAAACCTGCTAATGTTTCAAGAATTGCCAGATGCGAGGCTTCGGGTTCATGCATTCCTGTTATTAATGCATTGACGGCCCGCAGTCCGCGTTGAGGTGTGATGACCAGGCAAGTCCAACCTTCGCCCGCGTGAGTCTTTCCATCCCCATTTGTAACGGTTTCGAGCGCGCGGATGGCTGTCGTTCCAACAGCCACAACGCGGTGTTTAGAGGCGCGTGCTGCATTCACCATACGCGCGGTTTCAGAGGTCACGCGATAGAATTCTTTATAGGGTGGTTCGTGGGTCTCAATGTTGGAAACGCCGGTGTGCAGAATCAAGGGAGCGATTTGGATTCCTTTTGATTCCAAGCGCTTCAATAATCTAGAAGTGAATGGGCGACCAGCCGAAGGCATTTCTGCACTACCAGGCTCTGTCGCATACACGGTTTGATAAAACGAAAGTGGCCATTTCTCTTTGACATAATTGTAGCGAATTGGGAAGCCATAACGCGCCAGATAATCATCCACGTCATGAGGGAAATTAATTTTCGCAAGCCACAATGTTTCAGAGGGAGGTGAATGATCAATACAGTCACTTACATAGGGTCCTTGCAGCACAGCAGAAGCCATACCAGGCAAACTCAGGATTTCACCTTCGCGCACATCATCGAGATGTTTGGTCTTGCCAAGCTCATCCATCGCGCGGACTTCCACGGTCCAGAGATCGTCATCAAAGTGTGTAGATAAATGTAACTCAACTACAGTACCATTCACTCTAGAAGCCACGAGTGCGGAGTTCCTTGTGCGGCTAGTGTTAATGACCAGAACATCACCTTCATTCAAATACTTATCCAAGTGATAGAAACGGGTGTGTTTGACCTGATCTGTCGAATAATTTGAGATCATCAAGCGGACTTGATCGCGCCTCAAGCCACGCGCTTCCGGCGGCGCGCTCGCTTCAAGTTCAGAGGGTAAAGAAAATTCAATCGCAGATAAAGGTGTAGTGTTCATAATGATCCTCCCGCAGATTCAGCGACTTCACGCGCACGATAGCGACCTGAGGGTTGATTTCCTTCGATCAAAGCGATCAGTCCCGGTACGGACTCTTCCGGCAGAGGCCGGTCGCTGATGTCTTCATCAGGGAAAGCTTCCTGCTGCATCTGCGTGCGCATATCGCCCGGGTCCACCCAATAGACTCGGATGGAGGGGTTTTCTTCTGCGAAAATACGCGAGAGGTGTTCCAAAGCGGCTTTGCTGGAGCCGTATCCACCCCAGCCGCCATAAGCCTCAACCCCCGCGTCGCTGGTCACGTTGATAATACAAGCATCCAAGTTCAACATTGGATGGAGGGTCTGGATAATCGCCAACGGTGCAATCACATTCGCGCGGTAGACCTCTTCTAATACATCGAGAGGATAGGCTAGCAATGGAGGCTGCGGACTCGGACCCAGTAAACTGGCATTGTTCACCAGCACATCTAAACCGCCGAGTTCTTGAGCCGCTTTGAGTAACTTCTTACGATGGGATTCTGCTGTTATATCGCCGGGGATTGCAATGACCTTTGTTTTTGCAGATAATTCAGCACGGACTTGCTCAAGTGCTTTTTTGCCGCGCGCGTCGATAACGAGCCCCCATCCTTTTTCAGCAAGCTGACGAGCAAGCGCGAGACCCAGTCCACGTGAAGCACCGGTAATCAGCGCATTCTTCATTTTCACCTCTAAAAAAGCTATATCCTTTGCAAATTATTCTATTATTTTGACGCAGGGTATATGTGAAGGTTTACCCCCTGAAAGTAGGCATGTCAAGTCAAAAATCGACTGGGCAATATAGTTCTTTTGGCTAGGTGGAAAGGCAGATTGAATAATCTGCACAGAGTCAGCAGTAACGGATTGATTGTAATGCAAGGTTCACAAAACGAAGTGCCCTCTTGAGTGAGAAACCTACGCAGTATATTACGCTGCAAATAACGTAATGTTATCTACCTTTTGCAAAAGTTTACGAAACGAAAATCATTAAACCGTAGCGATACGTTGATTTCCGCTTTCGTATCTGAATTTTGTATATTTCACTGACTGAGCTTAGGGATAAGGTTATTTGCCCATCGCACTTTAAGATTCTTCAACGCAGAAATCCATGAACTCTTCACTACCCTATTTGAAAAACTCAAGAGTGAAAGTATCTCATGTTTTCCTATTCTGCCTTCAATGCTAAGATTATAGTGTTTTGCAATAGTTTTGAAGAGTTGCAATAATGCATCAAGTTTTGAAGAATAAATGATTTCTGCAACAATTGTCGGCGCGCCCCTAGCAAAACGAGATACTTCGACGCCTTTTTCGTAAATCATAATAATCGGGATATTTGCACTCTCTGCAAATGCTATTTCTATTCCAACACCTATTGAAGTCTCTCCAACATAAGCAATTAATAAAGAAGAACTCAGGACTTCCGCTTTATCCTTTTGGAACACTTCTTGCGGTGAAAATTCTCGATGCACGCATGGATCGGTGACAAGATGTGGAATATAAGGGTTGCATCCTAACTTCGCACAGATCTCTCCAATCTGTTCGTAAAATTGTCTGATCTCCTTTGGTTGGGTAGCATGTGTGAGTGCGCCCGCAATATATACCTTTTTATTGTCCATTAGGAACCTCCGGTAAGCTAGTTTTCACAGTGGTTAGATTTGTGAGGCAGAGAAGCGCGAAGTTATCTGCCTCACAAAGGTAAGACTAATCTAAAAACATCTATAAACAGGATTCATCTAGGTAATAATGTTTGGACGATTGGCATTAGATCCAATAACCATACCAATGATGATCCCAACCAACAACGCGATCAGATACCATTCGATGCCCATGTTTCCTCCGTTTTTGAGGTAAACCAAAATTTGGATCTGCCCCTGCAATATCAACTGTTGCTATGTGTGCGTTGTATCTCTCGCTCCCAATACGCTAGACCTTCAATGGTCGGCGGAGCGGTCTTTGCAGTTATTGGCCCAACAATATGCGCTGAGATTCTTTTTATGCCAAATGCTTTGAGAACAGAGACTAAACTTCTTTCGGCCTCATAAAGCACGAACAGACCTTCGCCCCATTTATATAGATTTAGAACTGGCATTTCTGCCCCCATAAGAATAGCAGTACCTACGTCTTCCCATTCTATCAACAAGCTTCCAGTAATCTCTTTTGGACGAAATCTACGATCATACTGGTTGCAGCTTCCAAGAATTCCAATCACATGATTCAGGCTTATGAAACGAGAGCCATAGTTTTCTCTACCTTCAAGCCCCATCCACTGACATACTTGATCGAGATCTAAAGGATCTTTGCGTATCCCGAGCAAGCCAGTCAGTTTAGACAGTAAAAATGCTCGAAGGTAACGATGCTGTACTCCAGTGCGAACCTGGATGCTTGGCACACCTAATAACTTCTTATATGGAAGTGTTACTTGTATCATTTTGTCTCCTTTCTTAAGACTTTAGCTAACTGCAGACCGCAATATTAGGTTTCAATAACAATTGTGTTTATCAAATTTATTTACAGCAATACTTTCATAAAGAGACAAATCACAGTAAATACTAATCTTTTGGTCCTCTAGAGACTTGATTTATGGCTACAAAGAAGAGGATTAATAAGATGATTATTTGGACAACAACCATCCCTTGTATTAATAAAGTATTTGGGGTTTCTCTAAGCAATTGGACGAACGCGATAAGAAAACTTATTGCCCCCATAACCAAAGCGATTGTTTCGAAAGACTGATTGCGCATGAAAAGCTCCTTTCTTTTATAAAGGTCCTAATTCATGACCATCGTTCTAAATACATTATAGTATCAAATTGCATAAAAGTCAATAGATTTATGTTGATAATTTTGCAACTCTCCTTAAGAAAAATACTTTTTATCCTAAACACTAATCATTGAAAGGATTTCAATTAATAGTATAATATATAAGATTTGGACAGGATATAAAGAAAGAGAGATATTTATGAAAACTAAATTTGGGAGACTGTTGCGTAGCAGTCGTCAATCTGTTGGGTTAACACAAAAGAACTTGGGGGATAAGATTAAGCGTGATGTATCAATAATAAGTCGCTTGGAAACCGGTCAGCTCTCTCCAAATCTTGATATACTCAATGATATAGTTTTGGCATTTGCTGATCTGTTGCCTCGTGAAAATCTGGAAAGCTTGTGGGAAGCCGCTGACTTTTACATCACTCCTACATTTGATAAGCCTGTGTCTGATCCAATTGTCGCATCTATTCATAACGCGTTTGAAAGGCTATCCAGCGAAGAAGAAAGAATTATTTTAAAGCAAGACCTCTTAAGTATGCTTAAGATTGATCAAGAATACTTTGAGGCAGAGAAAGTTAGAAAGAAAAAGAAATGGGACGAAGCCGCGGAAGCTTTGATGCTAATTCGATCGCAGATGGACCGTCGTATTCAAGTTTGGTATCTGCGAGTCGATCAAGAATTAGGGGATTGTTTCTATAGTAATATCTCCTTTTCGCAAGCACTGTGGAATTATCGATCAGCACTTATGAGCGCGCAACAACTCAAAGATGAGCACAAGCAGGGAGAAATTCTTATCAAAATTGGTAATGTCTATCGACGTCGCGGAGGCAAAAAGAACTGTGGAGATGCTCGTCAATACTATAATGATGCTAGGAAAATCTTTGTTAGTCTACCGAAAGGCAGAATTCCAGAGGCGGAATGCTTAAGAAAGAGTGCAGGAGCATGGATTTTTGAAGGTAGGCCAGACGAGGCCGAGAAATTATGTGAACAAAGCCTCAAGATCTGTAAATCAGAAAACTATAAAAGGGGACAGTACAAAGCTTTGCAGCATAAGGCATGGGCATGTAGCATGCTTGGCCGGTGGGATGAAGCAGTTAGATTGTGTGAGGAGGCCTTAGACATGACCGAAGACGGTTGGGATGAAATCAAAGGATATCGATATCTCGGTGATGCTTTCCGCATAGCTGGGCGACTTGATGAAGCAAGAGGAAGTTATCAGAAAGCTTTAAACCTCATGGTGGAAAGAGACATCAAACATAGTCGCACATATGGACTTATTCAGTTGGGGCTTGCTAAAGTTTGCCTTAGACAACCAGGCCTTGAATCGGAAGCAAAACAATACTTAGATGAAGGACTAAAAATTCATGGTGGTCAAGGAGAGGATTTTCGAGCAATAGACTTTTATGTTGAACATAGTTATTTATTGCTAAAACTTCGAAGACTTGAAGAAGCCAAACCCCTGCTTGAATTGGCTATGCATCAATATGAAGAACTAGATAATATATTCAACTATGCTCGTACACTTGCCTTATTATGTGAGCTCTTGTACGAAGAGAAAAAAGTAGATAGTCTTAATGATATTCAGAACATAGCTAAATCTGCTAAAGAGAAAGATAATGGCCTAATTAACTACTATCTTGCTCAAATTGATTTTATTAGTGGAAAGGCCTTTGCGGATCGAAGGCAATTCCAAGATGCATCCCGAGTCTGGTCTTTGGCATTGGGAGAAGCATTAGGATTCAATAGCACTAGCTTCAATGAACTTGCCGAGAAAATATTTGTTGAGATAGAACGGATCATGAGGGAGACCACGCCTGATGAAGCATATAATCTCTGCAACTATTATAAAGTGTTTTTAGAGAATAGTTTGAGTGATAAAAAATGGAAACCAACTGATCGAGATGAAATTGAGACATTATTAAGAAAAATTGATGAACAGCAAAAACATATCTACACACTTACTCCCACGAAATGAAGTATATTCCACGCTTTTGTTGCATAAGTCTGTTGATCAGTATAAATTTTATACTTTTGGTAATCAATGATTTGTTCGCCACTTATTCAATCTTAGCAAAATTGTAGTTTTTACTGAATCACGGACTATCTCCAGCGGTTGAGAGCCATCAATTACAACCCATCTCCGAGGCTCAGACTTGGCCATCTCCAAATACCCCGCGCGGACACGTTGATGGAATTCGACAGTATAGGCATCTAACCGATTCCACTCATTATCTTTCTTCTTCCTTCTTAATCCTTCTTCTATATCTACATCTAGCAAAACGGTCAAATCAGGAATCAATTCACCGGTCGCATATTTCACCAGCGCGCGGACTTGTTCCAAATCCTGCTGATGTCCATAACCTTGATAAGCGATTGTCGAGTCATAATAGCGATCTGAAATGACAACTTCTCCTGCTTTCAAGCGCGGTTTGATGACTTGTTCCACAATTTGGGCGCGCGCGGCCTGATAGAGTAACGTCTCTGTACGTGGATGCATTTCCACGTTTTTCAAATCATGGATCACTTCACGGATCTGTTCGCCGATAGATGTGCCACCCGGTTCGCGTGTAGGAAATACCGTATATCCTTTCTCGCGTAGATATTCTACGAGATAGGGAATATGGGAGGTCTTGCCAGAGCCTTCGGGGCCTTCGAGAGTGATGAACATGGTGTAAGTATACAGGTAAATGTCGCCACGTCGCAGATCCCGCGCCAGGCGGGGGCGCCACTACGACGCAAGTAGACACGCGGCCGTAAAGTAATAAACCTACTTTAAATGGCTTGCATCGCCTACCATTTTATGGCTTAGAAAATATTCATTGAGAAGTACATCGAATCCATAGCCAATTTTCAAATACTTTATCTCACAAGGCTTAAAGAATTGAAGATCCCGTCCTAAAACCAGCAACCCGCGCGCATCTACTTTCCCGATATAAATATACTGGTCAATCATAAAGAGTGAATGATACCGATCATATCGCCTCCAAAACGATAAACAGGCTTTCAAACCGGTTTCTTCTTCAAGTTCGCGATACGCCGCCATGTCAGGTGTTTCGCTGTCTTCCACTTTCCCACCAATTAGAGTCCAATGATTTTGATAGATAATCGTTGACTTGTTATCACGCAATAATAACAAAACTTCGCCTTCCATGTTTTTGACGATGATAGATACGCAAGGAACATGTTTCATAGTGTTTGCCCAAACCTTCTGTGCTTCGATGGTGACCAATGTTATTTATATTTTAGTTCTTAAAAGTTGGTTAAAACATTATGATTTCATTTTATACTAATTCTTAGGGTGGCTTTAACTTAGGCCTATTCTACAGCAAAAAATTTAATTCTCATGTAATTTTCCAGTACTAGAATTGCTAGTTGGTTTTAAGGAGGCATAAATGTCATTGAAAAGATCTTTGTATATTTTACTTACCATAGCTATTGCCGGAGGTTCGGCTTTGACGGGGGCACTAGCAGGCGGCGCAGTTGTATATCGAACCCTTCGGCAGCCATCCAGTCTGCCGGCGCCTATTCTAGATATTCTCCCAGCAAGTAGCACGAATCCAAGTCAGACTCTGACGCTTGATACCACCAATATCGAAACATCCATCACCCAATCGGCTCAAAAGGTCGGACCTGCAGTGGTCACCGTGGTAGGGACGATTCCAGGCCAACTAACCATCTTTGGCCCAACCGGAGACCAAACCGTTAGTGGAACGGGTTTTTTCATCACAGACCAGGGATATATCCTCACAAACAACCATGTTGTCGAGGGAACAAAAGAAGTCAACATCATTCTCTCAGATGGGACAGAGCAAAAGGCGACGATTGTTGGAACAGATCTCTATTCCGATATCGCAGTGTTGAAAACAGATGGCAAAGTCCCTGCGGTTGCCAAACTAGGGAACTCGGATGTTCTTAAGCCCGGCGAGTCTGTGATCGCGATTGGGTCGCCGCTCGGTGACTTCAAGAATACGGTAACCGTTGGTGTGGTCAGTGCGACGGGGCGATCCATTGATACAGGAAACGGCTACCAGGTTGAGAATCTAATTCAAACCGACGCAGCCATCAATCATGGCAACTCAGGCGGACCCCTGGTAGATCTTGTGGGAGAAGTGATCGGTATCAACACTTTGATCGTTCGTAATACGAACAGTGGGGATGTCGCCGAGGGACTGGGTTTCGCTATCCCAGTAAATACTGCGCAGGCAGTTTAATCCCGATATCGCAGCCAGATATAACTTGCCGGCGCAATGGGGAGTCTATGTAACTGATGTGGCAAATGGCAGTCCTGCCAGCCAGGCAGGGCTACAGCAGGGAGACATCATTACAAAAATCGGGGATGTCGCTTTAGATGAAACCCACTCTTACGTCAACACATTGTTCACATTCAAGCCTGGCGACCGAATTACGTTGCAAATCGTTCGAGGCAACAAAGATATACAAGTCCAAGTCACGCTTGGGGAAGCGCAACACACATAATAACAAAGCGTTTTAGATAAAATAGGGCAGATCTTACTCTCCTGTAGGGAGTAGTTCTGCCCTATTTGTTTGCCAGAATTTCGTTGACTATTCAAATAAGATGAGCTTACATTCAAATTATTTCCATTTGAAACGAATTTCTTTTTGAACACGAAGCTGCCAGCATGACAAACCAGCGCTCGAAACTCGGACTACTCTCCCTAAACGTTTGGCTTGCGTGTTGAATTCTGAATGTTTCAGCAGACGACGAATAAAAATTCCAGCTTCATACTTCTCAACATCCAGATAAACCAAACCGTAACGCGCATGGCATAATTGAGGCTTGAAAAAATCGTCATCACGAGTAAAGAAGGTTGAATGCCGCGTTTGCTGTAGGAAGGAAATGATTTCTTTATCTTTCATACCACTATGATCGACGCTAACGCCAATCTATTTAATAGAAACACGCCAACTTCTCGAAAGTTGGCGTTGATTCTTTGGAATATTCTCATCAAGGATATTCATACAGGAAGCGGTTCCAACACAAACTCACCTGCATGCTTTATAAAAGCCTGACTTGCTAGTTGCACCGCTTCCTGAATAGCTTCTTTGGTAACACTATTGTTCCACTCCTCTATAATTGTCTCCCATGCCATTCCACTTGCGACTTGCTCAAGTACATCCGAGACCAAAACTCGAGTGCCGCGAAAGGTCGGCTTTCCGTGACAAATCTCAGGGTCAGTAACAATATAACGTCCCATGAAATGAGCAGTGGTTGTCTTACTCATGATGTTTCTCCATATCATTCTCTGAACTGATTATGTCATTTTCAAATGACTCGATTTCTACTCCCTAAATATCCTCACATGCCTTCTTGGCTCTTTCCCGTACGAGTGACTCACCAGCTCCGCATTGCGCGCCATCTCATGTTGTAAACGTCGCACCAGTGAGGGGCCAGGAGGTAAATCCACCCAGCGCTCCCCATTCAGTACAGCTGCAATCGCCTGTTGGGTTTGTGTCTTTACATCACTCAAATCAGACGACCCAAATGACTCCTGTGAGGGAAGATTGAACAGGTCGCTGAGGAACTGCTCCAGTTGAGAAACTGTATTGGCGCGCAAAACATAAATCGGCATCCCGCGATGTTCAGCATCCACAAT